>JGI24134J36421_10000420_pt1 | contig 13069 bp, 8 predicted proteins | sample BarGraNGADG00312_FD_36421 | JGI IMG/M metagenome (IMG submission 36421) | reverse complement strand
TATTGAAGAACACATTAAATTTGAAATTTGCTACACTCCTGAAAACTGGGAAAGCGCCTGCAATATTTCAAGAGGATCTGTGTTTGGAAGTCTTGCTCATAATATTCTCCAGATGGGCTATTTTCGCCCTCATAATCAGCACAGTCGCTATAAAAATCTTTACTTTGTAGGGGGAAGTACACACCCTGGCAATGGAATACCTAATATTCTTATTGCTGCCAATTTCTGGGATAATGAAAGGTTTTGTGCGGCAAAAAACTGTTATAAATTCATGCGTGCTATCGATGATCTGATCGATAACCACAAGGTAAAAAGCAAATTGATTGAGCCTGTTGACAGGAAAGAATTTATAGCTAATGTCAATGAATGGCTTAAGATGATAATAATCTCAAAGGAGTGCAACCCGCTTCAGAAAGAGCTTATTGAGACCATTGAGAAATTCAGGATCCCCTTATGGCCAATGGAAGCGTTTGCCAAATCAATGATCTATGATATTAACAATGACGGCTTTCCGACAATGGATGCATTTCTTGAATACGCAGGGGGAGCATCTGTTGCCCCTGCTTCAATATTTGTTCATCTGAACGGACTTATGAAAGTTAACGGACAATATGAAAATCCGCCTTTTGATGTAAAATGGGCCGCTACACCCTGTGCTATCTTCAGTTATCTGGTTTATATTATCCGCGATTTTCAAAAAGATCAGTTAACCAACCTCAGCTATTTTGCAGATGACCTCATGGTTAAAAATGGTCTTACCAGAAAAAATATGCGTGAATTCGCAGAAGGCAGACCGGTGAACAATAACTTCAGGAACTTAATAAGACATTATTATTCACTGGCTGACGAATATCGCATCAAGACCTATGATATTATTAAAGAAATCAGACCCCAGCTGGAACCCGGGTATCAATTGAGCCTTGAGATAATTTTTGACCTGTACCTCATGGTTTTTGAGAGAATTGACCTTAAAAATAGTAAATTCACAACTGAAGAGCTTACTCCAACCCCTGATGAAACAAGGGATAGAGTATATAATGCAATTATGAATTTCAGATTAGACTGATTTACTCAACCACAAAAGCCTGCCCTGACAACGGAAGGGGATCACGAAGTAAAACTCAAAGTATCACTTAAAATAATTCCTGAAATAAATGAAAAAACTCATTCTTTATTTTCTTCTGATTTTACCATTGGCAGGCTTTGCTACTGAGAAAGATAAGGCCTATCTGTTCTCATATTTTAAAGGCAATGGGGAAGATGGACTGCACCTGGCTTATAGCCGGAACGGGCTGAATTTTACAGCGCTCAATAATGATAAAACTTTTCTGACTCCGAAAGTTGGCATTTCAAAACTGATGCGCGATCCATGCATCATTCAGACAGATGATGGTACATTTCATATGGTATGGACCGCAGGCTGGACCGAAAGAGGTATCGGTTATGCTTCATCCAAAGATCTTGTTAACTGGTCGGAACAGAAATATATTATGGTAATGGAGAAAGAACCGGCAGCCCGGAACTGCTGGGCCCCTGAAATAAATTATGACAAAAAGAATAAGCAATTCCTTATCATATGGGCTACAACTATTCCCGGACGATTNCCCGGGACCGAAAAAGTTGGCGATGACAGTTATAATCACAGGATCTATTATGTTACAACAAAAGACTTCAAATCTTTTTCAGAAACAAAACTGTTCTACGATAAGGGATTTAATGCAATTGATGCTACAATAATTGAGAACGGGAAAAAATATGTAATGTTTATTAAAGATGAAACCCGAACTCCTCCTCAGAAAAACATAAGGGTAACATTTTCAAACAGCCTCTATGGGCCCTATTCCGTTCCCTCAGAACCGATAACAGGAAAATACTGGGCTGAAGGGCCTACTTCAGTGAAAATAAATAACACCTGGTATGTTTATTTCGATAAGTATACTGAAAAGAAAATGGGTGCGGTTACATCCAAAGACCTCATCAAGTGGCAGGATATTTCAGATAAAATTATTTTTCCTGAAGGTGTAAGACATGGTACGATTTTTCAGGTCAGTGAGAAAATCCTTTCCGGATTACAGAATATTGCAATTGTTCCTGATCAGCAAACGGCCAAAGAAGTATCAAAGACATCCGGCACTTTTTTCAACGTAAAAGATTTCGGAGCAAAAGGTGACAGTGCTGTTTTCGACACAGAAGCAATTAACAAAACAATTGATGAAGCATCTGCAAATGGAGGAGGTACCGTATATTTCCCGGCCGGTAAATATCTTAGTTTCTCAATCAGGTTAAAAAGCAATATCACCCTTTTTCTCGATAACGGAGCAGTATTGATTGCAGCTGATCCAAGTCAGGGAAAGGGAGGATATGATTCTCCAGAACCAAATGCATGGGATAAGTATCAGGATTTTGGACATAGTCACTGGCACAACAGCCTTATCTGGGGTGAAAATTTACAGAATATCTCAATTATTGGTCATGGAATGATCTACGGGAAAGGGCTTACCCGATCGGGTAATACTAAAGAAGGTATTGCTAATAAAGCCATAGCTTTGAAGTTATGCTGCAATGTAATATTAAAAGATATTTCGATTCTGACAGGAGGACATTTTTGCCTGCTAGCGACTGGTGTAGATAACATGACAATCGACAATATTAAACTGGATACCAATCGTGATGGATTTGACATTGACTGTTGCCGGCATGTTCATATATCAAATTGCAGCGTAAATTCACCGTTCGATGACGCAATAGTTCTGAAAAGTTCATACGCATTGGGCTATCCATGCTTTACCGAAGATGTGACAATAACTAACTGTTCTGTAAGTGGTTTTGATATTGGGACATTCCTGAACGGAACTTATAAACGTGAAAATGCAGCCAAGGTACCTGACAGGGGTGTTGTTACAGGAAGGATAAAATTCGGTACCGAATCTAACGGAGGATTCAGAAATATTACAATTTCCAATTGCACATTTGAATTTTGCCGCGGCCTGGCCCTGGAAACTGTTGATGGTGGAATATTGGAAGACATTTCCGTTTCAAATATCACAATGCGCGATGTTATGGGCGCGCCATTCTTTTTACGCATTGGTTCCCGTATGAGAGGTCCGGAAGGAATCCCTGTCGGGAAACTCAGAAGAATAAACATCAGCAATGTTGTTGCTTATGGAGCAAATCCTGATTATGCTTCACTCCTCTTCGGGATACCCGGATATGATATTGAAGATGTAAAAATGGACAATATTACAATCCTTGTAAAAGGAGGAGCTCCAAAGGAACAGGGTGCTATCGCAGTCCCTGAAAAAGAAAATGCATATCCCGACCCGCAGGAATTCGGAAAAATACCTGCTTACGGCTTTTATATTCGCCATGCAAAAAACATTACCCTTACAAACATCGAATTGAAACTTGAAAATGAGGATTATCGTCCTCCGTTTATTCTGGAAGATGTAAAGGGTGCTTTGTTAATGAATGTGAGGGCTCCTCATGCTGAGGGACTTCCAACTTTTATTTTAAGGAATGTTTCCGATTTCACTATAATAAAATGCGGAACATTGCCAGATAAAAAAATTAATAAGTTAACTGATATGAAGTTTTGAAATTCAGTAATTTACAAATCCATTTAAATCATGATACGATATTCAATTTTATTATTGTCATTCATATTATTAACATCGGGCACAACCGGAGAAAGAAAAGTAAAACCAACTATCTGGTTAATAGGCGACTCTACGGTAAAAAACGGAAGTGGTAAAGGGGCTGGTGGCTTATGGGGCTGGGGAGATTATCTGTACCGTCAGTTTGATACAACAAAAATATCTATAAAGAACAATGCTTTGGGAGGAAGAAGCAGCCGTACATTTATTTCCGAAGGATTGTGGGATAAAGTACTTGCAAAAGTGAAACCAGGCGATTATGTAATTATGCAGTTTGGACATAATGATGCAGGAGCTGTAAATGATACCATCAGGGCCAGGGGGACAATTAAAGGAACCGGTGAAGAAACAGAAGAAATTGATAATATGATCACCAAAAAGCATGAGATCGTTCACTCTTATGGCTGGTATATTCGAAAATATATTGCAGACAGCAAGGCAAAAGGCGCTACTCCAATTGTTTGTTCTCTCATACCGAGAAACATATGGGAAAACGGGAAGGTTGTCAGATCATCGGCGGATTATGCGAAGTGGGCTGAGGAATCTGCAATAAATGAAAAAGCATTTTACATAAATCTTAATGAGATAATCGCCACAAAATATGAATCTATGGGTGAAGAAAATGTAAAAACTAAACTCTTCCTCACTGATCATACTCATACAACTGAAGCAGGTGCAATTATAAATTCAACATCAGTTGCAGAAGGAATCAGGTCTTTAAAGGGCTGTAAATTAAAAAAATATCTCATAAACAAATAACTACAAAGTCTTACACGAAGTAACACAAAGGGAAAACATTATAATTATTGTCTTCATTGAACTCCCCGCCGAAGGGCAAAATAATGTGGTTAAAAATGTAATCTATTTGTATCTTTAAGAGTATTTTTCTTTCAAAACTTTTTCTTAAAAACCCGGGATGAAAATAAAAATACTTTCACTCTTCGTATTAGTGATCTTAATGTTATCCGGTTGTGTTTCTGTCGGCAAAATTGCGCGTCACGATTTTGACTCAGGTTTTTATAAGCTAAAAACCCCGGGATCTGCCCCTTCCCGCGTTTACACGAATGTTATTGAAGATTCGATTGTCGTTTATCCTGTTATCGTTGATGGGAAAAAAGAATTTCCAAATGCGTCCTCCGGCATGGGGACAAGGATCAGCAGAATAAAAACGGACAACCATTTTTACAAAAGTTGCTTTATAAATAATTCGGTCGATGTTGACTTGACCTCTATTTTATTTAAATACAGGCATCCAAGAGATGATGTTCCGGGCCAGTTTAGTGCTGATTTAAATTTTGCAGTATACATGGGTTTCAGAAAGGATTTTTATAAGGTAGCATCCTCTGTTCATCCCCTCCAGGAAGAAATGTCATTTATCCGGCAGATAGGTTTTGACTTAGGGATTTTTGCCGGTATAGGTACATCCCCTGTTAATCCAACAGTCACCAATAATATAATTACCCAGCAGTATGATGCGATGGTTTTTCAAAAAGGAGTTGCAGGTTTTATTTCAATTGGTAATATGTCACTTGGTTTGGCAGTTGGTTTCGACAATCTGCTGGATAAAGGTAAATCTTCATGGATATATACCCAAAAACCATATCTGGGCTTAATTATAAGCGTATCAAATTTTTAACCAAAATTGATTTATTATTCTTCAACGATTATGAATCCAAAAATATTCTTATCCGTCACGATAATTCTCTTTTGTCTGCGAATTATTTATGCGCAACAAACGGATCCATTTATACCCGATTTTAAAAATCCTGAAGAAATACCAGGAATGAAACTTGTCTGGAATGATGAATTCAACAATACCGGGAAACCTGAATCTGTCAATTGGATTTATGAAAACGGAGTTGTAAGAAATCAGGAGTTGCAATGGTATCAGCCTGAAAATGCAAATTGTGCAAATGGACTACTGATTATAGAAGGAAAACATGAAAAGGTAAAAAACCCGGATTCTGATACCGGAAGTGCAAACTGGAAATCAGGACGTGAATATGCTGAGTATACTTCAGCCAGCATTCAGACCCGCGGATTAAGACAATGGCAATTCGGGCGATTTGAAGTTCGTGCAAGAATAGATACGGCCTGCGGTTCATGGCCTGCCATATGGACCCTGGGTATTTCCGGCGGATGGCCTTCCGGCGGGGAGATTGATATTATGGAGTTTTATCGGGTTAAAGGTATTCCAACTATCCTGGCCAACTTTGCCTGGGGAACAAGTCAGCGGAGTAGCAAAATGGGACGATCTGAAAAAACCCCTTTCGGATTTCACTGCGAAAGACAAGGATTGGACAAAAAAATTCCATATCTGGCGTATGGACTGGAATAAGGATTCCATTAATCTGTTTTTGGATGATCAGTTACTGAATACAATCCAGCTTAATCTTACAGTCAATCCTGATGGCTTCAACCCGTTCCTTCAACCGCATTATCTTCTTTTAAACCTCGCACTTGGTTCAAACGGGGGTGATCCCGCAAAAACACTGTTTCCTATAAAATACGAAGTAGATTATGTAAGAGTCTATCAGTAGAAAAAATAAACATTTAGCCTGTCAGTCTGTCTTATATAATATATCATCATTTGTTATACAAAAGTTATAATTATTACCTTTGCAAAACAATTGTAAACTAGCACTGTATGGCATTAGAGACCCTGGTACCGGTAAATGAAATGGATGGCCGACGACTGTATTATACTTTTATTGCCGGCGCCAGAAAAGTAATTGAACATCAGGTTGAGCTTAATAAAATCAATGTATTCCCTGTAAATGATGGTGATACCGGGACCAATCTGGCTTCTACTATCCGGGGGGTAGTGGATTCTCTTCACCCTCACCGCTCGTATAAAATAACGGCTGACAGGATTGCTGAGACGACACTTGTTAATGCCCGCGGAAATTCAGGAATAATTTTTGCACAATTCCTTTATGGAATGAGCACTGAAACCGGTAATTATAAAACTATAACCATAAAACAATTTGCCGAAAGCATCAAAAATTCTGTACGGTATATATATGATGCAGTAGCAAATCCTGTTGAAGGAACGATGCTTACCGTGATCAAAGACTGGGCAAATTATATCTACGACAACAGAAACAGGATAACTGACTTTAACCAGCTTTTTATCAGCTCTTTTGATGTCCTGCATAAATCGCTGATAGCTACCAAAACTAANCTCGCTGTGCTGACAAAAGCAAATGTTGTTGATGCCGGGGCACGGGGGTTCGTGTTTTTTGTTGAAGGCATTATTGATTTTATTACAAATCGAAACCTGAAGGAACTGATTCAGGTTAAAGCNGAAACTTCACTATTTGAAAAGTTAGAAGAGGCTATCCCCGAGAAAGTTGAATTCAGATATTGCACCGAGGCGCTGATTAAAAATAGTTCCATTGATAACAAATCATTGTTGGCTGTACTGGAAAAATATGGAAATTCCATTGTTATTGCAGGCTCTGATAAGATGCGTCGGTTGCATTTGCATACAAATACTCCGGCCGAACTTTTCAAAGAAATTAGAAATACGGGTACTCTCGCATTCCAGAAAGCCGATGATATGATCAGGCAAAGTGATGTGGTCTATAACAGAAAATGGAAAATAGCACTGGTTACGGATTCAACATGTGACCTTGGCCAGAATATAATCGATAATTACCAGATAAATATGTTACCGATCAATATTAATTTCGGGGAGAATCATTATCTCGATAAAATCACAATTCAACCGGAGCAATTTTATTCCCTTTTACAAGAGAATAAAGACTATCCCAAATCTTCACAGGTGAATGAGAAGAGCTTTACAAACCTCTATTCTCATCTGGCTTCTCATTATGATTCAATAATTGCTATTCATCTAAGTGAAAAGTTAAGCGGTACATTTAACAGCAGTCAGAAGGCAGCACTGGCAATAAGCAAAGAATTCAACAAACCAATTTCGGTAATAAATTCTAAAAATCTCTCCGGAGCACTGGGGCTGATAATCCTGAGAGCAGCTCAGGCTATTGAGATCGGATTCTCTCACGACCAGATTGTTGAAATGTCAGAAAAATGGGTTAAGAATGTACGTATCTTCGTAAGCGTTAGAGATATAAAATATCTGATCAGGGGTGGACGACTTTCTGCTGCAAAAGGATTGATTGCACGGATACTGAATATTAATCCGGTTGTATCGATTGACGAATCAGGAAAAGCAATAGTACTCGACAAAGCTTTCAGTCAGAAAGCCAACATGGAGAAGGTAATGGGACATATCCGTAAATTATGTAAGGAAAATACTATATGGAATTACATTGTCCTGCATGCAAATAATAATGAAGCAGCAGAATGGTATTCTGAAAAAATGGAGCTCCTTGCCAAAAAGAAACCTGTTTCAATTGTAAATATTTCTCCGATTATAGGAGCTAATGCCGGTATCGGAGCTGCAGCTGTGGCCCTTCTTTATGACTAAACCTCATTTGTATGAGTTACTTCCAGATCTTTATTCACGGTTTTCTGGTTATAATGATTCTGATGTCCTTTTTATGGATTGTAAGCGTCATAGTCAAAAATGTAAGTATTGTTGATCTGTTCTGGGGTTTAGGATTTGTTTTAGCTGCCGGATTCTATTTTCTGAAAACAGATGGATTTGAGCCAAGGAAACTCATTCTGGTTATTCTTGTATCAATCTGGGGTTTGCGTTTATCTTTCTATCTGGCATGGCGGAATCTTGGGAAAGGGGAAGACTTCAGATACAAACAGTTCCGAAAAAATTATGGAGAGAATAGATATTGGTGGATAAGCTTTTTTCAGACTTTCCTTCTTCAGGGAATTCTTATGTGGCTCATTTCCGCCCCCTTGCTGGGTGGACAATATTACAGACTAAATAATTCATTAGGGATTCTCGATTATATAGGAATTATCCTCTGGTTTATTGGCCTTTGTTTTGAAGCCGGTGGAGACTTTCAGCTTGCTCATTTCAAAGCTGATCCTGCAAATAAAGGGAAGGTGATGGATAAAGGATTCTGGCGTTATACCCGCCATCCTAATTATTTTGGAGATTCATGTGTATGGTGGGGATATGGATTTCTATGTCTGGCTTCCGGAAGTTATCTCCCTGTTCTCGGATCGCTCCTTATGACGGCATTAATCATAAAAGTATCCGGTGTAGCCCTCCTGGAAAAAAGCCTGAAAGAAAAGAAACCTCAATACAAAGAATACATAGAAAAAACCAGTGCATTTTTGCCCTGGTTTCCAAAGAATACCATAACACACTGATTTTCATAAAATAACCTTAATCTTTTTTGAAAACCTTAAAAACTTCTTACTTATGAAATTGCTTATAAGGTCTATACTGCTTGCGGTTTTATTTAGTCTGTCATTTACCAGAATCATAGCTTCCCAGGATCTTCCCAAAGATTTCGTTAATCCTCCTCATGAATTCTCAATAATGCCTTTCTGGTTCTGGAATGATACTTTAAAAGATGAAGAGATTATCCGGCAGATAGCTGATTTCGAGGCACATGGTGTTTATGGATTTGTCATTCACCCGCGGATAGGTTTGCCAGAAAATGTGAAATGGTTATCTCCTGAAATGATCCATTCCATGAATGTGGCCATAAATGAAGCTTCACGGCGAAAGATGTATGTTGTTCTGTATGATGAAGGAATGTATCCATCAGGTTCTTCAAGCGGACAGGTTGTTGCCCGAAATCCAGAACACGCTGCACGCGGCCTGGTCAAAATTGACCTCAAACCAGGTGAAACAGTGAAACTTCCTGAAGGGGGGAAATTAATTACTATTATAAACAGACCTGCAGGCGAACGTGTAGCCGTTGTTGATCAGCCATCAGGAGGAAATATCAGAGGCCTTCACTATATCGGCGAGGGAAGTAGTAAGATAAAAGAAGAGACTCCTCCCGCCGGCGATATTCTTAATCCTGATGCAGTTACCAGTTTCATGGAACTTGTGTATGACCGCTATGCGAAGGAGTTTGGCAAATATTTCAGAACAACTGTTCTCGGAATATTTACTGATGAACCATCTCCACTTGGACGTGGGATTGCCCGGGGCATTGTTCCGGGAAATGCTTCCCTCCTTTCACAGATAAAACAGATTCTGGGCTATGATATAACTCCTTTTCTTGCAGATCTCTGGTATAATGATAACCCGGATTCAAAAAAGCACCGGATAGATTATAACAGCGCGATTAATATATGTCTGGAAGAGAATTATTACAAACGGTTGGGAAGTTGGTGCAGGGAACACAGGATCTCCCTGATGGGGCACCCTGCTGGGTCAATGGATATAGGTGCTGAGCGATATTTCCAGATCCCGGGACAGGATCTTGTCTGGAGATATGTTGAACCNGGGNCAAAGGCTCTTGAGGGACAACATTCGACAATGGCAAAATGCGCTTCAAGTGCTATGATTCATCTTGGCCTGCGTCGTAATGCAAATGAGCTTTATGGTGCATATGGACATAATCTGACATTCGACGAAATGGAGTGGTTGGCTGATTGGTGCCTTGTCAGGGGACAGAACTTTTTAATACCTCATGCCTTTTTNTATTCCATCCGAGGCCCGCGGTTTGATGAGCGACCGCCTGATGTCGGTCCAAATGCCACTTGGTGGAGCAAATATAAACAATATGCCGATGCCTGTCGCCGGCTTAGCTGGATCAATACAGATTCAAAACAGATATGTAATGTGGCAATACTATGTGAAGCTTCTTTTCTTCCGGATAAATCAGCAAAAACCTGCTATCAGNACCAGCGTGATTTCAACTACCTGGAACTGAGACATCTTCTGGAAGATGCAAAAGTTGATTCAGAAGGGGTCCATATTGCCGGAATGAATTACGGAGCAATAATTATCGACACCCTCTCAAACTTGCCACAAAAAGCAATACCATTATTGGAAAAACTTGCTATGAGCGGCCGGCTAATTATAAATGAAAACTCGGGTTTTTCTTCACCGTTTAAAGGAGCCGTAGTCTATCAGACACCGGATGATCTTATCAGAGCAATTGAAAATAAAATTTCACCCGATCTTACTCTTACCACGCCTTCAGAGAATATAAGATANAGGCATGTAGTGAAAGGGAGTGATCATTACTATATGGTTTTTAATGAAGGAGAAACGGATGTATCTACTAAGCTTTTAATTCCTGTAACTGGCAAATGTCAGTTATTAAATCCTTCAACTGCTGAANCAGTAATTTTAAGTGCAGATGAAATTATCAATTTCAAACCCCATGAACTAAAAGTCGTGAGGGTAAACAATTAAGATAATTTGTCCCAAATTTTAAATGAAAAAACTCTGGNTACCGATATTAATCTTATTCCTGTTCACAGGAGCAAAAAAATCCCTGCCGGATTCGCCGTCGGGATTAATGGTCGAGTTTATCAGGGAACCCGGGAAAATCAAAATACTTGATCTGAATCCGGAGTTCAGCTGGATCGTACNCCGGGACGCTGAAGTCCAGACTGCTTACCAGATCCTCGTTGCCACAACCAGGGAAAGACTTGAAAAAAACTACCCTGATATCTGGGACAGTAAGAGAATAAACGGTTCAATCTCCTCCGAGGTTGAATACAGAGGAAATACACTTTCAGCCAATACAACTTATTTCTGGAAGGTAAGGGTATGGAATAGAATGAGTAAACCAACGGAATATTCATATATTCAGTCTTTTACAACAGGCAATCCTTCTATGTATTCAACTACGCCTAATAAGTTTCAGTCGCAGTTAATTAATCCTGAAAAGATTATTAAACTTTCAGACGACAGCTATTTTATTGATTTTGGAAAGGATGCTTTCGGGACTTTTATCCTAAAACTTGAGCCAAAGGCAAACGATACTATTATCGTTCATCTCGGTGAAAAACTATCAAACTCCAATCAGATTGACAGGAATCCTGGCGGGACAATTCGTTATCAGAAAATACTGCTCCCGGTTAAACAAGGAATTAAAACATACATGCCCGATCTTCCACCAGATAAAAGAAACACCGGGCAAACCGCAATACATCTTCCTGATTCTTTCGGAGTTATTATTCCATTTCGTTATTGCGAGCTGAATAACTGCCATTTCAATTTGAAAGCATCTGATATCGCTCAGAAAACATATTGTTATTTCTTCAATGACAGCACGAGTTCATTTACCAGCTCCGATACGATCCTTAATAAAGTCTGGGATATGTGCAAATACAGCATTAAAGTCACCTCCTTTGCAGGTTTATATATTGATGGGGACAGAGAGAGAATTCCTTACGAAGCCGATGCATATATTAATCAACTGGGACACTATTATACCGACCGGGAATATTCCATGGCACGCCTGACAAATGAATACTTTATAAATCACCCTACATGGCCGACCGAATGGATTTTGCAAACTGTTCCGATGTTTTATAATGATTACATGTACACCGGCAATATTGAGTCGGTTAAAAAATATTGGGAAGAACTTAAATACAAAACACTCTTCGTACTTGCAAGGGAAGATGGTCTTATCAGTTCAGTAAATTGCAGTGACGATATAATGAAAAAGCTAGGGTTTTCTAATGCGAATGAACGCCTCAGAGATATAATTGACTGGCCCCCTTCGCAGAAAGACACAGGTTGGAAACTTGCCACAAATGCCGGAGAAAGAGATGGTTATGAGATGGTTAAGATCAATACGGTTGTCAATGCTTTTTACTACCATGGCCTGAAATTAATGTCAGAACTCGCAGGAGTTCTTGGTAAAAAAGAAGACTCGGTTTTCTATCAGAATTTATCTTCCAGAGTTAAAAAGACATTCAACAATCTATTCTTCAACACGGCCACGGGGATTTATGTGGATGGAGAATCATCGAAACATTCTTCGTTACATGCAAACATGATGGCTCTTACTTTTGGACTGGTTCCTGAAGAAAACAAAAAAACGGTTATAGATTTTATAAAGTCCAGAGGTATGGCATGCAGCGTATATGGAGCTCAATATCTTCTTGAAGGTTTGTACAACGCAGGAGAAGAAGATTATGCATTCAGCCTATTGACTTCTGTCAATGACAGGAGCTGGTGGAATATGATCAAAACCGGATCGACCATTACCATGGAAGCCTGGGATATGAAATATAAGCCCAACTCTGACTGGAATCATGCATGGGGAGCCGTTCCTTCAAATATAATTCCACGTTTCCTTTGGGGAATCGGACCGGTTGAACNAGGTTATGCAAAAGCAATCATAAAACCACAATTCAGTAACCTTAAATACAGCAAAATATCTGTACCTACTATTCGTGGAAATATCTATGCTGAATATACTGATAAAGGGATATCAAAAGAATACACAATAACAATTCCTGCAAATATGCAGTGTGATTTTATTTCTGCTGCCGGGAAAGTAAGTTTAAAACTCAAACCGGGATTAAATAAAATAAATATT
>JGI24134J36421_10000419_pt1 | contig 13070 bp, 12 predicted proteins | sample BarGraNGADG00312_FD_36421 | JGI IMG/M metagenome (IMG submission 36421) | reverse complement strand
GTTCCCAGGCAATGAAGGCCAGCCGCTCACCCCGGGGCAGGTCCACGGCCACAGCCCCCGCTTCGACAAGCGCACCGGCAAGAAGAAGCATCCAGGCAACGGCTTCTACCGGGCCCGCTACGCGATCGGACGCCCCGACTTCCGCTTCCACGACCTGCGTCACTTCGCCGCCACCATGGCCGCCATCTCGGGTGCCACCACGAAAGAACTCATGCAGTTCGCCGGCCACAGCGACATCCACGCTGCTATGCGCTACCAAGAAGCCGTCACCGACCGCAAACGCGACCTTGCCCACCGCATGGCCACTCTCGCCGGCGTCCCTGCAGAGGTATCCCATCAGGATCCATCAGATCAGTCCCGTTCCTGGGTCGGGCCATCGTCAAGTTCGAGTAGCGATTGACGGAGATCATCGCCCGGCTTGCGCCGAACGCGACGTCCGGTGGGGAACTTGGCGCCGGGTCCGTATGTCACCGNGGNCCCGCGACTCGCCGTACTCGTCTTCACGAGGATCCCGCGATCGACAAGATCGGACAGAATGCGGGACGTTCCAGGTGCGGATGCTCTTGCTGAGCACCCACAGGCCCATCACGTTCTTCAGGGCGCGCACCGTGCCGTCGATGCCGAGCTCGTTGGTGAAGTCGGCGGCCCGGCTGGCCTCGGTGAGCACCGGCTGCTCGAGCTCGAGGCCGACCAGCGACCAGGTGCCGGAGTTACTGGCCGGGATGGACGCGACCGCGGACGCGATGTCGTGGCCACAGACTGGCCACAGACGGCGATCACCTGGACCGGGACGCTGAACAGCCCGTCCGTGGTGGGGCCGAGCGTCGTGCCGGGCTCGACAAGCTCCGGCAGGACCCGGGGGACCGGCAGGCCGTAGCGCTCGGCAAGGTGGGCGCAGGTGCGCTCCGACCAGGTGCGGGCGGCCACGTCCAGCAGGCCGGTGGTGGACGCCATGGTCATCTCCGCAACCCGGCGGCCGGACAGCCAGTAGGACATCAGGTCGGGCATCAGCAGGATGGTGTCGACCGCGTTCCAGTCGGCGTCCCGTCCGGCGACCAGCTGGAAGATGGTGTTGAACGCCATCACTTGGAGTCGGCGGTGGCGTAGAGCTCTGCGGCCGGCAGCCCGGCGAAGACGAGTTCGGGGACGCCGTGGGTGCGGTCGTCGCGGTAGTGAAAGGGGCTCTCCAGCAGGGTGCCCTCGGTGTCCAGCCGGCCGAAGTCGACCCCCCAGGTGTCCACGCCGACCGACTCCAGGGCTCCGCCGCTGGCGGCGATGGCCGCGTCGATGCCCGCGCGGACGGACGCGAACAGCCCTTCGGCGTCGGTGTGGATGCTGCCGTCCGCGNCGGCAACAGGCCCGTTCTCGAACCGGATGGTCTCGCTGAGCTCGAAGCGCCCGTCCTCCAGCCGGCCCAGGATCACCCGTCCGCTGGAGGCGCCGAGGTCGACGGCGCCGAAGTAACGGGGGCCATCCGGCACACCACCGGCTTGTATGACTTGGAGGGCCTCCTGGTGATGGTCGCTACGATGGCTGTGGGAGAAGGCTCTGGGTCTGGCCGTTATCCGGCTGAGCGTTATGGCTCGTGAAAGAGATCGGCGGGTCCGGGGTCGGCTCTCCCGGTCGAGGCTGGCGGTTCAGGGGATTGGTGGCCGAGGCGGTGGACCCGCGACGCGGGTGTCTCGTCTTGGGTGGGCACCGGATCACGCACAAGCGTGGGTTCGCCGACCGTGGCGTCGGCTGCGGTCGCTGGGTGGCGATGAGCGGGAGCGTCTGTCCGTCACTGTCTGAAGGCGGGGACGAGGGTTCTCCCGTCTGGTAAGACGATGCCCGTGCCGCGAAATCACTGGCCGGTGGACCGGTCGGGGTCGTGTCGTTCAACGCGAACGGAGGAACCCTCGTGTCTGTTCACAGTACCGACCCCGCGCTGGCGCGGGTTCAGGTCGNGATCGACGCCGCGGTGGTCGCTGAGGATCACGTGACGATCCGATCGAGTGGACGTTCATGCGGTGCTTCCTTGTTGTTGAATCGGTTGTGCTCCATGCGGCTCACCGCGGTTGTCGAAGAGCGCGGGAGTGTCAAGGAAGCGACATGGTGATGCGGCCCTTCGCCCCGTGGTTTGTCCTGCCCCTTGAGAGCAACGCCTCGTATTCATCGTTGTTCAGTTTGGTGTCCCGCTCGCCGGCGATGACGCGTCGGATGACCTCGGTCTTGAGGAGCATCTCCAACGACAGGGTCTTGGAGAAGGCCTCCATTGCCGTCTCGCCGACCGCAAGGACGCCGTGATTCGCCAGCAGGAACACGTCGTACTCATCGACGTAGTCGGGAAGGTCAGCGATGATCTCGGGGGTGCCCGGTCGTCCGTAGCGAAGGAGCGGGACCTTTCCGAAGATCGTGAGGAACTCAGGACTGATTGCGCTCTCAACCGGGAGGTTTGCCTGGGCGAACGCGGTGGAGTAGGGCGCGTGGCAATGGATGACAGCCCCGATATCGGGCCGGAGCTCGTAGCAGCGGGTGTGCATCGGGGTTTCCGACGTTGGGGCAAGTTCCCCTTCGATGACGTTCCCGCGCAGATCGCACGTGATGATCTGACCCTCGGTGAGCAGTTCCTTGCTGTGCATAGAAGGCGTGACGTAGATGCGGTCGTCGCGCCGCACCGAGATGTTCCCTTCGTAGGTGCCGACCAGTCCGCGATCGCTCATCATGTGGGCCACACGAACGATGTCTCCCTTGACTTCGTAGTCCTTCACTTCAATCCTTGCCTTTACTCAGGGGCCGTTCGGTTTGTCGCGGTCGCCGGCAGCCCGGATCTGATCGAAGTGGAACCTGGTTGGGGGATCCGATCACCACGGCGTTGTGGGGGCGCGGCAAAGACTTCATTGACACATCCGGGAGGCGCCGTCCTCAGCCTGCGTGCCAGCCTCTCGGCGGCCTAGAAGGTGGGCTCGGTGATGACGGGCCAGCTCTGCATCGGGGTGGGGACAGATCCCGATCGCATTGACCCGCCCGATGCGGCCAGCGCCGCTTGCGAACCTGAGCATTGTTCCCTCCTAGGTGTTGTCCCAGACGACGAGCGACGTCGGCTGCGCTGCTAGACCCTTATTACCAGTATGCTTCATTGAACCAACGCATCGCAACTGGAGTTCCCTGGCTCTTCCTTTCTGAGGTGGGGGTGGGTGAGTCCGCCTCCGATCAGGAGCGTGCGTAGTCGGTAGTTGTCTGGGTTGCGGAAGCCGCGGGCGATGCGGCGGTGGAGTTCGATCAGTCCGTTGACGGCTTCGGTGCCGCCGTTGTTGGCGCCGCCGGTGCGAAGTAGCCGAGGAACTCGCGGCGCCACTGTCGCAGGGTCCGTCCGAGGCGGGCGATTTCGGGGATCGGGCAGCCGGGGAGGGTGTCGAGGACCTGTATCGCGATCCGTCGGCCGGCGGCGTGGCTGGTCTGGTGATAGATCGAGCGGAGCTGTTGGGCGCAGTAGTAGGCGACTTCGACTTAGACGTGCGTTCGTCGGCGGTGAATGCGGTGTGGAACCTGTCGCGTTGCCGGTCGGTGAGGCGTTCTTGACCGGCGCGGAGCAGGTTACGGATCCGGTAGAGCGGGTCGGTCTTGCGGCCGCGGTGGCCGTGGATCTGTTGCTGGAGCCGGCGGCGGCACTCGTCGACGGCCACATCCACCAGCCACACATCACGACGGCCGTGGCTATACGCGACCACACCACACAACGGGCACCCCTGTGGTCCCGGCGCCGACTCCACCGCGACGCTCAGCCCGCCGCTGGTCTGGTCGGTCGCCACGGCGACCACGTGGAGCCCGTCCAGACCCACGAGCAGGTCACAACGAGAGCAGTAAGGCGAGTCGTGCAGGCAGCGCGCGTCCGGGCACGCCGTAGGCTCAGACACCGTCGAGGCCTTCCGGGAGGTTGCTTGGTCGCTACCGATCCTGAAGGCCTCGACCCCCTCACCCCAGGATCAGCCCACCTCGGCGCGCCGCCCACCCCCACCGGAGCTAGGAAGAGCCTCACCCGGTAGCCTGGGAGTCCTCGAGAGGGATCGAACTTCGCGCCGTTCGGCGATGAACCGGGGATACATCTCTTGACAGGGCTGACCTGACGTGGTTCATTGAACCAATGCAGGTTCACTGAACCACAGCAACGTAGCTGATGAGGAGAAGAGCAGATGGTCAAGGCCGGCCCGTACGAGGGTGTCACTTCTTCCGCACAAGCCATGGAGAGCGCGTTCGACTCCGGTAATGGGGTTGTGAGGCTGGCTCCGGCCTGGGTTCCGAGGTCCTTTTGTACCCCGGCCAAGCGGCTCCGGCTCCATCCTGATGACTATTTTCCCCTTGGCAAGGACCGCGGCGGGATTGATGAGCGCTGGTTCTCCAGCGCCATCCGCGCCGAGAACGGGCCGCGCACCGACCCGTACGAGGGGCTGAGCCTGGTGGTTGGCGCGGACGGCGGGGTCATCCCGTTCGACGAGTTCGTGGGCCACTTCAAGGACGCTCTGATCGGCTCGTTGTGGGAGCAGTACGGCAAATGGCCGATGTACTCCAAGTTCTTCGACAACCAATGGCCGCTGCCGTTCCACGTCCACCAGCGCGAAGAGCACGCCCGCCTGGTGGGCAAGCTCGGCAAGCCCGAGGCATACTACTTCCCACCCCAGCTCAACAACCACGGCGGGATGTTCCCCTACACCTTCTTCGGGTTGCACCCGGAAACCACCAAGGAGCAGATCCGCGAGAAGCTCAAACTCTTCCTCCGCGGCGGCGACAACCGGATCACCGACCTTTCCCGCGCCTACGCCCTCAAGCCGGGCACCGGATGGGACGTCCCGCCCGGTGTCCTGCACGCCCCCGGCAGCTTCTGCACCTACGAGCCGCAATCCGCATCGGACGTGTTCGCGATGACCGAGTCGTGGTCGAACAACCGCGAGGTGCCCGACGAACTGCTGTGGAAGGACGTCCCAGAGGATCGCGTCGGTGATCTCGACTTCGTCGTCGACATCTTCGACTGGGAGCTCAACGTCGATGACCAGTTCTGGTCGCACCGCTTCACCCCCCCGGTGAAAACCCTGGCCAGCACCCAGGATGACAATCCCGGTTACGTCGAGAAGTGGATCACCTATCGTTCTGGGGCCTTCTGTGCGAAGGAGCTCACGGTGCGGCCAGGGGGCTCCGTGACGCTTCCGGATGCCGATGCGTACGGGCTGATCACGGTCGACGGCCACGGCAGGCTTAATGACCACCACGTGGCGGCGCTGTCGAGCATCCGCTACGGCCAGTTCTCCAGCGACGAGTTCTTCGTTTCCGCTCAGGCCGCCCGAGCCGGTGTCACGGTCACCAACACGTCAGCCACTGCGGACCTTGTGATGCTGAAGCATTTCGGCCCTGGAAACGTGCAACTGGCCGCCGAGCGGAACCAGCTCGGGCTCGGCTAAGGCGATCATGGGAAGAGCTGACATGAAGCCAGAGCCAAGCATCCACGGCCTCCCACTCAGCGAAGTTGCGCGGCGGGTCGGCAGTATTGACCAACTGGCTCGAATTGATCACTTCACCGAGGCTGAGGGGCCGCGACGCGGCACTCGCCGCATTCGCCTGGTGACCGGTGGCGGCCTGGAAGTGGAGCTTCATCCCGACCGCGCCTTTGACATCGGCCAGGTCACCTTCCGGGGAGTGCCCGTTGCCTGGGTGTCACCAATGGGCCAGGCCAACCCGGCCTTCTATGACGCCTCGGGGATGGAGTGGCTGCGGACCTTCGGAGGTGGCCTGATGTGCACGTGCGGACTCGACACGTTCGGGCCGGCCTCGGTTGATCGGGGCGTTTCCTATCCGATGCACGGACGGGTCGGCGCCATCCCGGGGACCTTGCTACGGGCCGAAGCGGTGGATGGCCGGCTGATCGTCGAGTGCGAGGTCCGGCAGGCCAAGGTCTTTGAGGAGAACCTGGTGTTGCACCGGCGAATCGAGGCGCCGATTGGCGGCTGCTCACTCCGGATCACCGACACCGTCACCAATCACGGGCCCTCGGACGCCGGCCACATGCTGCTCTATCACTGCAACGTCGGCTGGCCGCTCCTCGACGAAGCTGCGCGACTGAGCATCCCGTCGGTGAAAGTGACACCGCGCGACGACGCTGCCACGGCTGGCGTCGCCCGCTGGCACCTGATCGATCCGCCCGAACGCGGCTATCGCGAACAGGTGTTCATCCACGAATTGGGCGAGGCCAAGCGGGCAACCGTTAGCGTCGACAATCCCAATCTAGGCATCCGCCTGGAGCTCAGCTTCGACACGACCACTCTGCCCGGCTTCCACCAGTGGAAGATGGCCGACGAGGGGCATTTCGTCATGGGGTTGGAACCGAACAACTGTAACTGGACCGGTGGTCGCGCAAGCGCGCAGGCCTCTGGCGTCCTGCCGGTGTTGAAGCCTGGCGAAACCGTGCGCTACGACCTTCAGTTCGACCTTGGGCCGAGCTGCCACGCGCCGAACAGAACGGACCTAGAGCAGTGAGCGATACCGAGTCAAGTCGCGTGGGGAATCCCGTCGTGCTCCGTATGGACGGGATCAGTAAGTCGTTCCCAGGCATCCGTGCCCTGATCACCGTCGATCTCGAGGTCCGCGCGGGCCAGGTGCATGCCATCGTTGGGGAGAACGGCGCCGGAAAGTCGACTCTGATGCGAATCCTCAACGGCGTCTATCAACCGGACGAGGGCAAGATCGAGCTGGACGGCGTCGTCGTTAGGCTCACTAGCCCGATCGAGGCCAAGAAGCACGGCATTGCCATGGTGTACCAGGAGCTCAATCTGGTGCCAGACCTCACTGTGGCCGAGAACATCTGCTTGGGCGCGACCCCTGCCATCGGCGGCTTCGTCCGTCGGGGTGAACAGCGTGCAGAGGCAGAACGCGTCCTCAGCCAGTTGGATGCCGGGGTGAATCCGGATGATGTTGTGGGCACCCTCAGCGTCAGCCAGCAGCAGATCGTTGAGATCGCGAAGGCCTACCGCTCTCAGCCGCGGATCGTTGTTCTCGACGAACCGACTTCCTCTCTCAGCGAGCACGAGGTCCAGGCGATGTTCCGTCTGGTGCGCCGGCTGAGGGACAAGGGCGCAGCAGTCATCTACATCAGCCATCGCCTCCGCGAGGTGCTGGAGATCGCTGACCAGGTGACCGTGCTACGCGACGGCCGCATGATCGAGAGCCGCCCAATCGCGGGGATCACGACGGCAGACATGATTCGGCTGATGGTCGGCCGCGAGCTCACCGACATCTTCCCCAAGCGGGAGGTCGAGATCGGCGACCCGGTATTGAAGGTGAGCGGACTCAGCCGAGCAGGCGCCTTTCACGACGTGGAGTTTGAAGTCCGCTCCGGCGAGATCCTCGGTATGGCTGGCCTGGTTGGGGCGGGCCGCACCGAGGTAGCGCGAGCGATCTTCGGCCTCGATAGATCCGACTCCGGCACCGTCACCCTCGACGGCCAGGAGCGCACGATCCAGTCGCCGGCGGAAGCCGTGCGGACCGGAATCGCCTACGTGCCGGAGGACCGCAAGCGCGACGGTCTGGTGCAGCAGATGTCGATTCGCGACAACATCACGCTCGCCATCCTGCCCAGCCTCGCTTCAGCAGGGTGGATTCGGGCGGGCGAACAGCAACGGTTGGCAGTTGAGAAGGCGACCGCCATGACCGTGAACCCGCCGGTGGTCGACCGCAACGTGGACACCCTGAGTGGGGGCAACCAGCAGAAAGTGGTGCTGGCCAAGTGGCTGGCCACCAAGCCGCGGGTGCTGATTCTTGACGAGCCGACACGCGGAGTCGACGTCGGCGCGAAGTCCGACATTCACCACATCATCGGCGACTTCGTGGCCCAGGGCACCGCCGTGATCCTTATCTCCTCGGAACTGCCTGAAGTTATCGCTGTGAGTGATCGCATCCTGGTGCTGCACGAAGGTGCCATCTCCGCCGTTCTCCCACGGGGTTCGAGCGAGCAGGACGTGATGCGCGCAGCCACCGGGGAGGTTGAGCAATGACCCAAACTACAAGCAGCCAGGCCGAGAGCCGGGTGATGGTTCAGAACCGGTTCTCGAACGTCCTTCAGTGGATCGCGGTGCCGGCCGGGACCGTCGTACTGATTGTCGCCGGGTCACTGCTAAGTCCCAAGTTCCTGACGATGTCCAACGCGACGAACGTCCTGATCAACATGTCGATCTCGGGAATCATCGTGGTGGGGATGACCTTCGTGTTCATCACCCGCGGCATGGCCGACCTGTCGGTGCCTGCCACGGCTGCGATCGGCGGCATTCTTGCGCTGGGGCTCGGCCCGGCCTTGGGCACGCTGCCAGCGGCCCTTGTCGGCATCCTCGCAGCCACCGCAGCGGGTTGCGTCAACGGCCTGCTGATTGGCTACGCGCGAGTGAACCCGGTGATCACTACCTTGGCTGTAGGCACGATCGTGCTGGGCACAGCCCAGGCCTTCGTGGGCGGCGTTATCGTCTACGGGCAAGACCCACAGATCAAGGAGTTCCTCACCAGCCGCCTGTTCGGTGTCGTGCCGGTGATCGTGCTCGTCTTCGCAGCCTTCGCGGTGGCTGGACACCTGCTTCTCTCGCGAACAGTGCTCGGGCGCTGGAGCTACGCTGTCGGCAGCAACCCCGATGCAGCTCAAGCGAGCGCCGTCCCAGTGCGCAGAACCAAGGCGGCCGCCTTCGCACTGACAGGTGGTCTCGCTGGGCTCAGTGGCGTGCTGCTCGGATTGACGCTGCAAACCGCGCGCCCAGCGATTGGAACTGGCTACGAATTCAATGCCATCACTGCGGTGGTGGTGGGCGGCGTAAGCCTGCTCGGGGGCTCTGGCAGCGTCCCGCGGGCGATGGCCGGCCTGCTCTTCGTCCAGGTGCTGACCAACATCATGGTGCTACAGGGAGTTCCCACCGAACCGCAAGGCCTAGCCAAAGGCCTGCTTATCGCCGGAGCCGTCGCCTTGGACGTTTGGCTGCGCAATCGTGGAGGTGCCAAATGAACGCCCTGCGCAAGATAGGAGATAGCTCCTGGTTCGTGGAGCTAGTCCGCGTGAGGGTACTAGTAATCCTGCTTGCAACGGTGGTCGTCGCCAGCGTCACCGTGCAGGGGTTCATGGACCCTGGGACTATCGGGCTCAGCCTCGACAGGATGTCGACGATCGGGCTGATCGCGGTCGGCCTAACGGTGCTCCTCATCGCAGGGCAACTAGACCTATCCGGCGGGGCAGTGCTCGCGTTGGCCGGCATCGTGACGATCAGCTTGCAGGCCTCTCTTGGTCCGGGCGTAGCCGCAGCGGTCGGAGTGCTTGTCGGCGTCGTGACCGGCTCGCTCAACGGTCTCCTGGTGGTTGTCCTGAAAATCAACTCACTGGTGGCGACCCTTGCCAGCATGCTCATGGTCCGGGCCATCTGTCACTGGGCTACCGATTCCCACCCGATCTCCGGCAAAGACCCATTCTTCGGGCTCTTCGTCTCCACTGCACTGATCGGTCCGCTCACTTTCAGGACGGTACTGTTCGGCATTGCCATCCTGCTGCTGTGGGTCTGGCTCAGCCGAACAGTCTCCGGGCGAAACCTGTACGCCGTCGGCTCCAACGCGGTAAGCGCGACGGCGAGCGGCGTGCGGTCGAACCTCTACCTCTTCGGCGGGTTCGTGTTCGCGTCGGTGATGGCAGCCGTTGCCGGAACGGTCCAGAGCCTCGCGGTCAACACCGGCTCCCCGGCCTTCGGCCAGACCATCGTCATGACGACCATCGCAGCGGTTGTGATCGGAGGCACCCGGCTCGAGGGTGGCCGGGGATCGGCCCTGGGAACGCTCGGCGGCTTGCTCACGATCGCGTTCCTGGTGACGGCGATGGAATACCAGAACGTCCCTGCCTACGTCCAGGACATCGTCACCGGAGCAATCCTGCTCCTACTCATCATTCTCGACTCAGCCGTTTCGGGAAAGAACCATAACCTCCTCACGATCGCCGCGCTGAAGCGGCGCCTCGGGAGGAACCAGACCCCACCAGAAGGGATCACACAATGAGAAAGATGATCGCTGGCACCGCTGCCATCGTCACCGCCGCAGCTCTGGCTTTGGCCGGCTGCGCGCCGGCGGCCCAGCAGTCGACGACTGCCGCCAAGCCAATGGAAATCTGCTACATCACTGCAGCAGAGTCCCACGCCTACGCGACACCGGCTAACGAGGCTTTCAAGGCGGCCGCCAAGGACGCGGGCGTCAACGTGACCATGCTCAGCCAGAACTTCGATGTGCAGACCGGCACTGAGCAGCTGAACACCTGCGTCAGCCGCAAGCCGGATGGCATCGTGCTGTGGCCGCTCGACCCGACCGCCTACGTCTCCGGACTGACGGCAGCAAAGGCGGCAGGCATCCCGGTGGTCCTCATCAACACGCCGATGGGTGATAAGGCGATGGAACTCGTTGCCTCCTTCACCGGCCCGGATGTCACCCAGGAAGGGCAGATGTCGGGCGAAGCGATGAACACGGCGCTGGGCGGCAAGGGCAACGTCGTTATCATCGCCGGCCAGGCGGGCAATGCGACCACCATTGGGCGCACCGACGGGTTCACCGGCAAGCTCAAGGATCTCGGCTCAGCGATCAAGGTGCTGCAGACTGTCAACGCCGACTTCGACCAGCAGAAGGCGCTGGTCGCCAGCCGTGACCTGATCACCAGGTTCGGTGACGGCATCGACGGGGTCTTCGCCAACGATGACACCATGGCTAGAGGCTTCATCGACGCCTGGAAGGAGGCCGGCAAGGACATGAAGAAGATCCCGGCAATCGTCGGCGTCAACGGGCAGAAGGATGCTTTCCAGTCGATCAAGGACGGCGAGATGGTGGCCACCATTCTTCAGTCGCCGGTCGAGGACGGTCGCCTAGCGCTCAACACGATCGTCGCGGCCGCCAAGAAGCAGACCGTCGAGCACCGCATTCCGATTCCACTGACGTCAGTCACCAAGGACAACGTCGGCACCCTTCAGCCAGCATTCTGACCGCCAACAAGAACTGGTTCCAGGGCCCGGCCGCACTGCGGCCGGGCCCTATCAGTTTGGAGACCCGGTGCTCTCCCGCACCACAAGATCAGGCATGAGCACGACCCGGTTCGTCACGGGAGCTTCGGCGGGACCGTTCTCCAGCAGCTGGAGCAGCATCTGCACAGCCATCCGGCCCAACAGCCGACGGGGTTGGCGCACGGTGGTGAGCGGGATCGTGGCGGCCGCCGCCCACTCGAGGTCGTCATAACCCACGATGGACAGATCGCCAGGCACGCGGAGCCCCGCGCGAACCACCTGCTGCATGACGCCGAGCGCGACCATGTCATTGGCGCACAGGACTCCTGTGGGGCGAGCGGACCGCTGCCGTCTGGAAATGGCCAGGCCCGCCTCTTGGCCAGACTCGATGGTCCACGACTTCACCGAGATGACCTCCAGGCTCACCGCGCTGGCTGCCTTAGACGCTACATCTCGAGCACCCTCGAGCCGCTGCAGCACCTTCGTAGACTTCTCCGGATGGCCGATGAAGGCGATGTTGCGGTGCCCGAGGTCGAGGAGGTGCTGGCAACCGATCTGGCCTCCGCGGAAGTCATCGACAGAGACCGACCAGTAGTCGCGATCCGGGGCCACCCGGTCGACGAAGACCATGGGTACGCCGCGGTCGGCGAGCGCCTCGAGGCGCGAGCTGTACTCGTCCACTGGAGCGATGATGATGCCCTGCACCCGCTGCTGGATGAGCATGTCGAGGTTCTGCGCCTCCCGGATGGCGTCGTATGCGGAGTTGCAGAACACCACCCCTGACTTGTGCTCGGTGCCGGCCTCCTCCGCGCCGAGGGCGACATCAACGAAGAATGGGTTGTCAAGGTTGGCGAGGGCGACTCCGAGCGTCTTCACCCGCCCGGGTCGAAACTGACGCTTTCTCCTCGCTGGGTAGAACCCAAGGTCCTCAATCGCCTGGAGCACGCGCTCCCTGGTTTCAGGGCCAACATAGGAAGGACGGTTGAGCACGTTGCTCACGGTGCCTGCAGATACGCCAGCGGCTTGAGCGACGTCATGGATGTTCGGCATATGTCCCGGGTCCTCGGTGGTGGTGGGCTCGCGAAGCTAGTCGATTGTCGCAGATGGACGGCGTTGCGAGCCTACCTGCGGTTTCGGCCCTGCTGCGGGCGGTAGCGAAGGCGCCAAGTGATGGATGGCCTCCGACCACTCGTGTCAAGCAGCCAGTCCCGCTGTGACCTCCAGATGGCGGCCCGCCGAGAGGGCGGCACCATGAGCAGCTGAATCTCTGTTGGCACGCCCGACTTCCGCAGCCGGGTCGCGAGGCGGAATGCCGCTTGTCCAGCCAGGTCGCCGGCCACAGTCAGGATCTGAGTGGGAGGCAGCCCGCGAAGGTCGGCTCCCCGCTCTGTTCCCGTGCCTGGCGCCTCGTTCGACACCCAAGTAGACGCCGGATCTTCCCGGTCGTCGAGTGCCGGGCAGAGGAGGAGCTGCAGCGTCGGCATCTCAGCACCGAAGGATCTGAGTTCGATGCAGAAGTTGAGGACGTCGCGAGCGGCCTCTCGGTGGCCGACAATTGTGAGGCTCCGGTGATAAGGGTCAGCCACCGCTGTTCGATGGGCATGTCGTAGCCAGCCCATTGACGTCGAGGCGGTGCTCGGACGGTGGGGCCGTTCATGGCGGACGACGGACAACCCGATCCGATTGGCAAGACGGCCACCAGCGGCCTTTCGCCAGGCGACCTCGTCGGCGGAGAGTCCTGCAGGCTGGGGATCCACCCAGACCAGCCAGTCGGCGGGCGACCATCTCGCGGGTTGCAGTATCTCGGCGTTGAAGATGCCAAATCGAAGCCGCGTGGACCGAAACTCGGGCGCCATCGATCCCGGCTCGTCCTCGAAGAGCCGGCGAAGCACAGATTCGGGGGGCCAATCTTCATCTGCCCCAGACACAAACACTCCGGGGTCATCTAGCGATAACCGGTCAAGTCCACGGCGGTGGTGTACGTGTGATTCCTCGTTTCATGCGGTGAGGGCTGCGGGGTCCTCCTGTTCGGTGGCGCTTGGGATG
>JGI24134J36421_10000414_pt1 | contig 13138 bp, 13 predicted proteins | sample BarGraNGADG00312_FD_36421 | JGI IMG/M metagenome (IMG submission 36421) | reverse complement strand
CCATCCGCACCACCACCGTGGTGGCCGGCAATCCGGGCACCCGGTCCGTGCACCCCAGCACATGCCGGGCGAAATCCGCCAAACCGTCCGCGCAGATCTGCGCCGACGAGCGCGTCTCGGACATCACCCGGACACCCGCCCGGTCGGCGCCGCCGCCAGTCGTGCAGCCGCAGGCATTGGCATCGTCNCCCTCGTCGGCGCCGGGGTGGTTGTGCCCGCGGGACTCCCGCAACGCGTTCGACACGTANGCGTCCAGGGCGGCCTTGATCGGGGCGCCGGTCTCCGGGTCGAACCTGCCGCGCAACCGGAACATCCCCGACTTCTCCTGCACCATCACCAACGACCGGCCCTGCCGCAGGACCTCCTCCCGGGGTTCCACCCCGTCGGTGTCCAACCGCGCCTCGGCCCGGCTCACCAACCCCACCAGGTCCGCGTAGGGAAACACCGAGGCCTTCTCGGTCAGCAACTCCTCCGCCGCGTCCACCCGATCCGGGGCCACCCGGGACGCGACCCGGTCCAGCATCCCGATGATCAGGTGCGCCGCCTCCACGCTGATCACCCCGCCGCGGACCGCGGCCCCGACGTGCGGGTGCGCCGGCGGCAACACCTCTCCCGTCAACGAGCGGCGCGGGGACGTCCCCCGCCCCACCGCCGCCAACGCCGCCGCCCGGGACAGCGGACCACCGCTCGCCGCGGCCACCAGACGGGCCGGGGACCCGAACCCCTCCCGGTGCGCCAACGACCCCGACCGCGACCCCAACGGGGACCGCACCGCGACCTCCCCCGCCAGCGCCGCCGCGACCGCGTCCACCCGACGGCCCAACACCGCGACCACGTCCACCAAGGCCAACAACCCGCCGTCGTCCAACAAACCGACCACAGCGGCGACATCCCCGGTAACGTCCACTCCGAACGGTGGCACCGCCCGCTCCCACACCTCACCAACCACCGCAACAGCGGTGTTCAGGCTGGTCAGCGGGCTGTTCATGACAACAATTGTCTCGCCACACACTGACAACATCGAACGTACGTTCGGATATCCACAATGTGGCGTTTCTCACACTCGGAAGGTCTTTCGCAGCGTGAGAGCACCTCGAGGGTCACGCCCCGGTTCGCCGGCACACGAGCGGCCACTTCCCATGGCAAGTTGCCAAGAAGTCAACCGTCGTCCGCTCCTCAGCCATAAGTATCTTTACGAAGTCTTCACAAAGGAGTGGGCCAATGACGGCAGCGCAAGAAGTCCTCAAGGGTCTGGACGCAGCGAACACCTGGCAGGAGGAGTTGTACGTCCACCTGCACAAGCATCCGGAGTTGCCGATGCAGGAGGTCGAGACGGCAGCCGAGATCACCCGACGGCTCGAGTCCTACGGGTACGCAGTACAGCAGATAGGCGGCGGAGTAGTCGGCGTCCTCGAGAATGGGGAGGGCCCGACCGTCCTGTTCCGCGCGGACATCGACGCCCTGCCCGTCGAGGAGAACACGGGGCTGCCGTACCGCTCCGAGGTGCCCGGCGTCATGCACGCCTGTGGACACGATCTCCACATCACGGCTGGTCTGGGTGCCGCCTCGCTCCTGGCCGAGTCGAAGGATGCCTGGTCCGGAACGTACATCGCCCTGTTTCAGCCCGGCGAGGAGACCGCGGCAGGCGCGAAGTCCATGGTGGCGGACGGCCTGGTCGACAAGGTCCCGCGGCCGGATGTCGCCCTCGGCCAGCACGTCCTCACCGCGCCCCAGTCGGGCAAGGTCGGCACCATCGCCGGACCGATGCTCTCCACCGCCGCAAGCATCAAGGTGACGGTGTACGGCAAGGGGTCGCACGGCTCCATGCCGCACCTGGGCATCGACCCCGTCGTCCTCGCCTCGTCGATCGTGGTGCGACTGCAGGGCATCGTGGCGCGTGAGATCTCCCCGTTCAAGTTCGCTGTCGTGACGGTCGGCAGCCTGCAGGCCGGCACCAAGGCGAACATCATCCCGGACCGCGCGGTGCTGCAGCTCAACATCCGCGCCTACGACCTGGGCGTGCGCGACCATCTGCTCGCTTCGATCGAGCGGATCGTCAAGGCTGAGTGCGAGGCGTCCGCGTCGCCGCAGCCGCCGGAGATCGAGGTGTACGACTTCTATCCGCTGACCGACAACGACCCGGAGGTAACCGCCAAGGTCACCGCCGCGTTCGTCGAGGTCCTCGGCGCCGACCGGGTCGTGCAGATGGACCCGATCACCGCGTCCGAGGACTTCAGCACCATCCCGGACGCGTTCGGGATCCCCTACAGCTACTGGGGTTTCGGCGTGGCCTTCTGGCCCGCGAACATCCCGGCCTGGCGCAGAGTCAACATCATCGGTTCCGCCGACGCGGTCGGGCTGAGCCTGTTCTGCGTGGTGGGGGCCCAGAAGGCGCTGGACTTCGGGCTGATGGCCGCTCCCGCCATCATCCTGGGCGCCGTGACGGCGGTGGGTGGCGGCACGATTCGGGACATGCTCATCGGGGACGTCCCCTCGGTGCTGACCAGCGGCCTCTATGCGGTGCCGGCTCTCGTGGGGGCCGCGATCGCGGTGGCCACCGTCCGGGATGAGGTGCTCGGAGTCCCGGGTGCGGTGCTGGCCGCGTCGGTGTGCTTCGCGATCCGCATGATCGGCGTGCGGTTCAAGCTGAATGCGCCGGTGCCTCCGTCGTGGGGCAAGGATGACCAGCGGCGATAGTCGGTCGACCGGGACTCCTGTGAGACGAGGTGCGTTGGGTACGAGGCCGCCGCCGTCGTCGTCGGGCTCCGGGGGAGGCTCCCGGGCCGACGCCGATCCCGTGGGCACCGCGAGTCGGCGAGCGGACATCCAGGGGTTGCGCGCCGTCGCGGCCCTGATGGTGGTTGCCTACCACGCGGGCATGCCGCTTCCCGGGGGCTTCGTCGGAGTCGACGTGTTCTTCGTCGTCTCCGGGTTCGTCATCACCGCCATGTTGCGGCGCGAGTGGGCGAGGACCGGACGCATCCGGTTTGGGCGCCTTCCACGTGCGGCGGTTCAAACGCCTGAACCCTGCTTTGGCGCTGATGGTGGCCGTCACCGTCGTGGTCTCGGCTCTGGTGCTGTCCCCCTCTCGTCACCCAACAGACGGCCGCGGGAGCCGGGATCAGCGATGCTGCTCGCGGCGGACTTCGTCATCGCGGAGACCACGGGCGGCTACTTCGACCCACCCGCCGCTCGATGACCTCTACGCGTGACCTGTGACCTCGATCATGTTGACGGTCACGGCTGGTACGGTCATCGACCCACCCATTGTCGTTTCGTAGCTGTAAGCCTTCAGAACCTCCACATACATCGTGACCATGTCATCCTTCACGACGTTGCTGAGGATGGCCGCATCCGTCGCGGTGACCATGGTGTTGATTTCGTAGTCGTACCAGGAGGACTTCCGCTCGCCAGCAGTGTTGGCTCGGAAGGTATAGAGGCCGGTGTTGGAATCGAACTGGGTCACGTAGCCGTAGAGCACGTACTTCTCACCGATGTGGCCGTCTGGATCACGCTCGATCAAGGCCCAGTCTCGATCGGAGATGGCCACATATGACGCCGGGTCCAGCCTCACGGCGTCTGCGGCTGCGGCTGCAGCTGCGGCGGCCTCCTGTTCCGCCTTCTGCTGCGCCTCTTCTTCAGCTCTCCGCGCTTCTTCCTCAGCTTGCAGCTGTGCCTCAGCGGAGGCGCTGGCCTCGGCTTCCGCATCCAGTGCAGCTTGCTGTTCAGCGCCCGCCGTCTCCTCGACGGTTACAGACCCGGACGGAGCTGCGCGTGTCTTGTCCACGTCGTCCCCGCCGCCGGTTGCGCCAATGGCTATGAACAGTGCGACGACACCGGCCGGGATGAGGAACCGCTTCTTCCTGTACCACGGGCGCACAGGCTTCCCTGTTGCTGCCTGTGATGCATGGCCGGGAGACGGCCACGGCTCACCGCTCGACTGCGACGGCATGCTGCCCCGCCAGGGCTGGCCCGCTGGCTGCTGCTGGTTCCATGGCTGCCCCGGGTTCGATTGCCACGGCTGTTGACCTTCGGGGGGCGGTGGATACTGAGTCACAATCAACTCTCCCTGTCGAGATGCGCCAAGTGTCGCCTTGGTTGGTGGTTTGTCACTTCCACGTTACGTCGTCCATTTCCCCGTATCGACAGGACTATTGTCCNTTTTNCGTGTCCCACATTTAGGGGACGGAGAAGCGGATTACCGAGTGGTTCGTCGGACTCGACCGCACGTTATCCTGCAATGGAGCGAAGCGGGGAGGAATCTCAATTGCCGGTGCGTTACATCTATTCACGCTGGCGTCGCCATGGGCTCGATCGGCTGTATGTTAAGGCTTCTGACGGCACCGACTTCGGTTGGTACGACCTGACGAGGCAGGAATTCAACGCGGTGGGTCCGAACGGAGTATTCCTCGAGGACGCCGTCGCCGCCTGGCTACGCGACAATCCAGTACTGGCGTCCACTTCCCCACCGACGCGGCGTGATGAGACCCCTCGTGATCTCGCGGCTGACGCCCCCGGAACGCGCCCCCAACAGCAGGCTGACCGCCTGCGCGCGGAACGAATGGAGAAACTACGAAAGGAGTCCCGTTTCTGGTGGTTCCTGCGGAGACACTTCGTTGGGACGACCACCGAGGAGCGTAGTTGGAGAGTCGGAGCGCGCGGCGAGATGGTTGTGGGGCAACAACTCGCCACTCTCGGGCCGGCGTGGGCCGTCCTCCACTCAATTGAGGTCGGGAATCGCGGAGCCGACATTGACCACCTGGTCATTGGTCCGCCCGGCGTCTTCACGATCAACACCAAGCACCATCCACGCGGCAGCATCTTCGTCGACGGCGACACCTTCATGGTCAACGGCAAGCACTATCCATACGTCGCCAACAGCCGGTTCGAGGCGAAGCGCGCTGCCAATTCTCTCAGCAGGACAGTCGGATTTCGCGTGCCGGTCACACCACTGATCGTTCCGCTTGGATTCCGGAAGATTGTCGTTCGGGAGACGCCGCGCGGGGTCTTCGTCATCGCGGCCAGCGACATCGTTCCGTGGCTCGCAGGCTATCCCCGGATCTTCCCGCCCCACATCATCCCGACCATCCACGAGCAAGCCCGTATCTCGACGACGTGGCTCTCGTAGCCCAGGCGGCGCTCTCCGTGCGCCCGGAGATGCATAAGCCGCACGGCGACGGCGCGGTTCACGTCGAACTGGAGCGGCGGCCGCGGCCTGGATGCCACTGGGAATTGCTTCCCCGCCTCGGCTCCGCGGGTCTACGCTGTGAGGTGCACCACGCGCACTGGGGCGTGTCGGCCTGAAGGGAGCGACCCATGCTCTTCCACCGCATCCTCTACCCGACCGACTTCTCGGACGTCTCGAAGAAGGCCGCCGACTACATCCTCAAGCTCAAGGAGGCGGGCGCGGAGGAGGTGTACGTGCTGCACGTCATCGACACCGCGGCCCTGATGGCGCCCGCGGGGCCTGCGTTCTTCGGCGGCGTGGGAACCACCCCGGCGCTCACCCCGCGGGCCATCGAGGAGTGGCGCGAGTCCGCCACTGAGGAGTGCGGCCGCCTCGCCGACACCTTCGCGGAGGCCGGACTCAGCGCCCGGGCCGTGGTCGAGGTCGGCAAGCCCGCCGACGTCGTCCTCCGCACCGCCGCGGTCGAGGACGTCTCGATCATCGTGATCGGCGCGACCGGGAAGGGCCACATCGCCGAACTCATCCTCGGCTCGGTGTCAGACGAGGTGATCCGCAAGACGCACCGTCCGGTGCTGGTCATCAAGCTGTAGGAGCACCTCGCACCTGGCGATGTCACAACGACGTCGTCTCCACTGTGGCCTTCATCCGCTCGTTGAGCGGCGCGGATTCGAGGATCCAGAATCCGTCATCCACCTCATGCGCCGCCCCCAGCCATCTTCAGCCCCTTCCTGCTGCGGTCATTCAGCGAAGTAGCCGTCAGCTGGCCGCCGCTCGTGCGACCTGGAACAAGTCGGCGGGCATTGGAGTCCGCAGCCTCCAGACAAGTTCGATTGGCCGCTCGCTCCGGTGGCTCACGTAGTCGGCTGGGCCAAGCAAGATGTAGGGAACGCCCTTGCCGAACTCCCAGACCTTCTGTTCGCGGACGAAGATCAGGATGTTGTTCCCGCGCTCACGCTGCTGCACGTACCGCTGGCCAGTCGGCGATTGCACTGTTGTCTGCGACTGGCTCTCCCAGTGGAACAGATCCGGGCTGATCGCGTAGTCCCGGTAGAGCGTCGTGGGCGAGTAGTCGGCCTCGGACTTCTTCAGCGTCACCAGGAAGACGTCCGTGTTCAGGTCCTTTGCGTGGAACACCCCCTGCATCATCGACGACGGCGCGCGTTCCAGCGTTGCATACCCGAGGGCGGCCACGATCTCCTCGCGGCTGTATCGCGCGTGCACCCGAAGGGCTGTGTCCGTCAGCCCGACTGGCAGGGCAATCGTGCGGTGACGGGCATGCTCCAACCCGAGCTCCACGATCTGGGCCAGTTCGGCCCGCGCGGCCGGCTCCCGGCGAAGCTGGTCGAAGGCCGTCCCGTAGCTGGCCATGTCGTCTTTCTGCGGGAAGAGCGAGAACAGCAGCATCCGCGCGTAGTGCTGGTCCACCGCCGAGAGGTCCCGATATGCGGAGGCCCCGCTTCGGAGCAGGCCGAGGTAGGCCTCGGCCCGTTGCGGGTCGTCCACGTGCGCGAAGGCCGCGCCCCGTCTCAGGAAGTCGTCTTCGCGAGGCCCGCCCGACGCCGTCGCCAGCCCGGCCTCGCGCCGCGCCTTGGTCCACGACCGGGTGCTGCTTCCGACGATGTCCGACAGTTCGATGCCGGTCTCGTCGAGGTAGCGCTGCAGACTGACATCGCCCAGTGATCGCAGCTCGGAGACAATCCCTGACCAGCGCGAGGTGATCTGCGCGTTCAGATTGGCGAGCACGCTCCGCTGCGACTGCTCGTCAAGGATGATCTGGGAACCGGAGGGCATGAAGGAGAAGCCATTCTCGACCTGCTTCTTCAATGCGGTGCGGCCGGCGCCGGTGAGGGCCCGGAACCGCTGATCGAACCGGAACTCCTTGTTCTGGTGCCCGACGAAGTCGAGCGCGGTCAGGACTGCCTTGTCCCTCGTGCGCCGGAGCCCACGGCCGAGTTGCTGGAGGAACACCGTTGCCGACTCGGTGGGGCGCAGGAAGAGAACGGTGTCGACATCGGGCAGGTCGACACCCTCATTGAGGAGGTCCACGGTGAAGAGGATCTGCACTGTGCCGGCGGCCAGGTCTTGGAGGGCTGTCCGACGATCACCCTCGTTGGTCTGTCCAGTCACACTGCGCGCCGGGATGCCGCGCTGGTTGAAGGTCGCAGCCATCCAATCGGCGTGCTGCACGCTGACACAGAAGCCCAGTGCCCGCATCGTCTGGACGTCACTCACCTTGTCCTGCAGTTCCTTGAGGACGATTGGGAGGCGGGCGTCGTTCGCCGTGTAGAGAGCGTTCAGTTGGGCGAGGTCGTAGCCGCCCCGTCTCCACTCGACTCGGCTGAGATCTGTGTTGTCGGCGATCCCGAAGTAGTGGAACGGGCTGAGCAACTCGGCTTCGAGCGCGTCCCACAAGCGAAGCTCGACCGCGGTGCGGTTGCCGAACATCGCACGAACGTCGAGGCCGTCACCGCGTTCGGGTGTTGCCGTCAGTCCGAGAAGTTCCTTGGGACGAACCTTCGCGAGGAGCCGCTTGTAGCTTGCCGCCTCGGCGTGGTGGAACTCGTCGATGACGACGACGTCGAACGCATCAGGCGCCAAGCCCTCGGTGAAACGTGCGTTCAGCGACTGGATCGAGGCGAACACGTTCCGCCAGCCAGTGGGCCGCTCCCCACCAACGAAGAGCTCACCGAAATTCGGGTCCGCGAGCACTTCCCGATAGGTGCGCAGCGACTGCTCGAGGATCTCGCGGCGGTGGGCGACGAACAGCAGACGCGGTCGAGCAGGTCCTCCGATGGCGTCGCACAGATTGCGGTAATCCAGGGCTGCCACCACGGTCTTGCCGGTGCCAGTCGCCGCGACGATGAGATTCCGGTGCCTGCCATGCACCTCCCGCTCGACCTCCAAGGCTTCGAGCATCTCTTCCTGGAATGGATAGGGCCGCACTTCCAGACCGGACAGGGAGATTCTGTGGCCTTCCGTCGCTGGGCCGCCTCCCGCCACCCGGAGCGCGTTGTCCAGCCGAACCGCGTCCCGCTCTGGGTCGTAACTCTCGAACGCCCGATCATTCCAGTAGGTCTCGAAGGTGGCCTCGGCTTTTCGCATCAACTCCGGCGTCGCGTGGCGCGAGATGCGCACGTTCCACTCGAGGCCCTCGAGCAGCGCGCTCGTGGAGAGATTGGACGAGCCGATGAATGCGGTGTCGAAGCCAGTGTTGCGGTGGAAGATCCAGGCCTTGGCATGGAGGCGCGTGCGTTTTGTCTCGTAGCTGACCTTCACCTCGGCACCGAAGTCGTTGACGAGGCGGTCCAGTGCCCGACGTTCGGTCGCGCCGATGTAGGTCGTCGTGATGACGCGGAGCCTCACGCCACGTTCGCGGAGTCCGCGCAGTTCGCGCTCGAGTACCCGTAGTCCGGTCCACTTGACGAAGGCGAGCAGGAGGTCGACGCTGTCGGCGCTCGCGAGTTCGCCACGGATCTCACTGCCGAGGCTCGGTTCGTCCCGAGCGTTGGTCAGCAAAGCGGTCTCGGCGAGGGGCGTGACGGGACGCCCGGTGTACTTGATGGCAGTTCCCGGTCCCGGGACCGACAGATAGGACACCAGCCGCTGCGCAACTCCTGGAAGTTCGTCCTCTGCCGCGTGCGCAACTTCGAGCACGCGATTCACGAAAGCGACGCGCTTGTCCTCGCTCTTCCGTTCGTCGAGGGCCCGCTCGACGGCGCGCGCGACGTGACGGGCGAGTACGGACGGCTGGTCGGCGTCGTCGAGATCCTCGATGTGGCGGGCAAGGTGCTCTGCCGTCAGCCGCTCGAGGAGCGAGTGCGTGACAACGGCGTCGTACATGCCCTCCGGCAGCGCGCCGGATCGATGCGAATCTCTACCCATGCGGCCACTCTTCCAGGTGCGTCCGACACAATCGATCTTGACCAGGCCGTTATCACTCGATTCGAGGCAGCATCAACGGTTCGTGCGGGGCTATCGGGGAAGCCCCTGGAATACCTCAGGCCGCAAGTTGCAGGTGAGTTCCAGCGATCCCGGAAGCACGTAGAGGCCCAAACCCTGCCGCTTCGCAGATTTTGCGGTTCTTCCGAAGTCGAAAACACGGTAGAGGCTGAAGTGATCGGTCACCTCTGCGCTGAACTCCACCTCGTTCCTGGTGACCAGGAAGGGCCACTCCACGCCCTGCCTCGTGGTCTTGACCTCAATGAACTTCTCGTCTCCGGCGGGCGTGAAGGACAGAATGTCGTAGCCCAGTCCGTCACCGTCGAGCCTGGACACGTGGCGGACTTTCCTTGCCAGCCGGTGCTGCCCGGCACGTTCCAAGCGCTCCACCTCGTAGCGAAGAGCCGCTTCTTCGCCGGCCAGTCCGAGATCTCGTCGTTGGCCTTCAAGCACGACATAGTCACGCTTCACCGCGCGCCGTACTCTCGCGTCCGGCGACGGGCTGAGCGGGATGGCCGGCGGATCTGTGAGATTCCAGTGGATGTCGGCCATTGCGACGTCCGCCAATGGTTCTTTCACGCGCTCGACCATGAACTGCTCGACAGTCGAATCTGACTCAAGGTAGCCAACAACGGCGTCCCTCAAGGCGCCCTGGTAGTTCTTGGCCGGCTTGTAGCCCTCAACCCAGAAAAGGTGCAGATCGCGCAGGACGGCGCTTACGTTCTGGAACTTGTACTCGACCGCCCCTTTGGAACGCCGTACCGTCTCCCGAACACGCGCATTCTCGGCGGACTTCTTTGGGTGAGATCCCGCGAGCTCCGCCTTCAGCAGCCTGAAATAGGCGTCGAGCGTCGCAGAGATCTCCTCCTGATCCCAGTCGCGACGCTCCACCGTTCCAGGCTAGTCAATCCACCCACGACCCGGGGCGATGTGACGGATGACCACCCAGATCGCCGTTCGGCTCCCCGATGCCGTCGTCGAGTTCGTCGACGCGCAGGTCAGGGCGGGTGAGGCCCGCAGTCGCGCTGCCTTCGTCACCTCAGCGCTCGAACGCGAGATGCGCCGACTCCTCGCCGANCAGGACGCCCGCATCCTCGCCGACCACCCCCANGACCAGGATCTCGACGAGCTCGCGCAGTGGTCCGCGGACAACCCGGCCGCGCTCGACTGATGCGCCCCATCCACCTCGCGCGGCTGGACANGGTGCGCCCCGTCGTCGTCCTCACCCGCGAACTCGCACGGCCCGCCCTCACCAACGTGACCGTCGCCCCCATTATCAGCACCATCCGGGGCCTGTCCTCGGAGGTACCGGTCGGCCGCGCGAACGGGCTCGACCACGACGGCGTCGTCGCCTGCGACTCCATCACCACCATCCCCACGGCGCTCCTCGGGGACCGCATCGGGAAGCTGCTCGCGCACCAGGAGCGGGACCTTGCGCGCGCGATCGTCCTCGCCTTCGACCTCGGCCTCCCGCTGCTGACAGGCTGAGCCCTGATCCACCGACGTTGATTTTCTGAACGCTTCCTCGGGCGAGTAGCCGCTGCAAGCCACCCACCTTGGGTCGCCCGCAAGCGCGCTACACTGGATCTCAAGGATTCCATAGATATCAAGAATCGAGTGGGTATGAACCTCGCGAAACTCTCGGCCAACGGTCAGATCACCGTGCCTGCTGAGGTGCGCCGCCGGCTCCACCTGGTGCCCGGCGACAAGCTGCTCTTCCTGGAGAAGCCGAACGGCGAGGTCGTTGTTGCCAAGGCCGGGCTGACGGCACTCGCGCAGGCGCAGGCGGCCTTCGCCGATGCCGCGATTGACTTCGGTGTCAACGACGAGGACGGGGCCCAGGCGCTGGTCGATGACTTGCGTGGTCGCGTTTCGTGATCCGTGTCCTTGTCGACACCAACGTCGTCATCTCGACTCTGCTCTTCCCGAACTCAACACCGGCACGAGCCCTCACCCTGGTGCTCGATGAACACCGCCTGGTCCTGACGGACTGGATCATCGACGAACTGCATGAAGTGGTTGGCCGGAAACGCCCCGATCTGCTGCCAGCACTGGAGGCGTTCCTGACCGGGATCGACTACGAACTCGCCAGTCCGGGTGATCCGAGTGTTCCGATCTCCGATCCCAATGACCAGCCGATCCTCGACGCGGCCGTGGCTGCAGCCGTCGACGTGATCGTGACCGGCGACAAGCTCTTTCTGTCCCTGGGCCTCGACCAACCTCGGATTCTCACGGCCCGCTCCTTCCTCGACGCGTACGCCGGGTAGCGCCGGATCGAGCGCCGCCGACCTTTGTCAGACCAACCCGAGCGCGGCAAACGCCTCCGCCAGGCCCGCCTGCTGGGGCCCGGGGGCGATTCGGTCAGCCGCCGCGAGGACGTCGGGGTGCGAACCCTCGATCGCCACGCCGACCCCGGCGTACTCGAGCATCTCGACGTCGTTGAGGCCGTCCCCGATCGCGATCACGTCGCGCCGCTCCAACGAGAAGTACTCCACCACCACCGCCATCCCGCCCGCCTTGTGCACGCCCTCAAGGTACAGCTCGCCGGCGGAGTCGCCCATGCCGTGGATGGAGCTCGGCAACAGGCCGATCCCCTCCCCGATCGCCTCGGCCAAGAAGGCTACCGGGACGGGTGAGTCGAAGAGCGTGACCTTCCCGAAGGAGGCTTCGGAGAGGTCCTCCGACATTCGCAGGTTGGCGAGGATGTCCTGCGGCCCGCCCCGCCCGGGAGCATCCGCGAAGAAGCCCGCAAGGACGGCACGGAGGCGGTCGTCGACGCCGGGGCGTCCGTGGATGGCCTCAGGCGCCTCGAGGATATAGGCGACGTCGTGGGTGTCGAGGACACGCAGCACGGTAGCGGCGAGGTCGGCGGGGAAGCGGGTGTCCAGCAGCACCTCACCGCGCACCTCGACGTAGCCGCCCGCAGCGCCCACGATCCCGTCGAACCCCGCGTCGAGGACGTGCGCGGGCAGCATGGACTTCGGCCGCCCCGTGCACAGCAGCACCAGGTGGCCCGCCGCCCGTGCCGCGCGCACCGCCGCGACGTGTCCCTCCGGCACCGCACCCCGATCGGCGTAGGTGCCGTCGAAGTCGAGGAATACCGCCTTGCGCTCTGTCACGCAGCCATTGTCCCCCGGGAGGAGCGGAGCCGCCCCGCGCCAGAGTGGTGGCCANTTGTCTCTGCGGTCAGGCGGGACCGCGGCCGCGGAACTTCTTGTGCGCGGCCTGCTTGCTGACACCGAGGGCGACGGCGATNCCCTGCCAGCTCACCCCGGCCGCCCGGGCCTGCAGGACGTGGTGGTACTCCTCGGTCTCGAGGTCCCGACGCCGCCGCGCGAGGTCCGCGAGGGCGTCGATGGGGTGGCGCCGAGGATCCTCGGTGTCGTCGATGGTTCGCATAGTTGTCAACCTAGATTGACGCCGTGCGTTTGTCAACCTGAGTTGACTTCCCTCTTTCAACACCAGACAGGGCGGTGGCTTCGCGGGGCGCCGCGGGATTGATGGCCGCGGCGGTCACGCCGGAGCGGGTGGAGCAGGATAGACCTGACCGCGCCACCATCCATCCGGGAGGAACCGCCGTGAAGGCACAGACCATCTCCGCGCTGGTCCGCAGCGGCTGGCTACTGCGCCTCTACGGGATCCGCGCACACACACGCGACTTCTACCACGTCGCGTACCTCGGCACGGGCCTGCGCACCGGCATCCTCGCCCGTCTCGCAGACCACCCCGCCGACGTCGCCACGCTGGGAGCCGCCCTCGACGTCGCCCCGGACATGCTCGACGGCCTCGCCGCCTGGCTCGACATGGGCGTGGACCTCCGCCTTCTCTCCCGCCGCGGCGGCCGCTACGACGTACGCTCCCGGCTGGTGCGTGACCTGCTGCGGCCGCAGAACGACCCACTCGCGGCGTTCTACGAGGAGTTGGTGGTCCTCCACCACCCCCTCATCACCGAGACGCCGGAGCGCCTGGTGTCCGGGAAACGCTTCGCCCTCGGCGAGACCGACGCCCGGC
>JGI24134J36421_10000413_pt1 | contig 13156 bp, 12 predicted proteins | sample BarGraNGADG00312_FD_36421 | JGI IMG/M metagenome (IMG submission 36421) | reverse complement strand
ACCGTCAAGCTGCCGCGCCGGAAGGGCGAGGCGTACGGCGAGGGCATCTCGCTCACGGTCTGAGCGGGCGAGCACCGCGCCGCTGCCGCTACTGCAGCAGGGTGCGGTCGTCCATCTCCATGCCCTTGATCTTCTCGAACTCGGCGAGCAGGCCCTTGACGGTCATGCGCTCCTTCTGGGCCTTGTCCAGGTCGAGGATGATCCGGCCGTCGTGCATCATGACGAGCCGGGTNCCGAGCCGGAGCGCCTGCTCCATGTTGTGGGTGACCATCAGGGTGGTCANNCCGAACCGTTCCACCACCTCGGTGGTCAGGCGCGTGACCAGGGCGGCCCGTTGCGGGTCCAGCGCGGCGGTGTGCTCGTCCAGCAGCAGGATCTTGGGTTCGCTGAACGTGGCCATGAGCAGGGAGAGCGCCTGGCGCTGCCCGCCGGAGAGCAGGCTCACCCAGTCCNTGAGGCGGACGTCGAGGCCCTGNTCCAGCGCCTTCAGNTCGGTNGCGAACCGCTCGCGCTTCGCCTTGGTGACCCCGNGGCGCAGCCCGCGGCGCTGGCCGCGCTCGAGCGCCATCGCGAGGTTCTCCTCGATGCTCATGTGCGGCGCGGTGCCGGCGCCGGGGTTCTGGAACACGCGGCCGATGTAGCGGGCCCGCTGGTGGTCGTTGAGGCGCGTCACGTTGCGCCCGTCGAGGGTGACCGTTCCGGTGTCCGTCCGGTAGGTCCCCGCGATGATGTTGAGGAGGGTGGACTTGCCCGCGCCGTTGGAGCCGATCACGGTGACGAACTCGCCGGGCGCGAGGTGCAGGGACACGTCATTCAGCGCCACGCGGGCGTTCACGGTGCCCGGAGCGAACGTCTTGCTGATGTTCTCCAGCTTCAGCACGTCACTTCTCCTTGTCGATCGCGGCGGACTCGGCGACGGCGGTGAAGCGGTTCCGCACGGCGCCGCCCAGCCGCGCGAAGCCCTTCCACTGCGGCAGCACGAGCGCGAGCACCACGAGGACCGCCGAGATCAGCTTCATGTCGTTCGGGTTGAGGCCGGCCATGAGGGCCAACTGGATGACCACGCGATACATCACGGACCCGACGACCGCAGCGGAGGCCGCGATCGCGATGCCGGACCGCCCGAGCACTGCCTGTCCGATGATGACCGAGGCGAGGCCCGCAACGATGAGACCGATACCCATCCCGATGTCCGCGAAGCCCTGGAACTGGGCCACGAGAGCTCCGGACAGGGCCACGAGTCCGTTCGAGAGCGCGAGACCCAGCAGCTTCTGGTTGTCGGTGTTCACCCCGAAGGAGCGGATCATGTCCGGGTTGTCACCCGTGGCNCGCATGGCCAGCCCGACGTCGGTGTGCAGGAACCAGATCACCACCAGCAGGATGGCGACGGCGGTGGACAGGAAGATCCCGACGCTCACCCAGGTGCCGGTCAGGCCCGCCTCCCGCAGTGGGGAGATGAGCGTGGTCTCCCGCAGGAGCGGGAGGTTGGCCTTCCCCATGATGCGCAGGTTGATCGAGTAGAGCCCGATCTGGGTGAGGATTCCCGCCAGCAGCCCGTTGATGTTGCCCTTGGTGTGCAGCAGCCCGGTGACGAGTCCGGCCACCATGCCGGAGAAGAAGGCCAGCACCGTGGCCAGCAGNGGCGGCATCCCGTTGATGATCCCGACGGCGGCGACGGCGGCGCCCGTGGTGAAGCTGCCGTCCACCGTGAGGTCCGGGAAGTCGAGGATGCGGAAGGTCAGGTAGACCCCGATGGCCATGACCGCGTAGATCANGCCCAGTTCGACCGCTGTGACCATCGTTCGGATCCTTCGGCTCGGGGTCTGGGGGGAGAGGGNGGCGCNCGCCGCCGCCGCACTGGTGGGCTGCCCGGCTGGCCGTCACGACGGCGGCCGGCGGGGCGCCGTCGTCTACTCCGTGATGTTGGCCGGGTCGGCCTCGGCGAGGAGGTCCTCGGGGATGGTCACACCCATGCGCGCCGCGGCGCCCTTGTTCAGGTAGAGCTGCAGGTCGGTCTGCGTCTCCACCGGCATGGAGGCCGGCTCGGCCTCGCCCTTCAGGATCTTCACGGCCATCTCGCCGGTCTGGTACCCGAGGTCGTAGTAGCTGATGCCGTAGGTTGCCACGGTGCCGCGCGCCACCGAGTCGCCCTCGGCGGCGATGGTGAGGATCTTCTTGGTCTCGGCCACCTGGATGATCGACTCAAGGGCGGAGACCACGTTGTTGTCCGTGGGGACGTAGAAAGCGTCGACGTCCAGCGACTCGGCCGCCTGCTGCACCTCGGCGGAGGTGCTGACCGCCGCCTCCTTGATCTCCAGGCCGAGCTCGACCGCGGCTTCCTTGGCCCACTCCACCTGCACCTCGGAGTTGACCTCACCCGAGGAGTAGACGATGCCCACCGTCTTCGCCTCCGGGTCCAGCCGCTTGATCAGCGCGAGCTGCTCCTTCACCGGGTTCGCGTCGGACGTGCCGGTCGCGTTCCCGCCCGGGGCCTCGAGGCTCTCCACGAGGTCCGCGGACACCGGGTCGGTGACCGCGGTGAACAGGATGGGGGTGTCGGTGACCGCCTGGACCACGGACTGCGCCGTCGGGGTCGCGATCGCGAGGATGAGGTCGAGGTCAGCGGACGCGAACGTGCCCGCGATGGACGCGGCGGTCGACTGGTCGCCCTGGGCGTTTTGCTCGTCGTACTCGACGGTGTACCCGGCGTCCGCCAGCGCGGCCTTGAAGCCATCACGGGAGGCGTCGAGGGAGGGGTGGGTGACGATCTGGGTGATGCCGATCTTGACGGTCTCGCCGCCGGTCCCGGAGGTCTCGTCGTCGACGGCTGTGCCACCGCCGCAGGCGGTCGCCAGCAATGCGGTCGCGAGCGTGAGCGCGGCCACCCTGGTGGTCTGGAGGAGTTTCACGGGGATTCCTTTCAAGCGGGGTTCGCGCCCCGTCCGCGGGGGCGCGAACCGCGATGCTCGCGGGTGGCCGGGGCCGACCCACGCGGGTTCGTACCGATCGTATAGAGGGCCGTCCACCCCTTGGTCGGGCGTCCCAATGGGCAGACGGCTGGTGTCCTGACCCTCTGAGGTTGGGTATGCGGCGGGTGAGGAGCCCTCACCAGCGCGCCCTCTAGAAGTGTGACATAGAGCACTTCGGTGGGGTGTGGATAGGGGCGTCTGGGTGGGGGTTGGTGTCAGTGGTTGGCGGGAGGATTGATTCATGGATGGCCCGCTGATCAGCATCAACACCGCGGCGGCGGTGTTGGGTGAGGTGTGGGTGGGGGCGTTGCCGCCGTTCGGTCTGCTCGACTCGGACGACGTGTCGGTGTTGGTGGGTCAGATGGACGACGGCGGCCTGCTGGCCCTGTTGGACCGGGTCACCGCGTTGGGGCGGCGGGTGGATGCGCTGACCGCGGCGTTGGCGGGGGAGGTCGCGGAACGTTCCCCGGTGGGCTCGCGCATGGAGGGTCTGGCGCACCGGTCGGGGTTCTCCTCGCCGGGCCGGCTGGTGGCGGCGTCCACCGGCGGTCATGTGGCCCGGGCGGCGGTCATGGCCGCGGTGGGGAAGGGCACCGCCCGACGGCGGTCCCTGGTGGGCGAGGTGCTCCCGGCGGTGCACCCGCACGTGGCGGCGGTGCTGCAGGCGNGGGCAGTATCAGTGTGGAGGCGGCGCATCTGATCATGGGCATGTTGGACGGGTTGGGGTCCCGGGTCGCCCCGGATCGGGTGGACGCGGCGGAGGAGATGCTGGCCGAGAAGGCGACGCAGTTCTCGTTGGACCAGGTCCTCGAACTGGTGAAGAGGATGGAAGCGCACCTGGACCCGGACGGGGTGGAACCCCGGGAGGAGGTCCTCCGGGCGGGCCGGTCCCTCACCGTGCGGGAGGACAAGGCGGGGCGCCTCCAGTTGCGGGGGTCGTTCGACCCGGAGACGGGCGCCCCGATCAAGGCCGCCCTGGAGGCGTACGTGTCGTTCGCGTTGCGGGAGTCCCGCGGGCACAACCACCCCGGCGGGACCACCTGCGCCGGTGAGCACGACGCGGACGGCGCGGCCGGTTCGGTTGGCGATGGCGCCGGCTCGGCTGTTGATGGCAACGGGGGTGTGCGGGTGATGTCCGAGACGCGTTCGTCGGCGCAGATCTGCGCGGACGGACTGGCGGACTTCGCCCGCCATGTGCTGGGCTGTGAGGATCGGGTCCCCGGCCTGCCCGCCACCACCGTGGTGGTGCGGATGGACGTGGAGGACCTGCAGGACCGTGAGGGTGGGTGCGGGTTCGCGACCCTTGACGGCATCGCCCAGCCCGTTTCGGCCGCGACGGCCCGCCGGTCGGCGTGCTCGGCGGGCCTGCTGCCGGCGGTGTTCGGAGGGGCCTCGCTTCCGCTGGACCTGGGTCGCTCGACCCGGCTGTTCTCCCGGTACCAGGTCCTGGCCCTGTGGGGGCGGGACGGGGGGTGCGCCTCCTGCGGGCAGACCACCTTCGTGGAGGCCCACCACGCCGGCGTGGACTGGGCGAAGGGTGGGCGCACCGATCTGTCCGACGGGGTGTTGTTGTGTTCCCGGTGCCACCATCGGGTCCACCGCCACGAGTGGGAGATCCGCATCGACAGGTCCGGGGTCTGGTTCATCCCACCCCCCTCGATCGACCCGTCCAGAACACCCCGCCCGGGGGTGGCCCGCCAAACCCTCCGGGAACGCAACCGGCACCACCACGAGTCCTGAGCCCTGCTTCCTCTGTCCACGGAGGTTGGGGCTGCGGTCGCGCCGACGTGCCGTCTGTCGCCAACCTCCGTGGGCGGTACGGCTAGGTCGCCACCACCTCGGCCAGGCGTCCGAGGGCCGCTTGCCACCGCGCCTTCGCCGCGTCCACGTCGTCGTGGTTCGCGAGGTGGCGGTGCCGCACCGAGACCCGGACGCGTGGGGGCGTGCCGGGCGCCGCCGCGTCGTTGTCCAGCCAATCGAGCCGGAGCGTCACCGTCGAGTCGTCCGGGCCTGTCAGGCGCAGGGCGCGCCCGTCGGTCTGCCCGGCCACGGACACGGCGACGCCGAGCCACGCCTCGCGCGCGTCGTCGTCGGCCAGCAGGGGCCACAGCCGGGCACGAGTGGCGCGCAGGGTCTTCGAGACGTTCGCCTCGAAGGTGCCGTCGGGACGCTGGCCCGGCTGGCGCAGTCCGCGCTCCTGCTCGTAGGCGACGGTGATGCTCTGGCTCCACCACCCGGAGACGCCCTGGTCCTGGAGGAACGACGCCATCGCCCCGTGCTTCCAGCCGGGGGCGCCCGCGGTATCGAGCAGTCCGAACCAGTGCTCCCGGCCCTCGCCTGTGGCCGCGAGGACCTTCTTGTCGCTGACGGTCTGGAGGTTGCGTCGCACCATGTGGGGAGCGTATCCGCGCGGCTCGCGCGACGGAAGCGCCTCGGGCCGGGCGTTCTGTCGCGCGGGCGGCGCGGGCTCCGTAAGCTGGACACATCCACATTCCAGGAGGAAAAGATGAGCAAGTTCCCGTTCCTTCTCGGCGCCGGCCTCGGCTACCTGCTGGGCACCCGGGCCGGGCGCGGCCAGTACGAGAAGATCAAGAAGGCCTCCACTGCGGTGTGGCAGTCCACCCCGGTGCAGGGTGTGGTCCACAAGGCCGACCAGACGGTCGGCGATCTCGCCCGCCAGCAGGGCTCGAAGCTGACCGACCAGGTCGCGGGCCTGGTGAAGGACAGGATCAACACCGCCGGCAGGAAGAAGACCACCGCGTACCCGGAGGACTACGACTCCGAGTAGGACCGCCCCGATCCGGCTCAATCCCGGCTCAAGCAGGGCCCCGACCACGGGGTGAACACTGTGAAAGGCCCCGCACCACGTTGTGCGGGGCCTTGGTGTTGCGCGGCGGGGGCGTCGCCTTCGACGCCCCCGCCGCTGTCAGCGTTCGATGGCGCGCACCTCCACGGGGACGTTGTTCCGGGTGGCCTTGGAGTACGGGCAGATCCGGTGGGCGTGGTCGGCGAGGTCCTGGACAGTGGCGAGGTCCAGCCCGGGGATCGCCACCTCGATGAGCACCGAGATCGCCGAGGACTCCTCATGCGGCCCGAAGCCCACGCTCACCGCGACCGCGGAGCCGGACGAGTCCACTCCGTCGGATTTCGCGATCTGCCTGATTGCATCGTTGAAACACGCCGACCAGGCCGCAGCGAAGAGTTCCTCCGCGTTCGTGCTCGACGCGGGGTCGGCGCCGACCGACGGGGATGTGAGAATCACGTCCACGGAGCCGTCGTCCGAAATGGCGTGACCGCCCCGCCCGCCCGTGGAGGTCACGCGTGCGGTGTAGTTGATCCGCTCCGGGATATCCATGGCACCACCCTCGCACACGGTGACGGCGATCACCACAAGTACGACGGAGGGGCCCGCCTTCCGGCGGGCCCCTCCGTCCAGTGCGGGATCAGTTGGATCACGCTGGCGGGATCAGTGCGAGGACGGCGCCGTCGCGATCTCCGTGCGGTCGCCGGACCAGAGGGTGTGGAACACGCCCGCCTTGTCCACGCGGAGGTAGGTGTGGGCTCCGAAGAAGTCGCGCTGGCCCTGGATCAGGGCGGCAGGCAGCCGCTCGGCGCGCAGGCCGTCGAAGTAGGAGAGGGAGGAACCGAACGCCGGCAGCGGGATGCCCGCCGTGGCGCCAATCGACACGACCCGGCGCCATGCCGGGACGCACGCGTTGATCTTGGACGCGAAGTTCTCGTCCGCCATCAGCAGGGGGAGGTTCTCGTCCCGCTCGTACGCCTCGGTGATGTCGTTCAGGAAGCCGGCGCGGATGATGCAACCGCCGCGCCAGATCCGGGCGAGTCCGCCCAGGTCGATCGTCCAGTTGAACTCCTTCGCCGCGGCCTCGATCTGCACGAAGCCCTGCGAGTACGCCACGATCTTGGAGGCGTACAGCGCCTGCCGCACGTCCTCGACGAACGCGTCGCGGTCGGTGATGGTGAGAGGTTCCGCGTGACCCTCGAGCGGGCCTGAGGCCGCGCGCTGCGCCACACCGGAGGACAGGGCGCGGGCGAACACGGCCTCGGTGATACCGGTGAGCGGCACCCCGAGTTCGAGCGCGTTCTGCGCGGTCCAGGTTCCGGTGCCCTTCTGGGCGGCCCGGTCCACGATCACGTCGACGAGCGGCTTGCCGGTCTCGGCGTCCACCTGCTTGAGCACCTCGGCGGTGATCTCGATCAGGTAGGAGTTGAGGTCGGTGGCGTTCCAGGCCGTGAAGATCTCGGCGATCTCGGCGGGTGAGGCGCCCAAGCCCTTGCGCAGCAGGTCGTACGCCTCGGCGATGAGCTGCATGTCCGCGTACTCGATGCCGTTGTGGACCATCTTGACGTAGTGGCCGGCGCCGTCGGCACCGATGTGCATGCAGCAGGGTGCGCCGTCCACGTGTGCGGAGATGTCCTCGAGCATCGGGCCGAGGCGCTTGTAGGACTCGGGGGTTCCACCGGGCATGATCGACGGGCCCTTGAGGGCACCCTCCTCGCCACCGGACACACCGGAGCCCACGAAGTGCAGGCCCTTCGCGCGGATGTCGGCCTCGCGGCGGATCGTGTCGTGGAAGTTCGCGTTGCCGCAGTCCACGATGATGTCGCCCTCTTCCATGAGGGGGGCGAGCTGGTCGATGACGGCGTCGGTGCCGCGGCCGGCCTGGACCATGATGATCGCGACGCGGGGCTTGGCCAGCGAGGCCACGAAGTCCTCGATCGTCTCGGCGGGGACGAAGTCGCCGTCGTCGGCGAACTCGGCCATCATCGCTTCGGTGCGGGCGTAGGTGCGGTTGTAGAGCGCCACGGTGTGGCCGTGGTGGGCGAAGTTCCGGGCCAGGTTCGACCCCATGACGGCGAGTCCGACCACGCCGATGTCGGCCGTTCCCGTCTTCCCAGGTGACGTCATTCTGCTATCTCCTCGTTGATTGTGGGCGGATGTCGGGGTGCTGCGATTTGTGCGGCCAGGTGCGCGCCGCCATATCCATTGTCAATGTTCACGACTCCGACCCCCGGAGCGCAGGCGTTTAGCATCGCAAGTAGCGGCGCTATTCCGCCGAACGCGGCGCCGTAGCCCACCGACGTCGGCACGGCCACCACCGGCACCCGCACCAGACCGGCCACCACGGAGGGCAGCGCCCCGTCCATGCCGGCGACGACGACGATCGCCCCCGCCTCCCGCAGCACGTCCAGCCGGGCGAAGGTGCGGTGGATGCCGGCGACGCCGACGTCGACCAGCAGCCGCGTGGGCCGCCCCAGGTATTGGGCGGTCAACTCGGCCTCCCGTGCGACCGCGATGTCCGACGTCCCGGCGCACGCGATCACCACCAGCTCCCCCACCGGCTCCGGCGGCGTGGGCGGCCAGGCGAGGAGGCGCGCCTCGGCGTCGTGGAACGCGTCCGGGAGTTCGGCGAGCACCGCCGCGGCGGCGACGTCGTTCGCCCGGGTGAAGAGGGTGTTCCCCACCGGGTGCGGGTTCGCGAACTCGCGGATGCGGGCGGCGATGTGCCGCAGTTGGGCCACGGACTTGCCCTCGCAGTACACGGCTTCGGGGTAGCCGCGGCGCGCGGCGCGGTCGTGGTCCAGCCAGGCGATGGAGTCGGAGTGGTCGTCAGCCACGGCGGGAGAGTACCTCCAGGGTGAACGCGCCGGACTTGATCCCGGCGAGGTCCACCGCCACGTGGCGGAAGCCCGCGGCGCGGACGGCGCGCAGGGCCTCGGTGCGGACGGCGTCGTCGGCGAAGCGGGCGATCTCGCGGGACGGCACCTCGATGCGCGCGATGTGCCCGTGGTGGCGGAGGCGCGAGTCGGTGAAGCCGAGCGCGCGCAACGCCCGCTCCCCGGCCTCCACCTGCGCGAGCTTCTCGGGGGTGACCTCCTCGCCGTGCGGGATGCGCGAGGCGAGGCACGGCGCGGCGGGCTTGTCCGCGCACGGCAGGTCGAGGGCGCGGGCGATGTCCCGCACCCGCTCCTTCGTGAGCCCGGCCGCCGCAAGGGGCCGCAGGACGGCATGGTCCGTGGCGGCCTGGGAACCGGGCCGGTCTGGGCGCAGCGCGTCGTCGGCGTTCTCGCCGTACGCGACGGCGCGGATCCCGTGGGCGGCCGCCACCCCGGCGGAGATCCGGCTGAAGAGCTCGTCCTTGCAGTGGAAGCAGCGGTCCGCGTTGTTCGCGCGGTAGAGGGGGTTCTCGCCCTCGTGGGTCTCGAACTCGACGAGGCGGGCCCCGATGAAGTCCGNCACCTGGCGCGCCGCCTCGCGCTCGTCCGCCGCGAGCGACGGCGAGACCCCCATCAGGGCGACGACGCCCTCCGGCCCGAGCGTGCGGACCGCGAGGGCCAGCAGCACCGCCGAGTCCACGCCTCCCGAGAACGCCACCCCGAGCGGGGCGCTGCCCACGAGGAGCGCCCCGACGGCGTCGGCGTCCGCCCGCGCGCGGCCCGCGAGCCGCCCCGTCTCCATGTCCATGCCACCATCCTGCGTCATGGGGGCCGCGGCTAACACCCCCGCCGTCATGATCCGGCCGCCGCGTGGGTGTGGGGCTCGACCTCGCGCCCCAGCCCGCCGGCGGGCACGGGGGCGCCCGGCATCCAGCCCGCGGCNGCGATCGCGGCGTTCGCGCGCGTCAGCACCTCGGACTCGCTCGCGCCGACGTGCTCCGCCAGGTGCTGGACCGATGAGAACTCCGCTGCCGCGTGCACCACCACGCCCTCCCGGTGCCCCACCTTCACCGTGACGGCGTGGCCCTCCACCGCGACGGTGGCGAAACCGCGCTCCAGCACGGTGCGGTCCACGGGCGTGGAGCGCACCCCGAGCGTGGTGGTNTGGCGGAGCATCGCGTCGGCGACGGCGTCCGCGNGCCCGGCGTCCGCGAGCGCGCTGANGCAGTGCGCGGGCCGNCCCTTCTTCATCAGGATCGGCGTGAGCCACGCGTCGGCGGCGCCCGCGGCGAGCAGCGCGTCCAGCACCCCGGGCCAGAGGCGCGGGTCCATGTCGTCCACGTTGGCGCGCAACTCCCGCAGGGCGGGGGCGTCGTGACCGGANCCCGGCGTCGTGCCGATCAGCAAACGCACCACGTTGGGGTGACCCGCGAAGTCCTTCCCACCCGCGCCCACGCCCACCGCGACCAGCCGCATCGCCGGGAGCGGCTCGCAGGCGGTCGCGAGCGCGCGCACCAACGCCATGCCGGTGGGGGTGGCGAGCTCGCCGATCGACCCCGGAGTCGTGACGACGGCGGGGTGGTCGTGGTCGTGTGGGTGGTGGTGGTCCTGGCCGTGCGGGTGGTGGTGGTCCTGGCCGCCGTCGTCGTGCGCCCCGCCCGGCGTCGCGCGCACCTCCCAGCCGAGCGCCAACTGGGCGACNGCGGGCACGGGCACCGGGATGTCGCCGTGGGCGGCGCGGATGCGCCCCTCGCCGAGCGCCACGGGACTGGCGCTCACGGACGTGACGCCGAGCAAGCGCAGTCCCTCGCACGCCCCGACGACGTCGGCGATCGAGTCCAGCGCGCCCACCTCGTGGAAGTGGACGTCCTCGGGGTCGATGCCGTGCACCCGGCCCTCTGCCCCCGCGAGGACGCCGAAGACCGCAAGGGCGCTCGCACGCGTCCAGTCGGGGAGGTCAGCGGCGGTGAGGTCCGCACGGATGGAGCGCCAGGTGCGGTGGGGGGCGGATTCGCCGTCGACCGCCACGTGCACCTTGGTGGCGCGCTGGCCCGCGCGGATGACGGGCTCGGCACGCAGGGCGACGGCGGTGCCCACGATCCGCCGCACGACGGCCTCGATCTCGGCGAGGTTCGCGCCCGCGTCCACGCACGCCCCGAGGACCATGTCCCCGGCCACGCCAGCCGACACATCCATCCACGCATGGCGACTCATGGGGACCATTGTCGCGTACGGCGCGGTCCGTTAACCGCGCGCTACTCTGGGTGTGTGCCAGAGAACAAGCCGGATGGTCGGACCAAGGCGGTCACCATCTATGACGTGGCTGAGGCCGCGGGCGTGGCGGCCTCCACGGTCTCCCGGGCGCTCTCGCGGCCCGGCCGCGTGAGCCCGGAGACGGCGCAGCGCATCCGCGAAACGGCGGAAGAGCTGGGCTACCGCGACCGCTCGGTCGCCCACCCCGACGTGAAGGCCCGCACGAAGATGCTGGTGGTGACGGTGTCGTCACTGGGCAACCTGTTCTTCTTCGACACGCTCAACGGCATCCAGGACGAGGCGGCGGCCGCCGGTTACACGGTGCTCGTGGTGGACGGGCGAGGCCACGCCCATCTCGAGCGCCAGGCCATCGAACGCACCATCGACTTCGCGGACGGCATCATCATGATCTCCCCGCGCATCCCGGACCCGGTGGTCATCCAGACCGCCAAGCAGAAGCCCGTGGTGGTGGTGAACCGCGTGGTGCGCGAGGTCCCCTCGGTGGTGCACAACATCCACGACGGCATGCAGCAGGTGGTGGAGCACCTCGTGGAGTTCGGGCACAGGAACCTCACGTTCATCGGGGGACCGGCGCAATGGTGGATCGCGGCGGCGCGCCGCGAGGCGCTCGAGGCCGCGTGCCACAGCCACGGGATCACGATGCGCCGGGTCGGGCCGGTGGAGCCCACCGTGCGCGGGGGCGCGGGAGTGCTTTCGCAGTGGCTGCAGTACCGCACCACCGCCGTCGTCGCGTTCAACGACGACGTCGCGCTGGGCTTCTCCCACGCGGTCCGGGAGCACGGGCTCCGCGTTCCGGAGGACGTCTCGGTCGTGGGGATCGACAACACCCAGAGCACGTCCGTCTTCTACCCGCCGCTCACCACGCTCGCCGTGGCGGGCCACGGGCAGGGGGCGGTGGCCACACGCCGGATCTTCGCGGAGCTGAAGGGNGGGCGCACCCACACCCCCACCATGGTGGTGCCGATGAAGCTGATCAAGCGGGCCTCGACGGGCCCGGCACCGAAGTAGCGCCCACACGGCGGGGGCGCCACTTCAGCGCCGCGACCTACCCCAACTCGCTCCTCAGGCGGTGGAGCACCTCGCCCGCGTTGTGGACCACGAGGGTGTCAGGGTCCGCTTCCATCGCGGCGATGTCCACTTCCGCTGGGTCCATCCACTTCAGGTTGAAGTGCTCGACCTCCTCCCTCGGGATCGAGGTGGCAAGCGTGACGGTGACGCGGTTCTGCTCGCCGTTGACGTCGTCGAACGTCCCCATGCCGCGCAGGTGAGTGGAGTGGGCCAGCTCGCCCCACGGGTGGTCCTTGAACTTGTCCCACTGCTTCACGTAGTAGTCGCGGTTGTGGTAGCCGATCGTGCGGAGTCCGGGGTGCATCACGGACACCTCGGTTATGTGCGGCGCGTAGATGATCAACTCGCCGCCCTCGGCGACCACGGGCTCCATCTTGTAGAAGCCCTTGGCCCCGGTCCAGATGTCCTCGTACATGGTGGGCAGGATGGAGACCACGCGCTTGTAGGGGTGGTCGAGGTAGGTGATGTGGCTGGCTGCCGCGATCTCGGAGGCGGCGGCCCAGGCGGAGACCGTGGTGCCGACCGACACGGAGTGGAGCTCCGGCGCCCCGGCCTCGGTGACCACCGAGATGCACAGCTTCTCGCTGGGGATCCGCTCGGTGGCCGCGTTGATGAGCGCGCGGACGGGGGTCACGCCCATGCTGCCGATCATCTCGAAGGAGGAGATGAGGGCGCCCACCCAGTGGGAGAGGTCGATGACGTCGTGGCCCGAGAGCCCCGGGAAGAAGTACTTGTTGCCGCCGGACATGCCCACCACCTCGTGCGGGAGCACGGGGCCGACGACCAGGGCGATGTCGTTCTCCACCACGTGGCGGTTCACGAGGACGTGCATGGGGACGTCGTGGAGACGCCCGCCCGAGTACTCCGTGACCTCCTCCGCGGAGATGACACCGAGGTCAGCGAAGCAGTGCTCCTCGTCCCACCACTCGTGGTTCAGCACGGTCCACCCGGGGTAGGTGGCCTGGATATTGCCGGGCTCGAACCCGAGGAACGCACCGATCGCCTCGTCGGACATGGCGGCGTGCGTGCCCAGCGCGACCAGCACCGTCACCTTCGAGGCGCGGTCCTTCAGCGCTTCGTGCACGGCGGGGAGGATCTTGTGCATGGGCACCGAACGGGTGCCGTCCGGGACCACGAGGGCCACCGACTTCCCGTCGAAGTCCATG
>JGI24134J36421_10000411_pt1 | contig 13167 bp, 18 predicted proteins | sample BarGraNGADG00312_FD_36421 | JGI IMG/M metagenome (IMG submission 36421) | reverse complement strand
CTGCTGAAAGTTTTTTCCAACCCTTTATTCATTATCGCCAGAATCTTAGATGGAATTTCAATGTTATCTTCGTTGATGGTTTTTTCTATGATTTTCAGCCCAATCATAGACATCAGCGCACCCGGAACACCATGACCGGTACAATCTGCGGCCACAACAAAAACCTTGTCACCTTTCTCCCCTATCCAGTAGAAATCGCCACTGACAATATTTTTAGGCTTGAATAAAATAAAGGAATCTTCAAAGTGATTTCTAAAATAAGCTTCAGACGGCAGAAGAGCTTCCTGTATTCTCTGTGCGTAGATGAGACTATCTGTAATGTCTTTATCTTTTAACTCCAGTTCTCCTTTCTGAATTTCAATCAGATTGAGTGCCTGCTCTTTTTCCTTTAGAAGCTTCCTCGTTTTTACCAGAGTCCTTGTCTGAAGAAAAGCGAGCAATAGAATAAAACTTATTACTACTATGCTATATTCAATGAGATGGAATGGAGATGCGGGAGACGAAGTAATGCCTNCCTGAAATGTATTATCAACGGCCATTAAACCGCGAATAATATGTAAATTAAGATATGTTAAATACAAGAGTCTCATCAGGTAATACAAAAATAGGTTAATTATATTTATGTTATCTGGAGGAATTTAAAAATACCCAGGTATTAGTAGGTGTGAATTTCATCAGCACCTCTGCGTCTTAATCGAATATATTGTAATGAAGGAGAACTAATGAATTCACCTATTCCGAGTGAACTCCATTTTCTATCGATCGCTTCAATGGTTTCACTCGCAGAAGTAACAATATTCGGCCATTTTCTTGGAAAACCACCTTTTCTGTAAGCCTTGATTGTTCCATCTATCATCAGTGATTGGGGCGAAAGAAACTCATGATCGCGCTGAGGATCAGAATTGGCAAGAATTTGCCACGCCACCATAAAAATATCATTCACATCAACAGTATAATCAACAATTAAAATCAATCTAAAGCTACGGGGGGGGCAGTTTGTCCTGATCACGTTCTTTACCTTTTCAATAACACTTGTATCGGTTGATCTGTCTACTGATATTATCAGAATGGGAATACCTTCTTCAAAAAGGCTGAAATTATAACTCTTTATGCGATCATTTTCCAGAAAATCATTCTTGATCTTTGAAATGTCACGATTACCTGATATTGCATTTTTATCTCTTCCTGTACTTTCTTCAATATGCTTTATTGTAGCATCTATGCCCAGCTTACCACCAAAAGAGAAGCCATCAGATGAATGATCAAGCACGTCAAGCGGACCATGACTGAATAACAGGTCTGCACTGAGATCAACATTAGCAAATACATGAGCGGCCAGTTCCCTGTAATTTCTGATATCTATATCTCCACTCACTACAATCATATACTTTGTAAACATCATTTGTCCTGCTCCTGACAATGAGTTTATCACTTTCATACCCTGACCCGGATAACTTTTTCTAATCTTCACAATTACCAGATTATGCGCTGTACCAGTATCGGGCATATGAAAATCTTCAACTTCGGTTTGCAACGTCATTCTTACAGGTGAGAGGAATATCCTTTCGGTAGCCTTTGCAATCCAAGCATCTTCCTGAGGCGGTATGCCTACTATTGTTGCCGGATAAACGGCTTTTTTTGAATGTGTTATACACGTAATATGAAATTTAGGGTACCAGTCGGCCAGAGAATAGAATCCGGTATGGTCACCAAACGGACCTTCCCATACCGGATCTTCTGCCGGATCAACAAAACCTTCCAGAATTATATCAGCATCTTCCGGTACAAAAAGATCGTTAGTGATACACTTTACCATCTTAACTTTCTTTCTCCTGAGGAATCCTGCAAGAATATATTCATTAATGTTCTCGGGTAACGGAGCAGTTGCTGAATATGTATAAACCGGGTCGCCTCCAAGAGCCACCGAGACCGGCATTTTTCTCCCTTTTGTTTTCCATGCCTCAAAATGATTGGCTCCGGTTTTATGACGTTGCCAGTGCATAGCCGTTGTGTTTTTATCAAGAATCTGCATCCTGTACATTCCGGTATTTGTTTTCCCTGTTTCCGGATGTCTGGTATGCACCATAGGCAGAGTTATAAAACGGCCTCCATCGTGTGGCCAGCACTTCAGGACAGGCAGAATATCCAGATCAGGTATCATGTTAATTACCTGCTGGCATGTGCCTTTTCTTTTAATATGCGAGGGAAGGAAAGCTGCCAGTTTGATAAGGGAGGGCAGAGTTGTAAGTTTTCGAAAAAATGTCTCTTTAATATCCGATACAACTTTAAATATACTCTCAATTTCAGTTCCCGGCTCATCAAGATCTTTCCTGCTGATTGCCATTGCCATCCTGATATCGGATCCGAAAGCATTAATTAATACAGGAAAGTTGGTTCCGGTATTTTCAAACAATAATGCTTTTCCTCCGGATTTGGTTACCCTGTCGGCTATTTCCGTGATTTCGAGTATCGGATTAACAAATGCTTTAATCCTTACGAGTTCATTTTTTTTCTCGAGTTCAGTAATAAAAGCTGCTAATCCAGAGTAACTCATCAGTGTGTTTTTAATTTGATACTCAAAGATATTGAATTCGTAGGGACGTTGCATGCAACGTCCCTACGAATATTCTGTTTGATGTTAATTTATAATTTTCGGGGGGTATAAAAACAATAATGGGAACTATTCACAAGGATTAGTTCCCATCCACCGTTTACAACCAAGGCTGTTAACGATGCCAGATTACTGTTATTCTGACCGGTCGCTTCTTCTGATACAAGACCAGTTTTTGCAACCCCTGGCTTTCGGGTTTTGCCTGTTACAGCAGAACCTTCCGGCTGTCCTTTCTTCCTGTCTTGCGACTGGATTTCCGGGACGAAGTGTCTTTCAGGCACTGGTGCTTATTTCCCGAAGGATTCGGCATCAGTTTCAGATAACCCGGAGCCGAAGCCCCTCATTTTCTGAAGCCCTGTGACTCAATCTTCGAAAGAACGTTTCCGGTTTTCGCTGACTTTCTGAACATCACGAACGCGGGGTCCGCTTAGTTCAGGCTTCGGCTCTCCTGGTGCGCAGACCCGAAGGTCTGACCGAAACGGATATTGTTTCATTTAAGTAACCTTTTCCGTCTCCACATCTTTCGAGCAGTCTTTTATCGCTCACCTGATAGAATCAAATTTACACCAGGAATCCTTAAAAACAATGAAAACAAAGCCGTTATTGTAAACGTGATATAAACAGGAGTTATTAACAATTGTTAATAACGGCGGGAAGACTTATGAGATGGGCATTCTATATAAAAAAACAATGAGGGGGAGATTGGGTGAAAGGGTGAAAGGGGAAAGGGGGAATGGGAGAAAAAAAGAAGCCATCCTTTCAGACAGCCCTTTTATTTCTATTTATTTCTATTTATTTCTTATATCCATATACAGCCAGATTTCCAAGAGTCTCTTCAATTCTCAGTAATTGATTGTACTTAGCAATCCTGTCCGTTCTGCTTGCCGATCCGGTTTTGATCTGACCAGAATTAGTTGCAACTGCTATATCTGCAATTGTTGTATCTTCTGTTTCTCCTGAACGATGTGATGTAACTGTCGTATAGCCTGCCCTGTGAGCCATCTCAATACAATTCAGGGTCTCAGTAAGAGAACCGATCTGGTTGACTTTTATAAGGATTGAGTTTGCACATCCCATTTCAATACCTTTCTTCAAATAGTCGACATTTGTTACAAATACATCATCTCCTACTATCTGGATTTTCTTACCTAATCTTTCAGTCATTAACTTCCAGCCATCCCAGTCATTTTCTGCCATTCCGTCTTCAATAGAATCAATAGGATATTTATTTATCAGTTGCTCAAAATAATCCACCTGTTCTTTTGATGTTTTTCTTGCACCTTTTGGNCCCTCAAATTTCGANTAATTGTACATTCCGTCTACATAGAATTCTGAAGCTGCCGGATCAAGAGCAATAGTTACATCAGTCCCTGGTTTGTACCCGGCGGCAATAATGGCCTTTACAATAGTATCGAGTGCGTCTTCCGTTCCATCAAACTTAGGAGCAAATCCNCCTTCATCACCAACAGCAGTACTTAATCCACGTTCTTTAAGGACCTTTTTCAATGAATGGAATACTTCAGTACCCATACGCAGTCCTTCGCTGAATGAAGAAGCACCAATCGGTCTGATCATGAATTCCTGGAAAGCAATCGGGGCATCCGAATGAGATCCTCCGTTAATGATATTCATCATCGGAACAGGCAATGTAACGGCATTTGTGCCGCCTATATAACGAAACAATGGCAAGCCATGATATGCAGCAGCAGCTTTTGCTACTGCCAGGGAGACACCAAGTATTGCATTGGCTCCAAGGCTGCTTTTTGTTTTTGTACCATCGAGGTCGATCATTTTCTTATCGATACCGGCCTGATCGGTAACATCCATTCCTATTATCTCTTCGGCAATTACATTATTGACATTATGAACAGCTTTCAGAACACCTTTACCCAAGATAACGATTCTTATCGCCATCTCTGAGCTCAAGCGCCTCATTTTCTCCGGTCGATGCGCCTGATGGCACAGCTGCCCTTCCAAAATAACCACTTGTTGTCATTACATCAACTTCGATTGTCGGATTGCCGCGGGAATCAAGAATCTCACGAGCATGAACACTAACTATCTGACCCATAGATTTTTATTTTATTATTAAACAATTATGCAATATACAAAAAAAGGGATTAAGTCATTAATTACTCATCCCTTTTCGTTTTAATATTTTATAAACATNTTATTTTTCTTNCGGAACTGATTCTACATCAGTCTCTTTAGCATTCTCAACAGGTTTTTCAGTCTTTTCTGCCTTTACTTTAGCAGTCTTTGGGACTTTTATATGTGCTACAGATTCTTCTTTTTTCTTCGGTGCTCTTCTTCTTCTTGTTGTTTTGGTTTTTGCAGCTTCCCCTCCGAGCATAGCATCGTTGTAATCAACAAGTTCCAGAATACACATATCTGCATTGTCTCCTATTCTGTTTCCGGTTTTTAATATACGTGTATATCCACCGGGACGTTCAGCAANTTTTGGGGATATTTCTCTGAACAACTCAGCAACAGCTGTCTTATCTTTCAGATATCCAAATACCACTCTCCTAGANTGTGTAGAATCTTCTTTTGATTTAGTAATAATCGGTTCAACGAATGTGCGAAGTGCTTTGGCTTTGGCTGTTGTTGTAGTAATCCTCTTATGAAGGATAAGTGATGTAGCCATGTTCGATAGCATCGCCTTCCGGTGTGAACTTGTTCTTCCTAAATGGTTAATAACTCTTGAATGTCGCATTTCTCTATTTCCTTAACCAGTTTATATTAATCTTTCTCCAATTTATATTTACTTACGTCCATCCCAAATGACAGGTTCATCGATTCGAGCAATTCATCAAGCTCGGTGAGTGATTTTTTGCCAAAGTTTCTGAATTTAAGAAGGTCGTTCTTATTAAACTTAACCAGGTCACCAAGTGTCTCAACTTCTGCAGCTTTCAGACAATTAAGAGCTCTTACNGAGAGATCAAGATCGACCAGTTTTGTTTTGAGCAACTGTCTCATATGCAATACTTCCTCATCAAACTCCTCGTTTGCCATTTTATCATCCGAATCAAGAGTGATTTTCTCATCGGAAAATAGCATGAAGTGATAAATAAGAATCTTTGCTGCTTCCTTGAGAGCATCTTTCGGATGAATTGAACCATCCGTTTCGATCTCGAAAAGAAGTTTCTCATAGTCAGTTTTTTGCTCAACACGATAGTTNTCAACTGAATATTTCACATTCCTGACAGGAGTAAAAATAGCATCAATAGCGATTAGTCCAAATTCACTNTCNACGGGTTCGTTCTCTTCAGCAGGGACATAACCTCTACCCTTATTAATTGTAAGGTCAATTTGTATTTTGACATCCGGTTCCATTCTGAATATAACCAGATCGGGGTTTAGTACCTCAAAACTGCTCAGAGCATTATTAAGGTTACCTGCTTTGAATACATCCTGACCACTGACTTTGATTGTAACTTTTTCATGATCAACATCATCAACTATCCTTTTGAAACGAACCTGTTTCAGGTTCAGGATAATTTCTGTTACGTCCTCCATAACACCGGTTATGGTGGAGAACTCATGATCAATGCCTTCGATCTTGACTGTTGTAATGGCAAAACCTTCAAGAGAAGAGAGAAGAATTCTTCTTAGTGCATTGCCGACAGTAATNCCATAGCCAGGTTCAAGCGGACGGAATTCGAATTTTCCGTGTTTGTCGTCCGCTTCCAGCATTATTACTTTATCAGGCTTCTGGAATGATAAAATCGCCATAGAATTTTTCTTAAATATTATTACTTAGAATACAATTCAACNATAAGTTGTTCCTTGATGTTTTCAGGAATATCAGTACGTTCAGGTACGTTCATAAATTTACCTGCCATTTGCGTGTCATCCCATTCCAGCCATGTGAGCTTTGAATACTTTTTNGTGGTAAGTGAATCAACGATCGACTCAAGAGATTTTGATTTCTCACGGACGCCGATAATATCACCTGGTTTAAGCTGAAATGAAGGTATGTTTACTACCGTTCCGTTAACAGTTATGTGCCTGTGAGAAACGAGTTGGCGTGCACTTGCCCGTGTTGGAGCTATACCCAGCCGGTAAACAACATTATCGAGACGGGATTCGAGAAGTTGGAGCAGCACTGCACCAGTAACACCTTTACTTNTTGAAGCTTTCTCAAAAGTATTCCGGAATTGACGCTCAAGCATACCATAGGTGTATTTTGCCTTCTGCTTTTCTCTGAGCTGAACACCATATTCTGATGTCTTCTTCCGCTTCTTGTTCATTCCATGCTGTCCGGGAGGAAAATTTTTCCTTTCCATGTGCTTGTCGGGACCGAAGATCGGTTCACCAAATTTTCTTGCTATTCTTGTCCTTGGGCCAGTATATCTTGCCATTATGCTATAAATTTATAACTTTCAAATAATCAATTTTATAATTTCTAAACTCTTCTTCTTCCGGGAGCACGGCAGCCATTATGTGGCATTGGTGTTACGTCAACGATTTCAGTAACCTCGATGCCAACGTTGCTTATTGATCTGATAGCTGATTCGCGACCTGAACCCGGACCTTTAACAAACACTTTTACTTTTCTTAAACCAAGATCATAGGCTACCTTACCACATTCTTCAGATGCCATCTGAGCGGCATAAGGTGTATTCTTTTTGGAACCTTTGAATCCCATCTTCCCTGCAGATGCCCATGAAATAACCTGACCGGAATTATTTGTCAGAGTAACAATAATATTATTAAATGATGAATGAACATGTGCCTGGCCTGAAGGTTCAACCTTAACGACCCTCTTTTTTAATGCCCCAGTCTTCTTTGCCATAATCTATTTATTTAGTAGCTTTTTTCTTGTTTGCAACTGTTTTCTTTCTGCCTTTACGGGTCCTGGCGTTATTCTTAGTGCTCTGTCCTCTTACAGGAAGACCTATCCTGTGACGGACACCACGATAGCAGCCAATATCCATAAGCCTTTTTATGTTCATTTGTGTCTCTGAACGAAGTTCTCCTTCAAGCTTATAGTTATCGTTCAGAATTCTACGGATGGAGTTGATCTGTTCGTCGGTCCAGTCCTGAACTTTCGCATTCCTGTCAACACCAGCCTCATCGAGTACTCTCTGTGCAATGCTCCTGCCTACTCCGTAGATGTAAGTCAAGCCAACTTCGCCTCTTTTATTTCTTGGTAAATCTACACCAACAATACGTGCCATATAAAACTTTTCTTAAATGAGTTGCAAAATTAGTTAAAATTATCCCTGTCTCTGTTTGAACTTGGGATTTTTCTTATTAATAACGTAAATGCGACCTTTTCTCCTGACTATTTTACAGTCAGCGCTGCGCTTTTTTACAGATGCTCTTACTTTCATTACATTAATATTTCTTATTTATATCTGAATGTTATTCTTCCTTTTGTTAAATCATATGGTGACATTTCAACTTTTACCTTATCGCCTGGCAAGATTTTAATATAATGCATTCTCATCTTTCCCGAAATATGTGCAGTTATCACATGTCCGTTTTCGAGCTCCACCCTGAACATTGCATTAGATAGGGCTTCGATGATAGTACCGTCTTGCTCAATTGATGGTTGTTTAGCCATACGATTACAATTTATTTAAAACTTTTTCTATAAAATCAAAAGTTGTTAATACCTCTGCTTTCCCTTTACCAACTGCAACTGCATATTCAAAATGTGCTGAAGGTTTGCCATCAGCCGTTTTTATGGTCCATCCATCTCTCATCTGCATGGTCTCCTTTTTCCCGGCATTGATCATAGGTTCAATACAGATTACAAGTCCTTTTTCCATCTTTGGTCCTGTTCCCTGCTTACCCCAGTTAGCAACTTCAGGTTGTTCATGTAATTTTCTTCCAAGCCCATGACCAACCAGTTCCCTGACTACAGAGTATCCTCCGCTTTCAGCTTTGGTTTGAACTGCATTAGAGATATCTCCAACTCTGTTTCCGGCAACCGCTTCTTTAACCCCTTCTTCAAGAGCAGCTCTTGTATAATCGAGCAGCCGTCTTACTTCTTTTGTTATCTCACCCACAGGGAAAGTAAAGGCGCTGTCACCATACCATCCGTTTAATATCACTCCGCAATCAACTGATATTATATCACCCTCTTTAAGGATATATTCTGATGGGATACCATGAACCACTTCGTCGTTGACAGATGTACAGAGAGTATTCGGAAAACCACCATATCCCTTGAAAGCCGGCGTTGCTCCATTATCGCGGATAAACGTTTCGGCTATTCTATCGAGATAAAGAGTGGTAATCCCGGGTTTTATTATCGAAGCAATCTCGGCAAGTGTTCTCGACACCAGCATATTGCTCTCTTTTAACAACCCGACCTCTTCATCAGTCTTTAAATACAACATCAAAGAACGCTAAACTTATTATATCGATGTAACCGACCCAGATCTTCCTTTTACACGACCTGATTTCATCAGACCATCGTAATGACGCATAAGCAAATGACTTTCAATCTGCTGAAGGGTATCAAGAATAACACCCACAAGAATGAGAAGTGATGTGCCACCGTAGAACTGCGCAAACTGTGGTGTTACAGTTGCTTTAACTGCAATAGAAGGCAGAATTGCTACTATTGCAAGGAAAATCGAACCGGGGAATGTAATCCTCGACATAATTGTATCGATAAATTCCACTGTTTTCCTTCCGGGTTTAATACCGGGAATAAACCCTCCGTTTTTCTTCATATCTTCTGCCATCTGCACAGGGTTAATAGTAATTGCCGTATAGAAATATGTGAAGACAATAATTAATATTGCTGTTACAAGATTATACCAGAATCCGTACATATTTGAAAATGCAACAATAAAGCCTGAACCGGAATTCGTGTATCCTGCAATAATCATCGGAAGCATCATTATTGCCTGCGCAAAAATAATCGGCATAACTCCTGCAGCATTTACCTTTAGCGGGATATACTGGCGCACCCCTCCATATTGTTTATTTCCAACAATCCTTCTGGCATACTGAACCGGCACTCTTCGTGTACCCTGAACCAGAAGAATTACACCAAGGACAATAAGGAACAAAAATAATATTTCAACAATAAGTCCTATGGCACCTCCTGCACCATTCATCCTGGTTCCTGCTTCAAATATAAAGTTTGCCGGCATTCTGGCAACGATCCCAATCATTATAATAAGGGATATTCCGTTTCCAATTCCCTTATCGGTTATCTTTTCTCCAAGCCACATTACAAACATTGTGCCCGCGGTAAGGATTATCACAGAAGAAAATGTAAAGAATGTTCCTGTAAGAATGAATGCTGATGTCGGTAACTGGGCGTGAAGGTTAACCAGGTATGTAGGAGCCTGCAATATCAGAATTCCGACAGTCAGATATCTCGTATACTGATTCATTTTACGTCTTCCGCTCTCACCCTCTTTNTGNAATTTCTGGAANTANGGGAATACTATTCCNAGCAGCTGGACAACAATTGAGGCAGAGATATAAGGCATGATACCAAGAGCAAAAACAGATGCCTGTGAAAAAGCTCCCCCCGAGAACATGTCCAGCAGTCCCATGATACCAGAAGAGGTCTGGCTCTTGAGGTTAGCCAGTTGAGAAGGATCTATACCCGGAAGAGTAACATATTTTCCCAATCTGTATAATAAAATGATACCGAAAGTATAGAATAACCTGGCGCGAAGATCNTCTATCTTAAAGATGTTTTTTATTGTCTGTATCAGTCTCATGAAATTACAGTTTTACAGCGGTTCCCTTTTTAGCTTCGATTGCTTCTACAGCTGATTTGCTGAATGCATGGGCATGAACCTCAAGTTTTCTTTCGAGAGTTCCTTTTCCAAGGATCTTAACCAAAGCATTTTTAGAAACCAGTCCGGCCAGCACAAGTACCTCAAAATCGATCTTTTCAATATTATGTGTTTCCGCCAGTGTCTGAAGAGTACTAATATTTATCCCTTTATATTCTTTACGGTTAATATTTTTAAAACCGTATTTTGGAACGCGTCTCTGAAGAGGCATCTGACCGCCTTCAAATCCTACTTTCTTGCTATAACCTGATCTGGATTTAGCGCCTTTATGTCCTCTTGTGGATGTGCCCCCTTTACCCGAGCCTTGTCCGCGACCAAGACGCTTACTATTTTTTGTTGATCCTTTTGCAGGTCTTAAGTTACTCAAATCCATAACTTTATATTATAAATATGGTTATTATCTTAAATATTTTCAACTTTAACCAGGTGTCTCACCTTCACTACCATTCCTAATATCTGGGGAGTAGCTTCATGTTCAACACTATGATTTAATTTGTGAATTCCCAGAGCTTCGAGAGTTCTTTTCTGTCTTTCAGGTTTTCCGTTTTTACTTTTCACCTGGGTGATACGAATTTTTGCCATAGTAATGTTTTTTACTAACCGTTAAAAACTTTATCCATTGCGATACCTCTGTGTTCAGCAACCGTGAAAGCGTCTCTCATTTCGAGAAGAGCTGCAAATGTCGCTTTCACCAGGTTATGAGGATTCGAGGATCCTTTTGATTTTGCAAGTACGTTCTTCACCCCTACGCTTTCCAGAACTGCACGCATAGCACCACCTGCCTTAACACCGGTACCTTCCGAAGCCGGTTTAATAAAGACTTTGGCGCCTCCGAATTTAGCAACCTGTTCATGAGGTATTGTACCATTAATAATAGGTACTTTTATCAGATTCTTTTTGGCATCTTCGATACCTTTTGCAATAGCAGTGGTTACCTCACTGGCTTTACCAAGCCCATGTCCGACAATACCATCTTCATTTCCAACTACTACAATTGCTGAAAAACTGAATGTTCGTCCCCCTTTGGTGACTTTGGTTACTCTCTGGATGCTAACAAGTCTATCCTTAAGTTCGAGATCGCTGGTTTTAACTTTTCTTATACCGTTTCCCATAATTCATTAGAATTTTAATCCGCCTTCGCGGGCTGCATCAGCCAATGATTTTAATCTGCCATGATATTTATATCCACTTCTGTCAAAAACGACTTTGTCAATACCTTTTTCTTTGCATTTGGTAGCAAGAAGCTTTCCAACGAGTTTCGCCTGTTCAATTTTCTTAATACCTGTTTGGGCTGCAATCTCTTTTTCTTTAGAGCAGGCCGACAGTAAAGTAACTCTATTCAGGTCGTCAACAACCTGAACATAGATCTGTTTATTGCTACGATACACAGCAAGTCGTGGTATTTCCACAGTACCGTTTATTTTTTTCCGGATCCTCATTTTGATCCTTGTTCTTCTTTCCAACTTAGTTAAGGCCATGATTTTTTACTTTTACTATTTTACCCCTAAACACTAGCAGATTTTCCAGCCTTCCTTCTGAGCTGTTCTCCAACAAACTTAATTCCTTTCCCTTTGTAAGGTTCAGGCGGACGGAGAGATCTGATTTTTGCAGCAACATGTCCGATAAGTTGCTTGTCGATGCAAGTAAGGGTTATTATTGGATTAGCCCTTCTTTCAGTTTTTGTTTCGACTTTAACTTCATTTGGAAGCTGTAGAATTACCTCGTGTGAAAAGCCAAGGCTCATCTCAAGGTTTTGTCCTTTAGCTTCAGCACGGTAACCTACTCCAACAAGTTCAAGTTCTTTCTTATAACCTTCCGAAACTCCAACAACCATATTATGTATCAGTGCACGGTAAAGACCATGCAACGATTTATGATTCTTTGATTCTGATGGTCTCGATAATATGACTTCGTTCCCCACCACTTCTACCTTCAGGTCTGTGTCGACTGGCTGAGTCAACTCTCCCAGGGGGCCTTTCACACTAACCATATTGGTGTCGCTGACACTTACAGTGACTCCTTTAGGCAGGTTTACAGGTAATTTTCCTATTCGTGACATTAAGCTATCCTCCTAATTAGTAAACATAACATAATACTTCACCACCGATTTTTTCTTTTTTCGCCTCTTTATCGGTCATTAAACCTTTTGAGGTAGAAATAATCGCAATACCCAGTCCATTCAGTATCCTTGGCATTTCATCAACTCCGATATACTGACGGAGACCGGGACGGCTTACTCTTTGTATTTCTTTAATAGCAGGTTTCTTGCTCTTGGAATTATATTTAAGAGCAATTTTTAATACACCCTGCGGTCCTTCACCATCAATAACCTTATAGCTGAGGATATAACCTTTTTCGAACAGAATCCTGGCAACCTCTTTCTTAAGATTGGATGCTGGTGCCTCCACAACCTTATGACCGGCCATAATGGCGTTCCTTATTCTGGTCAGTAAATCTGCAATTGGATCAGTCATCTTTTATTATTTATTATTTAATAAAGTTTATAAATATTCTCAAATTACCAGCTGGCTTTTTTTACACCCGGAATAAGCCCGAATGATGCCATCTCCCTGAAAGTTATTCTGCTTACACCAAATTGTCTCATATAACCTCTTGAACGACCCGTTAATTTGCAACGGTTATGCATCCTGTTAGGATTCGAATTCCTGGGCAGACGGCTTAGTCCGACGTAATCGCCGGCAGCTTTAAGCGCGGCTCTTTTTGCAGCATATTTCTGGGTCAGTCTTGCGCGTTTCACTTCGCGGGCTACCATGGATA
>JGI24134J36421_10000406_pt1 | contig 13211 bp, 7 predicted proteins | sample BarGraNGADG00312_FD_36421 | JGI IMG/M metagenome (IMG submission 36421) | reverse complement strand
CAGCGCCCAGGGGGGACCCACCGCCCCCGGCTGCTCCCACGCCGCAGGCTCCCGCGCGTCCCCCGCGAGCGGGAGGTCGACGGCGATCCCCGTCACGGCGCCGTCGCCCGCGTCATCGTCGAGCGGGATGAGGCCGCGCTCCAGTGCCGCCCGGCGCACGAACGCGCGCGCCGGGGCCGTGGTCGCGGCGACGGCGATGCGCCGGCCCGCGCCCTCGGGCAGCCGGGCCGCGACCTGGGCGATCGTGATGAGCTCGTCGTGGTCCACGGCCTCGATGACGCCGGCCTGGCGGAGCATGTCGGAGAGCACCGCGCGGGGCAGCGGCGAGGTGCGCACCACGTGGCCGGGGGGCGCGGCCTGACCGGTGGTGGAGCCGATGTGGCACACCACGGTGCAGGTTCGGGCGAGGTGGCGCGCGATCCGGGCAAACTTGCGCGGGTTCCCGATCGAGTCCAGCGCGAGGGCAACCACCCGCGTGGTGCCGTCCGACCCGAACCACTGCATGGCGTCGTTGCCCGAGACGTCGATGCGGTGGCCAGCGGAGATGAGGCTCGACACCGGCACCCCGCGCCGCACGAGGCGGTCGATGAGCGCCGCGCTGGAGCGCTCCCCTTGCGCGAAAACCCCGATGACGCCCCCACCCATCAGTTCGGGGACGAACGTGAGGTTGTCGCCCGCCGGCGTCAGCAGGCCGTATGACCCGGGACCGACGATGCGCATCCCGTCGCCCCGCGCGGCTGCGAGTGCGTCTGCGTGCCAGACCGGATCCGTCGAGTCCCGCCCGCTGATCACAACGGCGGCGCGCACTCCCGCGCACCCGAGGTCCGCGAGCGTCGCCACGAGGGCGGCGTCGTCAACGGCGACCACGGCCAGAACGCGCCGGCCCGTGGCCTCGGGCGGGAGGGCGCCGGCCCAGGCGTGGCGCTCGCCGGGGGCCAGGAGGTCCAGGAGGGCGCCCGACCGGCCGGAGGCGACGGCGACCACGAACTCGGGCGTCATCAGGTCCCGCATGGAGCGGGATTCGGCATGCTGCTCGCGCGCCGTCATCACGCGCCAGGACTCCTCCGTGGTGGTGAGGTCGAAGGACACCTCCACGATCCCGTCCTCCAGACCGGCCGAGATCGAGTAGCCCGCCTCGCGGAACACGGAGAGCATCTTGCGGTTGGTCGGCAGCACCTCGGCGACGAACCGCGTGTAGCCCCGCTCACGGCCGGCGGCGGCGAGATGGTCGAGTAGCACCGAGCCCAGGCCCCGGCCCTGCTGGGAATCCGCGACGTAGAACGCGACCTCGGCGGTGGAGGGGTCGACGGCGTCGTAGCAGCCCATCGCGGAGAGCGGACCGTCCACGCCCTCGGTCACCACGAGCGCCACCCGCTCATGGTGGTCCACCGAGGTGAAGCGGCCCAGTTCCTGGTCGGAGAGGGCGCCGCGGTACCCGAAGAAGCGGAAGAAGCGGCTCTGCTCGGACTGGCCAAGGTGGAGGGCCTGCAGCCCCTCGGCGTCTCCCGGCACGATCGGGCGGACGTGCATGGTGGCGCCGTCACGGGCCACGATGTCCGCCTCCCAGTGCCGCGGGTAGGCGGGGCTGTCCGGCATGTGCCCAGCGTAACCCGTGGCGCGACTTCGGAATCCCCGGCGGGCCAGCGATAATCGCCGGTATGGCACCCAGGAGAACTCCCCCGGTCGACGAGCACATCGTGGACATCGACGTCTCGACCGAAATGGAGGGATCCTTCCTCGAGTATGCCTACTCGGTCATCTACGCACGTGCCCTGCCTGACGCGCGCGACGGGCTGAAGCCGGTGCAGCGCCGCATCCTGTTCCAGATGGACCAGATGGGGTTGCGGCCCGACCGGGGCCACGTGAAGTGCGCGCGCGTCGTCGGCGACGTCATGGGCAAGCTGCACCCCCACGGCGACGTCGCCATCTACGACGCGCTCGTGCGGATGGCGCAGCCCTTCTCCCTGCGGGTGCCGCTCGTGGACGGGCACGGCAACTTCGGGTCCCTCGACGACGGCCCGGCCGCCCCCCGCTACACCGAGGCCCGCCTGGCCGCGGCGGCGCTCGAGATGACCCGGTCGCTGGATGAGGACGTGGTGGACTTCGTCCCCAACTACGACTCCTCGCTGCAGCAGCCGTCCGTGCTGCCCTCCGCCATCCCGAACCTGCTCGTCAACGGCGCCCAGGGGATCGCGGTGGGGATGGCCACCAACATGCCGCCCCACAACCTGGTCGAGGTGGTGGCGGCCGCTCGGCACCTCATCGCCCACCCGTCCGCGACGCTGGAGGAACTGATCCGCTTCGTGCCCGGGCCGGACCTCCCCTCGGGCGGGAAGATCATCGGGCTGGACGGGATCCGGGACGCCTACGCGACCGGCCGCGGCACCTTCAGGACCCGGGCACGCACCCGCATCGAGAGCATCTCGCCACGGAAACGTGCGATCGTCGTCACCGAACTGCCCTACCAGGTGGGCCCCGAGCGGGTCATCGACAAGATCAAGGACGCCGTCAACGCCAAGAAGGTGCAGGGCATCGCCGCCGTCACCGACCTCTCGGACCGCGAGAACGGCCTGCGCCTCGTCATCGAGGTGAAGAACGCGTTCAACGCCGAGGCGGTGTTGGAGGCCCTCCACCGCTACACGCCGCTCGAGGAGTCCTTCGGGATCAACAACGTCGCGCTCGTCGAGGGCAGGCCGCGCACGCTCGGACTGCGGGAACTGCTCGAGGTCTACGTCAACCACCGCCTCGAGGTTGTCACACGCCGTACGCGCCATCGCCTGGCCACCAGCCAGGAACGCCTCCACCTCGTGGAAGGCCTGCTCCTGGCGATCGCGGACATCGACGAGGTCATCCAGGTGATCCGCACGAGCGACAACGGCGAGCAGGCGCGCGTGCGCCTCATGCAGGTCTTCGAGCTCTCCGAGCGGCAGGCCGAATACATCCTGGAGCTGCGGTTGCGCCGCCTGACCAGGTTCTCCCGCATCGAGCTGGAGGGCGAGCAGGACGAACTCGCGAAGCGGATCGCCTCTTTGAGCGCCATCCTCGAGTCCGACGCCCAGTTGCGCACGGTGGTCAGCGACGAACTCGCGGCCGTGGCCGCCACCTTCGGCACCCCGCGCCGGACGGTCCTGCTGGAGGCGTCCGGCACGACGACGTCGGCCGCTGCCCCCGCCGCCACGCGCACCGCGATCCCCCTGGAGGTGGCGGACGTGCCCTGCACCGTGATGCTCTCGGGCACCGACCTGCTGGCGCGCGTGGACGGCTCCATCACGCGAACGGGCCCGCGCCGGGCCCACGACGCCCTGCGCGCCGTCGTCACCACGACCACACGGCCACGTGGGGCTCGTGACCTCCTCCGGCCGCGTGGTTCGCGAGTCCGTGCTCGACATCCCCGCGCTCGCGCCCGTCGACGGGCCCCCCGGGCTGAGCGGCGGCAGCCCCGTCACCGAGATGGTGGCCCTCGCGGCCGGGGAGGACATCGTCGGGCTGGTGAACGTGGACCCGCAGGCTCCGCCGGTGGCGCTGGCGACCGCGGGGGGCGTGGTCAAGCGCCTCACCGTCGCGGACTTCCCCCAGAACAAGGACGCCTTCGAGCTGGTCTCCCTGAAGGAGGGCGACCGGGTCATCGGGGTGGCCGCGACCGCGGGCGAGGACGACCGCATCGTCCTCGTGACCTCGGCCGGCCAGGTGCTCCACTTCGCCGCATCCGCCGTCCGCCCCCAGGGCCGCGCCGCGGGAGGCATGGCCGGCGTGCGTCTCGACGACGCCGAACAGGTGGTCCACCTCGGCGTCGTCACACCCGCGGCGTCCGCCACGGCGGTGCTCGTCACCGTCGCGGGCACGTCCACCGCGCTGCCGGGGACGGTGCCCGGTTCGGCCAAGGTCACGCCGTTCGCGCTCTACCCCGGCAAGGGACGTGGGACCGGCGGTGTGCGGGCGCACCGGTTCACGCGCGGGGAGGACTGCCTGCAGCTCGCGTGGGTGGGCGAGGCGCCGCGCGCCGTCGGGAGTGCGGGACAGGCCATCGAGCTGCCGCCGCCTGACGAGCGCCGGGACGGCTCGGGCCGACCGCTCCCGAGCCCGATCACCGCGATCGGCTAGAGGTCTATCGCGTACATCACCGTGCGGTGCGTGGGCTCGAAACCGAGTTGTGTGTAGAGGTGCTGCGCCCCGGTGGGGTCGTCGATGTCCACGTCGATGCCCGCGTAGTCCATCCCGGACTCCTGGAAGGCCTTCATCGTCCTCGTCAGCAGTGACCGGGCCACGCCGCGGCGGCGCCACGGCGCGAGCACGCCGAGCGCCTCGACATAGCCCTCCCGCCAGCCAAGGGCCGGCCAGTCCTCCTCCCACCGGGAGGCCATGATGTAGCCGGCAACGCGTGCCCTGTCGCTGGAGCGGTCGAGGGCCACGAACGACCACTCGCGCACCACGTTCTCGAGGGTACGTTCCCACTGCTGGACCGTGAGTTCTGAGGATTCCCCGTAGTCCGCGAAGGCCTGGTTGTGCGCCCGGCGCACGGCGTCGTTCCAGAGTTCCCCCCACGGCTCGATCGCGAGATAGGGGCCGAGNGTGACGACCGGGATCTCCTCGGTGAGGTCGCGGCGCATCTGCGTGAACCAGCGGCGGGCCGTGAAGCCACTGCGCTCCAGGAGGTCGACCATGCCCACCACCGTCTCGTCCGCGAACTGTGCGATCTGCGCCTTCCCCTCGAGCCCGGACCTGGCCAGCAGGTGGCGGGCGATGTCCGACTGCCACGCCACGATGCTGGTTCCGAGGCTCTTGTCCCGCCACTCCGGGTGGACGGCGCCGGAACAGGTGGCGCGCACGATCGAGAGCTCTGTGAGCTGCACCCGCACGTACCCGTACGCCACCAGTGTCCCGGCGAGGTCGAAGGCGCCGTAGGCGCTGTGGGGGATGTCAGGTTCGAAGAGGTCGATGATCTCGGCCTCGGTGGTCCGGTACGGCGTCCGGTCGAAGTCCTCCGCCACCCGCTGGAGCTGGATGATCGACCCGGCGTCGGTCTCGTGGAGGGGCCGCCACCGCGCCTGTCCGGCGGGGATCCGGAGGTGGGCGGGTGGCGCCACCCGCGTGGCGAGGGGCTCGGTGTCCCCGGAGGGGCGTTGCCCGCCGTCCTGGGGATCCCCGGAGGCGCGCGAGAGGTCGAGGAAGTTCATGGCAGCTCGATGCTGTAGAGGAGGTCCACGCCCGCCGGCTCGCACCCCGTGTCCTGGAGGCTCCGCCGCCAGCGGGCGGCGGTGGCGGGGGTGGTGCGGATCATCGCACGGTGCAGGCCCGCGGCGCCCATCGCGTCGAACGTGGACGTGAGCAGGTACGAGGCGACGACGTCGTCGTGCGGCTCGAGGAGCAGCGTGTGCACCCATCCCACGGGTTCACCGGTGAGGTCTCGTGACGTGTGGGCGAGGATCGCACCGCCGAGGGTCGCGCCGTGCAGCGCCATCCGGGAGACCGCCGGGTCGCACGTCCGCGCCAGCTCCTCGACCGCCAGGGCGCCGGCGAGGAACCCGAGGGGGTCGGAGGTGTCCAGCGCCCCGAGCGCGGCGATCGCCGCGGCGTCGGCGGCGAGGATCGGGCGGGTCACCCAGCCCGAGGGGCGCGGTGCCGCCTCACCCGCCGAAGCAGGAGTCAGCGCACGGGAGTGCAGCTCGATGCGGGCGTGGCAGCTGAAGCCGGCGGCTGTGTAGAGGCGGCGGCGGTCCACGAGGTGCGCCGAGATCGGCACGCCGATGGTGGCCGGACGCTCCTCCTGCCCGGCGAGGAACGCCATCCCCCACCGGTCCTGCCACCCGAGGACGGCGCGCCCGACGCCGCGCCCCCGCCACGCCGGGTCGATGGCGCCACGCAGCGCGACGTCGTTGCGCCCGGGTCCGCGCACCATCCGCACGCTCGCGCAGGCGCGCAACTCGCCCCGGGAGTCCCGGCCGACCATCGCGACGTGTTCGCGGGCGGCCGGGAGGTAGGTGCGCTCGATGAGGGACCGGGGCAGTCGCACGGGGACGCCGTCGACATCCTCACAGCGCCGGCTGAGGGCCTCCAGTTCGTCGAGCAGGTCGCCCTGGACGGGCGACCACGAGAGACCCAGGTGCGCTCCGGGGACGCCGCCGAGGGCGTCGTTGGGGCGAACGTCCGAAGGGATCACACCCCCGATCCTACGGTCACCCTCCCCCGGGTGCCGAAACCGCTCAGGCGTCTATGTTGTCGCGGTCCACCCGCTGCGCGCCCGCCACGATGAAGTCCTTGCGGGGCGCGACGTCGTTGCCCATCAGGAGCTCGAAGATCGACTCGGCCTGCACCATCGCCCGCTCGTCCGCTGCCGTGATGCGCCGCAGGGTCCGGTGAGCCGGGTCCATCGTGGTCTCGGCGAGCTGCTGGGCGTCCATCTCCCCGAGGCCCTTGTAGCGCTGGATGGGGTCCTTGTGGCGCCGGCCCTGCTTCTCAAGCTGTGCGAGCACCCGGTGCAGCTCCGCCTCGGAGTAGGTGTAGATGACGTCGCCGGCCCTCCGCCCGGCGGCGGAGACCTCAACCCGGTGCAGCGGCGGCACGGCCGCGAACACGCGTCCGGTCTCAATGAGGGGGCGCATGTACCGGAAGAAGAACGTCAGGAGCAGTGTGCGGATGTGCGCGCCGTCCACGTCGGCGTCCGTCATCAGGACGACCTTGCCGTACCGGACCTGGTCGATGTCGAAGGTGCGCCCCGATCCGGCGCCGATCACCTGGATGATCGAGGCGCACTCCATGTTCTTCAGCATGTCCGTGGGAGAGGTCTTCTGGACGTTCAGGATCTTGCCGCGGATCGGCAGCAGCGCCTGGAACTCGGAGTTGCGGGCGTCCTTGGCGGTGCCGAGCGCGCTCTGGCCCTCGACGATGAACAGCTCCGACCGCTCCACGTCGTCGCTGCGGCAGTCGGAGAGCTTCGCGGGGAGCGAGGATGTCTCAAGCGCGTTCTTGCGCCGCGAGATCTCCTTGTGCATGCGGGCGGAGACGCGGGCGCGCATCTCCCCCACGACCTTCTCGAGCAGCAGCGCCGCCTGGGCCTTCTCCTGCCGGCGCGTTGAGTTGAGCAACTCCTCGAGCTCCTGCTCCACCACCCGCGCGACCACACCGCGGACGGGCGCCGTCCCCAGCACCTCCTTGGTCTGGCCCTCGAACTGCGGTTCGGGGAAGCGGACGGTCACCACGGCCGTCAGTCCCGCGAGCACGTCGTCCTTCTCGATGCGGGGATCCTTCGCCGTCACCTTCAGGCGCCGCGCGCTCGCCTCCACGTTGCGGCGCAGCGTCTTCAGCAGCGCCTGCTCGAAGCCGGCAAGGTGCGATCCGCCCTTGGGCGTGGCGATGATGTTGGCGAACGTGCGCACCGTGGTGTCGAAGCCGGTCCCCCAGCGCACCGCGATGTCGACGTGGCACTCCCGCTCCACCTCCTTGGGCCGCAGGTGCCCCTGGGCATCGAGTTGCTGCACCGACTCCATGAACGTCCCGCTGCCGGCGAGCCGCCAGATGTCGGTCACCGGCGGGTCGGGAGCGAGGAAGTCGGCGAAGTCCACCACCCCGCCGTCGTGGCGGAACTCCTCGGTCCGGGGTTCGGCGCCGTCGATCCCGCGGCTGTCCGTGATGCGCAGCAGCAGGCCGGGCACGAGGAAGGAGGTCTGGCGCGCCCGCTCGACGACGTCGTCGTACGCGAATCCCGCCGAGGTGGGGAAGATCTGGCGGTCGGCCCAGTAGCGCACCCGCGATCCGGTCCGTCCCCGGGGCACCCGGCCCACCACCTCGAGCCGGGAGGAATTCGTGAACGGGCTGAACGGGGAGGTTGGCGAGATCCCGGCGGCGTCGTCGTACGTGCCGGGCTCGCCCCGGTGGAAGGTCATCCGATGGGTCTTGCCGCCGCGGTCCACCTCGACGTCCAGCCGCTCGGAGAGCGCGTTGACCACGGAGGCACCGACGCCGTGCAACCCACCCGACGCCGCGTACGACCCCCCGCCGAACTTGCCCCCGGCGTGCAGCTTGGTGAACACCACCTCGACGCCCGACAGCCCGGCGGACTCGACGGTGTCGACCGGGATCCCACGGCCGTCGTCGCGGACCTCGACGGAAGAGTCCGGGTGGAGGATCACCTCGATCGTCTTCGCGTGGCCTTCCAGTGCCTCGTCGACGGCGTTGTCGATGATCTCCCAGAGGCAGTGCATGAGGCCCCGGGAATCGGTGGACCCGATGTACATCCCCGGGCGTTTACGCACGGCCTCGAGGCCTTCGAGGACCGAGAGGTGGCGGGCCGTGTAATCCGACGGGCTGGAAGCTGACACGACCCAAATCCTACGTTCTGGCGCTGACAGCATCCCGCAGGCGGCGCGGAGCTGTGAGACTGCGGACATACGCCACCAGCGAAAGTGGGACCCCGGGGGAAATGGATGTCAGTGGGGCGTGGTTACATGCTGGTGTGAGCACATCAATCGAAGTCCCCGTCCTCACCGCACAGGACCGCTGCGACGCCTGTGGGGCGCAAGCCTACGTCCGCGTGGAACTGGATGCCGGTGAGCTCCTGTTCTGCGCCCACCACGCCCGCAAGCACGCCGACGCCCTCGCTCGCGTCGCCACGACGATCCACGACGAGACCGCACGCCTGGCTGCTGCCAACTGACTGGGGCCATCCGGTTCCCCGCCGACAACAGACCGACAGCATACCAAGGACCCCGCCGGCCACGCCGGCGGGGTCCTTCATCGTCACGTGGGGCGCGAGCCGCGATCACCCGTCAGTCGAGGTAGTCCCTNAGGACCTGCGACCGCGACGGGTGGCGCAGCTTGGACATCGTCTTCGACTCGATCTGGCGGATCCGCTCGCGCGTGACCCCATACACCTTGCCGATCTCGTCAAGGGTCTTGGGCTGGCCGTCGGTGAGCCCGAACCGCATGGACACGACCCCGGCCTCACGCTCCGAGAGCGTGTCCAGCACCTGGTGGAGCTGCTCCTGCAGGAGCGTGAAGCTCACGGCGTCGGCCGGCACGATCGCCTCGGAGTCCTCGATCAGGTCACCGAACTCGCTGTCGCCGTCCTCGCCCAGCGGGGTGTGCAGCGAGATGGGTTCGCGCCCGTACTTCTGGACCTCGACCACCTTCTCCGGGGTCATGTCCAGCTCGCGCGCGAGCTCCTCGGGGGTGGGTTCACGGCCGAGGTCCTGCAGCATCTGGCGCTGCACCCGGGCCAGCTTGTTGATGACCTCCACCATGTGCACCGGGATGCGGATGGTGCGCGCCTGGTCCGCCATCGCCCGGGTGATCGCCTGCCGGATCCACCACGTCGCATAGGTGGAGAANTTGTACCCCTTGGTGTAGTCGAACTTCTCCACCGCGCGGATCAGGCCCAGGTTGCCCTCCTGGATCAGGTCCAGGAACAACATCCCCCGCCCGGTGTACCGCTTCGCCAGCGACACCACCAGCCGCAGGTTCGCCTCCAGCAGGTGGTCCTTCGCATTGCGCCCGTCCTGCGCGATCCACTGCAGTTCCCGCATCGCCTTGCGGTCCATGGACTCGCCCTCCTTGGCGAGCATCTCCTCCGCGAACAGGCCGGCCTCGATCCGCTTGGCCAGGTCCACCTCCTGCTCAGCGTTCAGCAGGGCCACCTTGCCGATCTGCTTCAGGTAGTCCTTCACCGGGTCGGCCGTGGCGCCCGCTGTCACCACCTGCTGCACCGGGGCGTCGTCGTCGTCCGAGAACGACACCACGAACCCCGACTCCGGGCTCGCGTCGGCGTCCTCCTTCGCCTGTGCCCGCGAGGACCGTCGCGCCGTCCGGCGGCGCGCGGACACCGCGGTCTCGTCGTCGGCGGACTCCTCCTCCGTTTCGTCCTCCTCGTCGTCCTCCTCGACGACCGCGGCCCCGTGCTCCACCTCCACGATCGTCTCGACCTCGACGCCCTCCACGACGACGAGCACCTCCACGTCCTCGACCAGCACTTCCTCGTCCACCAGCAGTTCGGCGTCCGGTTCGGCGGCGCTGTGCGACTCGAGGTCCTCGTCCGCGACGANGGGAGTCGCCTCGACAACCGCGGGGACCTTCGCCCGGGAGCGGGAGGTCCGCGGCGCCGTGGTCCGCGCGGCGGGATCCTTCACGGCCGTCGCGCGCGTCCGTCGCGTGGCCGGCGGCGTGGTCACGGCGACGGCCGGCGCGGGCTCGACGACGGCCGGCACCTCGACGGCGCCCACCGCCGACTGCCCGGGGGCTTCCATCCCGGCNTCCAGGACTGCGACGTCACCGGGNACGGCGACATCCTTGGTCTTGCGGCGTGATGTGGTCTTCCCGGTCGGGGTAGAGGACACGGAGCACCCTTCGGATGGAGGATATGGAGCTGGCTACGGCTGCGCCGATGCCCAACAATTATAAGCCGACCGGGCGAACGATCGATAACGCCGCCCCGGGGCGGGGCGAGGGTTCACCCTCTCTCAACCCCCGCACCGGGCCGCTCTATTCCCCGTTTGCCGAATCCGCCTGTTGCGCGAACGCCGCGGGATCGGGGCAGGTGCACACGAGGTGGCGATCCCCCCACGCGCCGTCGATGCGGCGGACCGGGGGCCAGTACTTGCCGTCCGCACCGGCGGGGAACACGGCCCGGTGCCGCGAGTAGGGGTGCTCCCACTCCCCCGCGATCGACTCCGCGGTGTGCGGCGCGCCGACGAGAGGGTTGTCGGTGGCCGGCCACAGGCCGTCGGCCACGGCCTGCATCTCGTGGAAGATCGCGTTCATGGCGTCGCAGAAGCGGTCGAGTTCTCCCTGGTCCTCCGACTCGGTGGGCTCCACCATCAGGGTGCCGGACACCGGGAAGGACATCGTCGGGGCGTGGAAACCGTAGTCGATCAGCCGCTTTGCGACGTCGTCCACCGTGACCCCGGTCTTCGCCCGCAACTCGCGCAGGTCCACGATGCACTCGTGGGCCACGAGCCCTCCGCGGCCCCGGTAGAGGATCGGGAAGTTGTCCGACAGCCGGACGGCAACGTAGTTGGCGGCGAGCACCGCGCCGGCGGTCGCCTCCCGCAGGCCGGTGGCACCGAGGAGGCGGATGTAGGCCCACGAGATCGGCAGGATGGAGGCGGAGCCGTGCGGCGCCGCGCTGACCGCCCCGTCGGCGCGGCCGCCGAACGGGTCGAGGGGGTGCCCGGGCAGGAACGGGGCGAGGTGCGCCCGCGCCACCACCGGCCCGACTCCGGGTCCGCCGCCCCCGTGCGGGATCGCGAACGTCTTGTGCAGGTTGAGGTGGGAGACGTCGCCGCCGAACACCCCTGGGCGCGCCACCCCCACGAGGGCATTGAGGTTGGCGCCGTCGATGTAGACCTGCCCGCCGGCGTCGTGGACGATCGCGCAGATCTCGGTGACGGCCTCCTCGTATACGCCGTGGGTGGACGGGTAGGTGATCATGATTGCGGCGAGGTCGTGCCGGTGTTCGTCCGCGAGGCGGCGCAGGTCTCCCACGTCCACGTTCCCGTCCGTGTCACACGCCACGACGACAACCCTCAGCCCGGCCAGGACGGCCGAGGCGGCGTTGGTGCCGTGGGCGGACGACGGGATCAGGCAGACGTTTCGCCCCTCCTCACCGATGGAATGGTGGTACTCGCGGATTGCGAGCAGTCCCGAGAGCTCGCCCTGCGAGCCGGCGTTCGGCTGGAGACTCGCGGCGTCGTACCCGGTCGCGGCGAGGAGCCAGGCTTCGAGCTGGCCGATCAGGTCACCGTAGCCCGCCACGTCGCCGGCCGGCGCGAACGGGTGGATCCGCGCGAATCCGGGCGAGGTTATCGCCGCCATCTCCACCGCGGAGTTGAGTTTCATGGTGCACGAGCCGAGTGGGATCATCCCGCGGTCGAGCGCGAAGTCCTTGTCGGAGAGCCGGCGCAGATACCGCATCATCGCCGTCTCGGAGCGGTGGGAGTGGAAGGTGGGGTGCGTGAGGTAGGAACTCGCCCGCGCCATGTCCGCCGGGATCCCGACCGGGTCGGGGCGGGCGCCGCCCCCGGTACCGTGGCCGGCGAGGGAGTCGGCGACGGCGTCGAGGACAGCCGGGGTGGTGCACTCGTCCACACTGAGCCGGATCGTCCGGGCGTCCTCGCGCCAGGCGGTGACGTTCCGCTCCAGCAGGGCGGCGACGGCGGCGTCGGCGTCGTCGACCTCGACGGTCAGGGTGTCGAAGAAGGTCGCGTTGGTGACGGTGACACCGGCATCGGCGAGTCGGCGGTGGAGTGCCGCCGTGAGGTCGTGGACGCGGCGCGCGATGGCGCGCAAGCCCTCGGGTCCGTGCCACACGGCGTACATGGAGGCCATGACCGCGAGGAGCACCTGCGCGGTGCAGATGTTGGAGGTGGCCTTCTCGCGGCGGATGTGCTGCTCGCGGGTCTGCAGCGCGAGCCGGAAGGCGGGCGCGCCGTCGGCGTCACGCGAGACGCCCACGAGCCGGCCGGGCAGCTGACGGGTCAGCCCGTCCGTGACCGACAGGTATCCGGCGTGCGGTCCGCCGAAACCCATGGGAACGCCGAACCGCTGGGTGGTCCCCGCGGCGATGTCCGCCCCGAGCTCCCCGGCGGACGCGACGAGGGCAGTGGCGAGAAGGTCGCCCACCACCGTCACGAGGGCGCCCGCTTCGTGGGCCGCCACCACAAGCCCGGTCACCGAGCCCCGGTCGAGAACGCGACCACTGGCCCCGGGCACCTGGATGGCGACGCCGAAGACGCCGGACAGGTCCGGGATCCCGGCGGCCGGGTCGAAGGCCACGAGTTCGATTCCCACGGCGGCGGCCCTCGTTCGCAGCACGGCGAGGGTCTGCGCGAAGGTGTCCCTGTCCACGAGGAACCGTGACCCCCGGATCCGGCTCGCCCGGCGCGAGAGCAGCATCGCCTCCGCAACCGCGGTCGCCTCGTCCAGCATGGACGCCCCCGCGACAGGGAGCCCGGTCAGGTCTCCGACCATCGTCTGGAAGTTCAGCAGGGCCTCAAGCCGCCCCTGGGAGATTTCCGGCTGATATGGCGTGTAGGCGGTGTACCAGGCGGGGTTCTCGAGGACGTTCCGCGAGATCACAGCCGGTGTGACAGTGTCGTAGTAGCCCTGCCCGATCATCGAGGTGCGCACCGTGTTGCGTGCCGCAATCCCCGCCAGTTCGGCGAGGACCTCTTCCTCCGCCGCGCCCGCCGGCAGTCCCGCCGGTGGGGCGTCCTCTCGGATGG
>JGI24134J36421_10000402_pt1 | contig 13229 bp, 13 predicted proteins | sample BarGraNGADG00312_FD_36421 | JGI IMG/M metagenome (IMG submission 36421) | reverse complement strand
TATGTCCCATCAGAACTGACAGAAGAACCGTTCTGATGGGGCAAATACCGCGCCATGCCGCTGAAGCGGCACGGTAACTTGTTTTATTCGCGGGCCGTTAGGTTTCATTGCAAGCATCCTACATGCAATCTTCCTATTATCTAATTTATCATTTAAAATCAAAATTGTACTTTTATCAGAGTTCTAAGAATCAAACCTATAATCAAATGAAAAATTTACTTGCAATTTGTATGGTCATCTTCATTATGGTTTTTTCATCTTGTAATAAAGATGTCTCTGTTGGCATTAAAGTCATTAGAACCTTGACTATCGATGATAAATTTCATGCTTTCATTAATGATGACGGAAACCGTTACTACCAAAATACATTAACCAGTCAACAGGATAGTCATAAATATGGATTAAAAATGATCCAGGGTGTTCAATATCGGATTTCAGCTACACAACCTAATGCATTAATTAATCAAACAAAGATGACTCTTGTCAATTCTGTTGGGGATACATTGGCAGAATCTTTAAATGAAGGAGGTTCAAAATCTTTCATCGTTTTAAAATCACCTGAAACAGCAACCTACTATATAATTGTTAATCTCCAAAAACGAACAAACCCTCAGTTCATATACCGATTGTATTTTGAGGAATTAGTCGATGATGCAATTATTTTTTCTGGGTTAAATTGGCATTGTAATGGAACATGGAATCTGACTGATCCGAACACCATCGAATTGAAAAACTGTGATAGTCGTATTTATCGTCATTTAATACTCAATAATTCTGTGACAGGTAATCCTAATGTGTCATTTGTCATACAAACTAATTCGATCAGCATTACCAACTTTGGAATTGTTTTGGAATCATCTGGTGATTTTATGCAGGCCAGTGAATATGCTTATGAACTTCCAAACATTGGTTATGCCTTTTTAGCTTTTAAAAAAGATTTAAACTATACAATTATTAAATTGTTGACAGGATCGTTGTCATTTGATTGGGGTTCACTTACAAATATAAATTTGGATTTTTCAACAGGAAGAAAGGTGGAATTAAAATTTCAAAATAATCAATACAATATTTATCTTAATGGTATTCTCTTAAGATACATAAACGGATCCTTAAAGAATTTTAATATCCTCATTCAAGATTGTGGTGATGGGATAACAACAATTAAAGATTTCCAGCTCTCTTAAAAGTATTAATAGACAAATCCCAACCTGGACAAGACCGAATTGCAACGAAAACCTAACACGGACAATAAAGGTAAGTTGCTTGTCATGCTTTTTGCAATTTGCTCTTACTCACATGACAGATTCGTAAACCGGGATAAATCCGGACCGCGCAGCTACCCGCAATAAAACTTCTAAACCGTGACTAATAACTGGCGCTCATTCCATATTGTACCGCGAGACACGTATAGCTCAATCAGCCTCCAATACTGGGGCAAAAAGCACGCCATACCTTCCTTGTACCAGGACCATTTTCTGGCTAAATTCCATAGGAGTGCATGGTACTTCGTCAGGTAACACAACCTCCCTTTATTGCCGGGCCGTTATGCTTAATTCTTCACATACAGACACTTAGACAGTTTTTTAACTTGCCCTTCATTAAAGTAAGTGATTTATGACTGAATACAAATGACATTTCATAAAAGACTCCTTGATAATTAACAACTTTAAACAATTAACATGAACAAAATGAAATTTTTCGGACTAACCTTATTGCTCATAAGTTTATTTGCATGTGGTCAAACAACTAATAAAAACTCCCAAAATGTCAATCAAAACGGATGGAAGGTACTTGATCAAAAAGAATATACTATTCAATATCCAGATAACTGGGAATTAAATACATCTGGACAAATGGGGACTACGTTTATGCTTCTTTCTACTAAATCCTCTGAACAAGATCAATTTAGAGAAAATGTGAATTTGATAATCCAAGATGTTTCAGGACAAAATATAAACCTTGACAAATATGTCGAAATATCTGAAGGGCAAATCAAAACAATGATAACTGATGGAAATATAATTGAAAGTAAGAGATTAAATTTCAATAGATTCAATTTCCATAAAGAAATCTATACTGGTAAACAAGGGATTTTTAATCTAAAAATTGAACAATATTATTGGGTTGAGAGGCAAAAAGCCTATATTCTGACCCTGACTTGTGAAGTCAATGAATTTGATAAGTATAAAGAACCTGGAGAAAAAATTCTCAATAGCTTCAAATTAAAACTTTAATAGGTATACATTTTTAAAACCTCGACAATTGCCCAATTTGATGTTGATTTTAACAAAACTAAGCATAACACGGACAATAAAGGTTATAAGACTTGTCACGGTTTTTGCAAACCATTCCTGCTCTCAAGAGAACTCAGTATAAGGGGACATCACCGTGACCGCGCCACTGCTCCCAACCAAACCTGTGTAAGGTGACAGGTGACCTGCTCTCAATAAACCTTGTACCGCGACACTCGTAAAACTCAGAAAACTTGCAACTGGACGGCAAAAACCGCGCCATGCTTCGCTTCTTCCGGCTGGTGCCGGGACGTTACCCCGATTCGGCTTCACTGCTCCAGCCTTCACTCGCTCAGCAACGCTTACACCCTTTATTGTCGGGCCGTTATAGCCAATGCGGAGCAACATTTTAATTTATAACCGTGTGAAAATAAAAAACTAGAAAAGGAGAATGTAATGACTGAGAACGAATCAAATCAAAGTAGCGATGATGAAGATATCATTATCAAAAGTCAAATGGAACGAATGGTGAATTCTTACGACTTATACATGAAAAGAATTACATTGGGTCGGGAAGATGCTCTTCGTAAAATGACAGTGAACTTAGCGCAGGTAAAAGAGGGAGATTGTGTTCTTGAAATTGGGTGCGCTACCGGTACATTGTCTCTTGCAGCAAAAAGACAAGCAGGTCCAACAGGTAGAGTTTTTGGGATTGATATCATACCCGGAATGATTGAAGTCAGTCAGAAAAAGGCTACAAAAGCTAAATTGGATATTACATTTCAATTAGGGAACATTGGAGATATCCCCTTTCCCAATGAACATTTTGATGTTGTGATGTGCAGTTTCATGATTTTCCACATGTCTGAAAAAGTAAGAAATAATGGAATTAAAGAAATCTATCGAGTTCTCAAACCAAAGGGAAGACTTATGGTCCTTGATCTAGCTTTGCCGTCTCGTCCGGTGTCGAGAATGATCATAAAGTTACTTTTAGGATTTATGATAAAGCATGATTTAAAAGAATTGCTGCCGGTTATGGAATCATCTGGCTTTTCGCAGATAGAGATTTCTCAGGCAAAGTATCGTATTCTAGGGCTTCCAGTACTATCTTTTGCGCGCGGAATCAAGTAGTATGAAAATAAGATCGATCTTAATCGGATTGCTTGCAGGTTTACTCTTTGGCATTGCCACACCATTGAGTAAAATCATATTATCTCATCTCAATAGTTTCCAATTAGCTGGATTACTGTACCTCGGTGCCGCATTAGCCTTCTGCCCCTCTATAATGAAAAATTGGAGAACTGAATTTACTGCATTAAGGCAAACCGGTAAAAAGAAATATCTGGCAGGAGTTATTCTTTTCGGTGGAATATTGGGTCCTCTTTTCTTAATGGGTGGTTTAAAAACCGCCAATGCTATGTCTGTATCTATATGGCTGAATATGGAGCTAGTAGCAACTGCAGTCTTAGGTATTCTGATCTTTAAAGATAGCTTAGATCGTTATGCAATAATTGGGATATTCCTTACTCTCAGTGCAGGAATTATAGTGTCAACTCAGGAATCAAGTAGTGGCCTTGTTTCAGCTATTTTCATCCTTTTAGCTTGTATTTCTTGGGGGTTTGATAATCATTTTTCCGCAATTATTGACGGAGTTTCGCCTCAAACAATAACGTTTGTAAAAGGTATTTTTGGTGGCATCACAAATTTTACAATAGGCATGTTTTTAAGTAACTGGCAAATTCAACTAAACTATATTCCCGTAGCTCTATTAATTGGAGTCATTTCATACGGTATTAGCATAGTTCTCTATGTTAATTCAGCACAAAATTTAGGTGCAACAAGAAGTCAGATATTATTTAGCACAGCTCCATTCTGGGGAATAATTGCAGCCTGGATATTCATTGGAGAGCCTTTAACCCTTATGGTACTGATTTCATTTTCATTATTGGTATCAGGTATAGTTTTTACAAATCTAGGTTCACACGAACATGACCATTACCATAAAAGCATTGTGCATATTCATTTGCATAGTCATGATGATGGACATCATGATCATACCCATATTGATAAAGTTGAGAAAAGCTCAAAACATTCACATATTCATGAGCATAAAGAAATCACACATGCACATAAACATTATCCTGATATTCATCATAGGCATGAGCATTAAGTCTGTAGACTAATTCGAATAGCATGATAAACTCGTTTTGAAAGCACATTAAAAACCTCACTGTCTGAAACAAAACTAAAGCTCCTCAAATAGCTATAAAGTTCAATCAATGTAGAGGAAGACAATATAATAGACCACTTAACACATGACAAAATAAATTAGCACTGGCTATAACACGGACAATAAAGGTTATAAGACTTGTCACGGTTTTTGCAAGGCGTTCCTGCTCTCAAGAAAACACAGTATAAGGGGACATCACCGTGACCGCGCCGCTGCTCTCAACCAAACCTGTGTAAGGGGATAGGTGACCTGCTCTTTCTAAACTTTGTACCGCGACACTCGTAAAATTCAGAAAACTTGCAATTGGATGGCAAAAACCGCGCCATGCTTCGCTCATTACGGCTGGTGCCGGGACTCTACCCTGAGACAGCTTCTCTGCTCCAGCCTTCACTCGCTCAGCAACGCTTACACCCTTTATTGCCGGGCCGTTAGCTGGCATTCGACACACAGATTTTCCTTAGATAAGTTCGCAAGCAAATGGCAAATAATTGGTTAATATTGGATAAAATACTGGACAAATGTAAATTTTGTAATATCTTGATTATTAACACCAATTTTTACCATTGTCAAAATTATGACACGACACAACCTCTGATTTAGTTTAATACCAAAAAGATAATTAAAGAGACAACACCAATAGATGAAAGCATGATAACAAAACTTTACAAGAAACTTATTCTAATCTGTATTTTCTTCTCATTTAGCTTCTTATTGGAAGCTCAGGGGCTATATGTCGGCACAAATTACCATCCGCATGATGATAAAAACCTTGAAAAAATAAAAAAAGATATTGAGCTAATGAAGGCTGCCGGGCTAAATGTTGTACGAATGGGGCATTTAGCATGGGATAGCTATGAACCTTCAGATGGAAAGTTTGACTTTGGATGGTTCGACACCGTTATGAACATGATGGACAAAGCTGGTATTAAAGTAATTTTGGATATTGCCATTCGGCCAGCTCCAATCTGGTTACACCATGAATACCCATCAATTGACATTACCGATGCAAATGGTAATGTACTTTATCCAAACCATCGCTACATGGAAGATATCGGGGACCCGATATACCAAAAATATGCCTTGCGCTTTACTGATGCAATCACAAAACAATATGCCAATCATCCGGCATTACTTGCTTTCGGAATTGATAACGAATCGGGCGATGGCCGGATTTCATATTCTGAAACTGCAAGACAAAGATTCATTTCCTGGTTAAAGAATAAATATACAAACCTTGAAGATTTGAATAAAGCATGGGCAACCCAACGCTGGTCAAGAAGGATTAACCAATTTGAAGAAATTGGCTTCCCTATAGCAACCCACCTTACCGATGTGCCTGAAAGAATGCTCGATTTCAGGCGTTTTGTTTCTGATGAAATTAATCAACTTCTTATTAAAGTCATTGACAAGGTAAATACCAATGCACCAAATGCCTTAGTTAATACAAATGCATGGTATTACAGCCCGATGAAGTATTTTGACTATTCCCAAATGGCATATTCCGGAAAAATGACGCGCGAAGGTTGCGGTTTCTATCCCGGTCTTTCGTTAACAACCAATTGGGGTGTTATGAATGCCTTATTTGGAATTTCCCGTATTCAATTCGAAAGCACAAACCCTTTCTGGTGCACTGAATTTACAACCATGACAGCCGTTCCAAATTCTATCAGAAAATCGGCTTATGCAACATTAATGTATGGTAACCAGATGGTTTGCGGATGGACCTGGCAAAGTATGCACGCTGGTGAGGAACAATATTTGGAAGGAATGATTGACTGGGATGGACTGCCAAACCGCAAATACGATGAATACAAGAAAATTGCAACGGAATTTAAAAAGATTGAAAAATTCTTCCCGTATAAACCAAAGGCAGAAGTTGCTCTGGCTTTTTCATTTCCCAGCCAAATTGCAAGCAGCTATTTCCCCGAACAACATGATAACCAACTACAAGCCTGCTTCGATTTGTTTTATTGGCGCAACATGGATGCCCGGATTATTGAAATTAGCAGAAGTTCATTGAATTATAAATTATTGTTTGTTCCCGGCGTTGCTGTAATGGATGAAGCAACAGCCACTAAAATTCGAGACTTCGTTAAAAATGGCGGAACAGTTATCATGACAAGTAATTCAGCTATTGTTGACGAAACCGGACAGGTGTTTGCATCCACCCATCCAGGCCGCTTAAGCGATGTATTTGGTATTCGCGTTGGAAGTTACGAAGAAACTGAAGCCCTTAATGAAATATCCCGGAAATCGTTCAAGGGGAAAAAGATTGAATTTACTTATGAAGGGAAAGCTATTAATACAGAGTCGTCGCGGTTTGATGTTATCGAGACTAAAGGCGCTGAAATTCTTGGATGTATAACCAGCTTGGATAAGGATTACCCCATTATGACTTCCAATAAATACGGCAAGGGTCGGGCCATTTATGTTGGTCTCCCTGCAAATGCAGACGTACTTAATCCATTGCTCGATGAACTGATAAACGTGCTGTCTTTAAAAAAGGGGCCAGATGTTCCTTTGGGTGTAATGGCAAGACAAATAGATAAAAACCATCTCCTATATCTGAATGTAAGTGGAGAGTCAAAAGAGATTCAAATGAAAGGTACCTCTCGCAGTATCCTTTTTGATAAAGATTACAGTGGCAATTTCACTATTGAACCTTACGCTCCTGAATTTATTGAAATAAATTAATATCATTATTTAAAAGGAATAGGAACTTGTTAAAATATAAATAATTAACGCCAGCTAACACGGACAATAAAGGTCATTTGTTTATCACGGTTTTTGAACTTCCTGCTTTCTGATAACGTGACCTGCAAATAGCACCACCCGGACATCGCTCCAATGCTCGCAATCAAACTCCTGTACCATGACTCAATCCAGGCTCCGTTGTAAACTTGTACCGCGACACTGCGCCAGTGCTGTTAATAAAATAACAATAAGGGGATAACTAACCTACTTTCTATCAGCCTTGTACCGCGATACTCGTATAAGCCCGAGGTTTTGTATCATGACGCCAAAAACCGCGCCACCCCGCCGATGGCGGGGACGCTTACGCCCTTTATTGCCGGGCCGTTAGGCTTAAGTAAATTCAGTAATAATTAAAGGATTTTTATGCTTCCTAAGCAATTAAAAAATAGAGTTCGAAATACAGATGGTTCTTTATTTGAACTAGTCCTTAAAACTAATTTCTTAATTCCTGTTTTTATAATTGGATTCTTCATGATTCCAACAAACCTATCTGGACAGCATAAAATAATAATGACCTATTATTCAACCAATAGAATAAAATCAAAAGGTTCAACATACACTTATCCTATTTACCAATATAATACGGTGCAAAAAAAGAATCTGTACTACGGTAAATTAGAAAAAAAGGAAAAAGAATGGAAGTACTGGTATCAAAATGGGCAAATTGAAAGAATAGAAAATTACAAGGTTATTAAAAACGAAGACCCGGAGAGCCTTCCTGATGGGTTATGGACATATTATAACTATCTCGGGATCAAATATAGGGAGGACACTTATAAAGATGGCAAATTAGAATCTGATGATAAAGAAATTTATGATGATAAAGGCTTTGTTGGGAAAATCTCTTTTAAGAATGGATTTCCTGATACATCAATGATGCATCCTTTAACAAAACAAAGTAATCTAATTATAAACCCAGATTTTGATTTCTATTTTTATAAGTCAATCCCAATAATTTATCATGGCAATGACAGGATTGAGGCATGGGTGCCTTTTTGGACAACTCCTGGTAAATACACTCCTGACTATATCAGCAATTTGAGATTTATTGATGTGTTTGATTACAATTCTCTTTTTGATTATAAGCTACCTGAAAAATTCAATTATATCGGACTTGCTTTATTCAAAGATGATGATGATTATTCTGAATATATCCAAGGCAAATTAACTGAACCACTTATTAATGGTAAAACATATTGCTTTAAAATTTCGATAAACTCGACAAGATTTACAAAATATCTGGTTAATCACCTTGCATGTTATTTTTCGATAGCGCCTATCATAGTTGATGACCAGAACGAAAACTCATTTTCACCACAAATAAGTTTTTCATACTTGCCAACAGATACTAAATCGTTCGTGACTCTTTGTGACTATTTCACTGCCAAGGGTGGAGAAAAATATATTACAATTGGCCGTTTTATAAAAAAGGAGGATCTCTCAGTAACAGTAAAAGATAGTTTCCCGAAAAGCCTGTTTAATCTTGATAAATCATCTTACTATCTGATTGATAAAGTTGAACTTCTTGAAATACACGATTCTCTTGAATGTAACTGCAGAACAACCATTGACAACCTCCAGTTAGATTTTAAACAGTCTGACACAGCTTCGTTAAAGCATTTGACATTTTTTAATGGATTAAAAGAAGGCAAGGCATTAGTACTTAATAACGTCAATTTTGACTTTGATAGCTATATTCTCCTTAAATCTTCTGAGGATGAATTAAATACTTTCTACCAATTTCTCATTGATAATCCAGTGCTTAAATTCAGAATTGATGGACACACCGATAATATAGGATCTGATGAATACAATCAGGATTTATCCATAAAAAGAGCAAAATCGGTCTTTAACTGGCTGGTCAATAAAGGCATCTTATCGTCGAGATTGGATTATAAAGGATTCGGTAAAAGACAACCTTTGATAAACTCAACTGATGATAAGTCTAGAGCCATTAATCGTAGAGTAGAGGTTCAAATAATTAATAAATAGAATTATTCTTTGTTGGAGAACTTTCAATTTAATTAATAAAATTACCTAAGCCTAACACGGACAATAAAGGTAAGTTGTTTGTCACACATTTTTGCGATTAGCTTCTGCCCTTAAAGGGGGACCAACAACAATATACCGCGACCCCACCGTTGTCCCTTTAAAACAAAATGTCCCGTGACTTGTGACCTGCTGGCTTAAAACGCAGTGTCGAAGCGCGTAAACCTCAAATAACCTTGTACCTTGATTTGCAAAAAGTGCGCCATACCCTCCTTGCACCGTGACTGCTTCTCGGCTAAAGTACCAGGACCCTGCCCGGTGCTATCGTCGGGTAACACAACCTCCCTTTATTGCCGGGCCGTTATAAGCCAAATGTCAGCCTGACGAGGACGATTGTCCCTAGAGAGATTAATTTAACATTTTTTCCAACCATTGTACAGCATTTCACTAAAGAATCAGTCTTTGAGATAAATTTATAGAATGAAGAAACTCCTACCTATCCTGATCCTTACTGTGCTTTTTATAACAGACTCAAATGCTTGTGTAACCTTCGTTTTGAAGAACAATAAGTCACTTGTCTTTGGCTGGAATTATGAGTTTGATGCCGGAAGTGGATATTTGATTACCAATAAAACAGGGATGCTAAAAACCTCATTTATTCCACAGAACGAGAACTCAATAACATGGATTTCAAAATATGGAAGTATAACCTTTAATCAGTGGGGCAAGGAATTCCCATCAGGAGGTATAAATGAAAAGGGGTTAGTCGTAGTCCAAACAATGTACATTAAGACCAAATACCCTGATCCTGATATCAGACCAGCAATTTCAGAATTACAGTGGATCCAATTCCAACTCGACAATTTTTCAACTGTCCAAGAGGTAATAGAGAATGATAAAAAACTAAGGATCACAAATAACTCTATTCCACTTCATTATATGATTTGCGACAAAACAGGGGATGTTGCAGTAATTGAGTTCATAAATGGTAAAATGATCTGTCATCAAGGTAATAAACTAATATTTCCTGTCTTAGCCAATGATTCCTATGAGGATTCATTAATAGAACTTAGAAAGTATAAAGGATTTGGCGGAACATTAGACATACCGACAAATAGTACGGGACCAAAATCCGGAAATTTTATAATCGCATCAGACTATGTTAAGAAATACAACAGCATTGAAAACATTATCAATTATTCGTTCAGTACTTTATCAATTAGCAGCGAACCAAGACGTACACAATGGACTATCGTGTTTGACCTTAATAGCATGGATATCCACTTTAAAAGCCTTGACAATAATAAAATAAAAAGAATCTCTCTGGAAAACTTTGACTTTGCATGTAGCTCAACATTAAAAATGCTGGATGTCTCAACTGATAATCCAGATAATTATATCGATTATAATCATTCAATAGATGAGAACTATATAAACAAAGCATACAATAACCCTGCAATTCCATGGATCAAAGAGGCTGTACCAGAGACAGTCAACAATGACAAAATAAAATATATCAGGACCATTAAATGCAAATAAAATTCGGCTTATAACACGGACAATAAAGGGAAGTTGCTTGTCACACTTTTTGCTTTCCTGCCTGCCGGCAGGCAGGTGCTCCTGCACCCAAGACAAATTCGTAATGGCCGTTGCACCCGGATACGCGCATCTGCCCGCCATTAAGAACCTGCACCATGACAAATTTATGGCTCCGTGACAGTTTGTACAGCGATGCTGCACAAGTGCCTTCCATCAACTTTGTAACCGGGGATAAATTCGCGGCTCCGATCGGCCTTGTACCGCGACACTCGTAAAACTCAAAAAACCTGCAACTGGACGGCAAAAACCGCGCCATGCTTCGCTCATTCCGGCTGGTACCAGGACTCTACCCCGAGACAGCTTTTCTGCTCCAGCCTTCACTCGCTCAGCAACGCTTACAACCTTTATTGCCGGGCCGTTAGGTGTCAGGCTGAACCGTTCCCTGCTCACCATAAAATCTTTTAAGAAACTTTCACTATCTTTGAAAAAACATACTACACCATGACAGTATCCGATTTAAAACTCAGGATTTTCCGTGAGATCGACTCCCTGGAAAAGAATAGACTAGAGGAGTTTTACGGACTATTAATGAACTATATTAACGGTAAAAAAGATATTTCTGATTGGGATAAACTTTCAGCGAACCAAAAGCAAGGAATTCTTGATTCAATAGACGAGATTGAATCGGGAAAAGGAATTCCAAACAAAGTAGTCCTTGATAAATTCCGTAAGAAATACTCTCATGCCTAAGCCGATTATCTGGTCTCCTTTATCAGAAAATGACTTTGAAAATATTCTTAACTACCTCCATAAAAATTGGGGAATTAAAGTTGCTGTCCATTTCATAGATTTAACTGAAGATATTTTAAATCAAATCTCTATTAATCCAAAACAATTTCCAATCTGCTACAAAAGGAAAAAGGTAAGAAAATGTGTCCTTACTAAACAGAACACAATATTCTATAGAGATGGAAAAACAAATATCGAAATTTTAAGAATCTTCGACTCGAGACAAGACCCCAATACCCTGACATTTAACTAAGCCCGAACACCTAACACGGACAATAAAGGTTATAAGACTTGTCACGGTTTTTGCATCCCGATAGCTATCGGGACGTTCCTGCTGTTAATAAAATAACACTATAAGGGGACATCACCGTGACGGCGCCGCTGCTCTCAATAAAACCTGTGTAAGGGGACAGATTATCTATTCACAAAAAGTATTGTACCGCGACACTCCTAAAACTCAAAAAACTTGCAACTGGATGGCAAAAACCGCGCCATGCTTCGCTCCTTCCGGCTGGTACCAGGACCCTACCCGGTGCTTGCGTCGGGTAACACAACCTCCCTTTATTGCCGGGCCGTTATGGTTAATTCGAAGATTCTGTGACAGTTAGACAACTCCTTAAAGAACTAACCATAACAGAAAAAGCAAGGTCTCTTAACCTAGATAACACCTACTCATCTACCGCGATTGGCCACTTGGACAAATTTCGTATGACGAGATATTACCTGCCTATATAAGGGGACTGGCAAAAAACACGAAAAATAGCTGGTATGATCTTTGTTATATATCCGTATACCTTAATTGGCAATATAATTTGAGAAAATATTTTAGGAGTGACATATTTATTAAAATTATTAATTTAATAACTAAAACTTATGAAAAAGATTCCATTCTTCATGATTGTATTTGTTGTTATACCTTTATATTCAATCGCACAGGATGTTCAATCGAAAATACACGAAGTAGGTATCAATTTTAGTGGCCTAAATAATTTTGGAATACGTTATAAATGCGGGAATGAGAAAACCTTATTAAGATTAACCTTTCTGTCGATTAATGGAAATACAAACAATAGTAAACCTGATTCACTTGCTCAAAATAGTAGCTCAATAGGATTTGGCTTTAATTTAGGTTTTGAAAAAAGAAAATCTATTAATGACAAGTTGGATTATTATTATGGGTTGGATTTGCTAAACTCATACTATAGTAACTCTAATAATGATATTCAATCTAAATACAAATATGATAGTTGGACCATAACCCCTGGACTGGGATTTGTTCTGGGATTGAATTATAAAATAAATAATCAAATAAATATTTCTGCAGAACTAATACCTGCAGTTGAATATTCCTATGGTAAATCAACTTATACTAATAATACTATTGAGACTAAACGAACAAATACACGCTTTAATTATGGATTGAGCAATTCTGGAGCCAATTTAACCTTGGCTTATAGATTTGGAAATAAAAACTAACCATAACACGGACAATAAAGGTTATAAGCTTGTCACGGTTTTTGCTAACCGTTCCTGCTCTCAAGAGCATGCACTGTAAGGGGACATCACCGTGACGACGCCGCTGCTCTCAACCAAATCAGTGTAAGGGGACAGGTGACCTGCTCCCAATAAAATTTGTACCGCGACACTCGTAAAACTCAAAAAACTTGCAACTGGACGTCAAAAACCGCGCCACCCCG
>JGI24134J36421_10000400_pt1 | contig 13248 bp, 9 predicted proteins | sample BarGraNGADG00312_FD_36421 | JGI IMG/M metagenome (IMG submission 36421) | reverse complement strand
CTCCGGTGCAGAACCGACCCTGTCCGGACGAAAATCGCCGACGACACAGATAATGGTCTGCTCTTTCTCGACCTCCACCACTCCGATAGAGCTAAGCGCTTTCACAATTTCGTCCAGGTATGTAGAATTGTCAATGGTAAGGGAAACGGATACTTCAGACGTGGTGATCATGTCAATCGGTGTTTTGAAACCTTCAAATACCTCAAAGATCCTTCTCATAAAGCCATAAGCCATCAGCATACGGTCAGACCGGACCCTCAGGACTATGACGCCGTCTTTTGCCGCCACAGCCTTGTAATCTTGCCGGATTGATACTGAAGTGATGAGCGTTCCTTCATCGGATGGCTCCATAGTGTTTTTCAGCCTTACGGGGATGTTTTTCATCCTGGCCGGATTGATACTTGAGGGATGCAGAATCTTGGCGCCGAAATATGCAAGCTCTGCTGCCTCGTCAAAGGAGAGATTCCTTATGACCCTGGTATTCTTAACAAATCTGGGATCATTGTTATGGAAGCCGCTTATGTCTGTCCATATCTGTACCTCTTCCGCCTCTGTCGCTGCACCAATAATTGTAGCACTATAGTCACTGCCACCCCTGCGGAGGTTATCCGTCTCTCCGTAGGCATTCCTGCAGATGAATCCCTGGGTGATGATGATCTTCTCATCGTTCACTGCTGCCAGCTCACGTTTCAGGTTCTCCCTGATATAGAAATAATCAGGTTCACCGTCCTTGTCAATACGCATGAAATTCAGGGCCGGGATCAGCACTGAAGGAATGCCGATCTCTGAAAGAAGAAAATGAAGGTAAGCGGTTGATATCAGCTCTCCGCGCGCCAGTATCCGTTTCTCATTGTGCCTGCTGTATTCTTTTGAGAACAAGCTGTCAACGTATCCGAAATGTTCATCTACAAGATCATGCGCCTTTGAGGACCATGTTTCTGAAGAAAAAAGAGCATCAGCCACTGCATGATATTGTTTACGCATGGCTTCGCACTTTATCCCGGAGGCTTTCTTTTTACCTTCCGAGAAGAGTTGTGACATGTCCACCAGTGCGTTGGTAGTGCCTGCCATGGCGGACAATACAACTATCTTTTTTGTATTGTCGTTTATCAGGGGAATAAGAGCCCTGAAACGCTCAGCCGATCCGACTGAAGTGCCCCCGAACTTATATACTTTCATTTTTTAATCAGGTCAACCTTAAGCTGCAAAGTCTCATTTGCCGGGGTCAAATATAAATAAAAGTGATACTCGTGATTAAATATTTTCTCTCTTTTCTCCAAAGAAGGTTGTTGTCAAAAAAAAATCTTTAATTTTGCAGCCGCATTGAAAGACATATCTTTCCTGCGCCCAGATGGCGAAATTGGTAGACGCGCTAGTTTCAGGGACTAGTGTCAGCAATGATGTGCAGGTTCGAGTCCTGTTCTGGGCACCACCCGCACCGCCCAGGTGGTGAAATTGGTAGACACGCCAGCTTGAGGGGCTGGTGCTGGTAACGGTGTGCAAGTTCGAGTCTTGTCCTGGGCACAAAAAAAGCTGCGATTGCAGCTTTTTTAATTTACGATTTACGATTAGCGAATTATTGAATTATCGCGTCATACGCTGCCTGAAGTATCTTTCCGCGGATCAGCATATCAGAAAGCTTGTTGTTATTGCGTGTCGGATAGACACGGTTGCTGAGAAAAACATAGGACAGTTCGGCTTCAGGGTCAACCCATACCATTGTGCCGGTAAAACCCGTATGACCAAAGCTCGCCGGAGAAGCCGACCTGCATGGGTAGATCTCCTCAGGGGGTATGGTATCATTTGGAAGCATTGGCTTGTCAAAGCCCAGTCCCCTTCTGTTACCATTTTCGGGAAACTGAACACGGGTATATTCCTTAATTACTCCGGGACTGAGTATTCTCACACCTCCATATTCACCGCCCCTCCTGTACATCTCCATAAGCTTCATCAGGTCATTGCCCGTTGCGAAGAGGCCGGCATGTCCCGATACTCCGCCAAGCATGGCAGCGCCCTCATCATGCACAGTCCCTCTCAGGAGCTGCTTCCTGAAAAGTGAATCGTACTCTGTTGGTACTATACGCTCCCTGGGATACTTCTCAAGCGGATTGTAAGTGATATTGAAAGCGCCAAGAGGCCGGTAAATGTTTGCGGGTGCAAACCTGTCAATGGTCGTGTCGGTCAGGTTCTCAATTATCTCTGCGGCCAGGATAAATGTCAGGTCTGAATATATTAGTTCTTTCTGTCCTGTCTTGCTGTCGCGTATCTCCCTGAAGATCTCCTTAATATAATGTCTGTTAATATATAGTGAATCGGTAACGGGAAGAGCAAACTTTTTGTTCTCCCTGTCGCTGAAGATGTCTTTTTTAAAGGTACTGTCCTCTTTTAAAGTGTTTTTCCAGAAAGGTATCCACGATATCAGTCCAGCCTGATGGGCAAGCATATCGCGAAGGCGCATGTCACCTTTGTCCGAGAATCTGTACCAGGGGAGGTAATACCCGAGGGTCTTGTCAGGATCGAAAAGCCCGCGGTCATCGAGAAGCATAAGAGATGGTGTCGCAGCCGACACTTTGGTTACAGAGGCAAGATCCCAGAGGTCATTCTCATTTACAGCCTCGGTACTGTCATAAAGATGAAATCCATAACACCTGTTGAGAACAACAATACCTTTCCGGGCGATCATTACCTGGCACCCGGGGTATGCAAGCGAGTCCAGTCCTGTCCTGACAATCGAATCTACTCTGCTGTTCAGAATTTCTGAGGAGAGGCCTGCATTTTCCGGGAAACCGTACTGCAGCCTGAGACTGCCGGGCGTCTTGATGCCAAAACCTTCTTGGTACTCTGCGCTGACCGTCACCGGAAGCCTGCCTGACGCTCCAAGTGCACCGAAGACGACCTGAACTGCGGTCTGTTGCGCATACGTATTATCCTGGTAGGCTATAAGCAGGGCAGAGGGTTTTGTTTCTAAATCAAGCTTTGCTATTCCATAGGGATTGCCGAACCATAAAATCACTGAACCTTTGAGCTCCGTCAGCCGGCTGATAACACTCCTGAGCAACGGAGTTATGCCGAAGGAAGAGGAGGGTTTCTGCTCAAGGGCACAGATCCCTGAAATGACGATATCATAATCCTTCAGCCTTGAATAAACATACTCGGCAGCCTGCTGATTCTCCGGGTCAATAAAAAAGTGATCTGCATTCGTGTACCTGTCCGTCATTCGCTGGAACTCAGTCATAGCAAGCCTGTTAACTGCCACAGTTGCTATCCTGACCTTATCCAGCCGTCCTACAGGAATTAGGTTGTTATTGTTTTCTATCAGTGTCATTGCGCCGGCATAAAGATCTCTTATCAGCGCAGGGTGTGCAGAGGCCGGGATTACAAGAGTTTTCCCCGGAGAGGCCTCCTCACCTTTACTTGCCGCTAACAGCCAAAGCTTTGCAGCAAGCACTTTTGCACATCTTGACTCTATTTCATCGACGCCTATCTTGTTTTTCTCCACCCTTGTGGCTATTTCATTTATGGCTTTTAAAGGGTCAGTGGAGTATTCAATTACATCATTTCCGGCTTTAAGGGCTTCTGCGTCAGCAACGCCGGAAGGATAGGTCAGGGTTGCGCCGGCCATATTCATTGCATCGGTAAGAATCAGACCGTTATAACCGATCCCTTTTCTGAGCAGTCTGGTGATAACCTTGCGGGAAAATGTAGCCGGCAGGCGTGGTGTGGCATCCAGCGCAGGCACACTGATATGAGCGCTCATCATGCACCCAATGCCTTCAGCCGCAAGGCGCCTGAATGGCACAAGTTCAACAGTATCAAACCGCTGACGGCTTCCTGTAATGACGGGGAGACCTGTGTGAGAATCCACATTTGTGTCTCCATGACCCGGGAAATGCTTTGCGCATGCCATGATACCATTATCCTGCAAGCCTTTCATATACATAGTAGCTTTATCAGCGACTTTTAAGGGATCTTCTCCGAATGAGCGGTAGTTAATTACCGGATTCATCGGATTATTGTTGACATCGGCCACCGGCGCCAGGTTGAGGTTTACCCCAATCTCGCGGCACTGCCAGGCTATTGCAGCCCCCATCCTGTAAATGAGCGAGTCATTCTGGACAGCACCAAGGGTCATCTGGTAAGGAAAGTCCTCAACATCCTTCAGCCTCATTCCTGTTCCCCACTCGGCATCCTGCGCAATAATGAGAGGGATTTTTGTTATGGAATCCAGCCGCCGTGTAAAATCTATCTGGGCAGCAGATGTACCTTCAAAGAAAATCACACCACCGATACCGTGGTCAGCCACCAGTTCCTCCACCTGTCTGTAGTTATCTCCGGTCTCACCGGCCCATGCCGGAACCCAAATGAGNTGCGCAATCATTTCCCTGACAGTCATGGTGTTGAGTATGCTGTCAACTCTTCTGTCATCAAGATACCTCAGCCAGGGCACAGGATCTTCAACAGCCACTACTCTCTGCAGCGGCATAGAAAGCATGATCAGCAGCATAAGAAGTAATTTGTATTTTTTCTTCATGGGTCACAGACATTTGAGGTCAACCAAAAATAGTACTTTTCTTTGTCATTATTTTTTCCGGTGATTAGTTCCAAATTGTTATTTTTACGAAGCTAAAATCAGAGTTATGGCGGTTTCAATGACATCCCAGAAGAATGGCAAAGGCCAATCCGGCAGGCTATTGTCACTTGATGTTTTCAGGGGCATGACGGTAGCATTCATGATTATTGTGAATACTCCGGGCACATGGAGTCATGTTTATGCTCCTCTCAGGCATGCACCATGGCACGGTTGCACTCCCACAGACCTTGTATTTCCTTCATTTCTTTTTATCTCGGGTGTGGCAATGTGGTACTCGCTCCGCAAATATAACTTTGAGTTTTCGGGTCCTTCGCTGTTCCGTATCCTGAGAAGGGTGGCACTTATATTTCTTGCCGGACTGTTCCTTAATATCTTTCCCCGTTTTGTCCGTGACTATGACACGCTGCGCATCATGGGTGTGCTTCAGAGAATTGCACTGGCATGGGGACTGGGTGCAGTAATAGTGCTGCTGGTAAAGCGTAATTATATATGGGTCATCACATTGGTCATACTGCTGGGCTATTGGGCGCTGTTGTATTTCTTCGGGGGAAGCGACCCGTACTCACTTGAAGGAAATTTCGGCCGGCAGGTTGACATGAAAATTCTGGGAGAGAATCATCTTTATAAGGGCTTCGGGGTACCCTTCGACCCGGAGGGTCTGCTGAGCACTATACCTGCGGTGGCAACAGTGCTTCTCGGTTTCATGACCGGAAACCTTATCAGCAGCTTCGGAACATCATGGAAAACCGCAGGCTGGCTTGCAATCATAGGAGCGGCACTGATCGGAACAGGACTGTTGTGGGGACAGTATTTCCCGATAAACAAACCTATCTGGACCAGCTCATATGTTCTGTATGCAGGTGGCATAGGAATGATGATACTGGCTCTTCTGTTCATTATCGTCGATATCTGGGGCTTAAAAGGATGGACAGGATTCTTCAATACGTTTGGTACAAATCCACTCTTCACATACCTGCTGGCAGGTATCTGGACAAAGACCATGCTTAACATCAAAATAGGGGAGGTAACGCTCTATAACTGGATATTCACACATATCTGCAGCCCGCTCTTTAACGAACAGAAGATTGCCAGCCTGATGTTCGCAATAATGCAGGTTTTAATTATCTGGGCATTTGGATATATACTGTACCGAAAAAAGATAATCATCCGGTTCTGATGGATATAAGGACAACCGTTGAACAAGCCTTTTTGAGATGGAGAGGTACGGCGCCCGGAATCATAACACGGCTACCTCAGTCAGGCTCTGACAGAGTCTATTTCAGGCTGTTACAGGGAGATGAACATGTTGTCGGGGCCTATAACCCTGGCCGGGATGAAAATGATGCTTTTGTTGGCTTTTCAAATCATTTCAGATCAAAAGGATTACCTGTACCTGAGATATATGTTTATTATCCTGAAGAGAAAGTCTATTTCCTTGAAGACCTCGGTGACTCCAACCTTTTTACATGGCTGGCACAACGCTCTGATGAAGAACGTTTTAACTCAGATACAGAAGCGNTATTCATGACTATTGCATCTGACCTCGTGCGGATACAGACGGAAGGTATTNTGGGACTCGATCTTTCCCTGTGTTATCCGCACCGCAGTTTCGACAGGCAGAGCATGGTGTGGGATTTGAATTACTACAAATACATGTTCCTGAAACTCATTGGTGCCCCATTCAATGAGATAAAGCTCGAACGTGACTTTGAATCGCTCACAAATTTTCTTCTTGAAGCAGGGCAGGAGTATTTCCTCTTCCGCGACTTCCAGACGGCCAACATAATGATCAGGGATGGCAAGCCATGGTATATTGACTACCAGGGAGGCAGGCTCGGAGCACCGCAATATGACATCGCCTCACTTATCTACGATGCCAAGGCCTATATACCCTCCAACATCAGAAATAAGACACTTGAGCATCACCTTAATCTCTTCGCAGCCGCAACAGGAAAGTCAAGAGAATCACTGTCAAGGTATTCCGGTGCATTTACTCTTATCAGGCTGATGCAGGCCCTGGGTGCATTCGGATTCAGAGGTCTTCATGAGAACAAGCCAACCTTCACCGAGAGCATCGTGCCTGCGGTTGAACTGATGAATGATCTTCTGGCCGGGGAACAGGTAAAGATTGACCTCCCTGAACTTAAAAAAGCCTCCGAGGCAGTACCTCTTCAGAGAAAATACCGCATCCTTTCACACTATGCCGATATTGTGAAGATTAATATTGAGAGCTTTTCATATATTAAAGGGAAGTCAGTCAATTATGACAGCGGTGCTGGCTTTGTGTTTGACTGCCGTGGCCTTCGTAATCCTGCGACGATTTTAGACCTGAGTGAGCTTACCGGATTGGATCCGGAGGTGGTTGAGTTTTTCGGAAACGATGACGAAGCTGTTGCTTTCGTGGGCGACTGTACGAACATTATCCGCAATTCGCTTCCGATGATGAGAAGAAAGGGCATACTTGATATTTTTGCTGCCTTCGGTTGCATCGGCGGACACCATCGTTCCGTATGGTGTGCTTCCAGGGTTGCAGCAATGCTTTCGGCAATGCCGGGAGTGACTGTGACGGTAAACCATAGGGAGCTCGGCAAATGAAAGCAATGATCTTTGCTGCTGGCCTTGGCTCACGTCTTGGTGAACTGAGCAGGGAAAGACCTAAGGCTCTGGTAGATATTAATGGCAAAACTGCCTTGCGCCTGGCTACTGAGAAACTTGTCGCAGCAGGTTTTGACGATCTTATAGTCAACATACATCATCATCCGGCTCTCATGATGGAGGAGATAGAGAAACTCCGCAGCGAAGGTCACTCTGTCGCTGTGTCAGATGAAAGTGAAGAGCTTCTTGACACTGGCGGAGGTCTTCTGAAAGCCCGTAACTTTTTCGATGGCAAACCATTCATCTGTTATAACGTTGATATCTTCACTGATCTTGATATCAGAAATATGTATAATCAGCACCTCGCCTCCGGAGCTCTGGCAACACTGGCTGTGAGGCACCGGCCGGGCAACAGGTTTTATCTCGTCGATAACTCCGGCAGGATACGTGGATGGCGAAACATAGCTACCAAAGAAGAGATAATCACTGTCGGCAGCAGCAGAGGGCTCGAAGAGACAGCTTTCTCAGGGATACATGTTCTCTCTCCTGAAGTATTTGATATGATGCCTGCCGGAATATACTCTATGACATCACTTTACCTGATGCTGGCTGGTAAAAACAGAGTAATGACCTATCTTCATGATGAAGGTTACTGGTTTGACTGCGGTACACCAGCCAATCTTGAAAAAATAAGAGACTACATCAGCAGGCTGGGCTGATATCAGTTCTTCCAGAAAGACTTTTCGAAGGAGATTACATCCATTTCTTTCTTCTTAGGAAAAGCACTCCCAATGTAGCCAGGATAGCAGAACCACCAAGGATGAAAAAGAAAGCGCTCATGTTGTTTTCAAGCCTGTTTGGGATATTCATGCCAAATATACTGGCGATGAGCGTAGGGATCATTAATAATATTGTGATAATGGTGAGTGACTTCATCACAATGTTGAGGTTGTTCGAGATGACTGAAGCGAATGCATCCATCATACCGCTCTGAATGTCGCTGTAAATCTTTGCCATCTCGATGGCCTGCCTGTTCTCAATAGTGGCCTCATCCAAAAGATCGGAAGAAAACTCATAGTCGCGTATCCACTTTGAGTTCTTCAGCTTGAGCATCATCATCTCATTCGATCTCAGTGATGTCGTGAAATAAACAAGGCACTTTTCCATCTTCAGAAGTCTGTGCAACTCCTGGTTGCGGGTCGATTTTTCCAGATCCTGCTCAATCATGGCAGTCTGATTGTTTATCTGCTTCAGATACCTGTGATAAAACATCGTGGTCCTCAGGAAAAGATGAAGAATAAGGTCGATCTTCGTCTCAATCAATATTCCCTTACCGCTGCGGCTGAAGAAATCGTCCAGCACTTCATTGTTCCTGTGACATATGATTACGAGGTTATCCTTCTCCAGGACTATCCCGAGAGGTATGGTGGTGAAGGGGAAACCGTTGGACTGATTCTGATATGGAATGCGGTAGATCATCAGCAGGATATCATCCTCTATCTCCATTCTCGATCTCTCGTCAACATCAAGTATGTCCGCAAGGAAATCGTCAGGCACCTTAAGGGTGGATTTAAGTATCCCTATCTCTGAAGGAGTAGGATCAGTGACGTTGACAATGCAGCCCTTATCAAAACTGTTTAACGGAAGGAGACCGTTCGGGATCATCTGCCAATAAGTAATCATTATAATACCTCCTCTTTTTATATCCACAGAGGTACCTGTTGCCAGATTACCTCAGCAGAAAGAATTAAAAAAACGGCTCGCGTGATAATCGTCCATAAAAGACAATAATTTTATATGTCTGCAAAAATATAACTTTTCGGAGATACAGCATCTGAGGGCAAAAAAAATGTTTCAAAAAAATTAACTTTGTGCGGACCTTTTAAAAAACAGTGATGGGAAAAGTGTTAGTTATCGGCGCAGGAGGCGTCGGCACAGTGGTAGTCAATACGATGGCCAGACTGCCTGAAGTCTTTACTGAAATTATGCTGGCAAGCCGCACAAAATCAAAGTGCGACGCGATTGCTGAACGCATCGGTAACAACAGGGTAAAGACAGCACAGGTTGATGCCGACAATGTACCTGAACTGGCAGAACTTATCAGATCCTGCAAACCTGATATTGTCGTAAATGTTGCTTTACCCTACCAGGACCTTCACATAATGGATGCATGCCTTGATACAGGCGTTGCATATCTTGACACTGCCAACTATGAGCCGCCGGAAGAAGCCAAATATGCATATTCATGGCAATGGGCATACAAAGACCGTTACCAGGAAGCAGGATTGACGGCTATCCTCGGTTGCGGCTTTGATCCGGGAGTTACCGGTATTTTCACTGCCTATGCTGCCAGACATCACTTCCGTGAGATAAATTATCTTGATATAGTTGATTGCAATGCCGGAGATCACGGTAAGGCCTTCGCTACTAATTTCAATCCTGAGATCAACATTCGCGAAGTGACACAGAAGGGTAAATACTGGGAAAACGGTAACTGGGTTATGACCGAACCGCATGAAATACACAAGTCCCTGACCTACCCGGGAATTGGTCCTAAGGAGTCTTACCTTATCTACCATGAGGAACTGGAATCTCTTGTTAAAAACTTCCCGTCAATAAAGCGGGCCCGTTTCTGGATGACATTCGGGCAGGAGTATCTGACTCACCTCAGAGTGATACAGAATATCGGCATGGCTCGCATTGACCCGGTGATCTATAACGGTGTTGAGATCGTTCCTATCAAGTTCCTGAAGGAAGTCCTGCCCAATCCCAGCGAGCTCGGAGAGAACTACAAAGGCTGGACTTCAATCGGATGCAGAATTAGAGGTATTTCAAAGGCAGGTAAAGAAAGGACATATTATATATGGAATAACTGCAACCACGAGGATGCTTACCGGGAAACTGGAACGCAGGCAGTTAGTTTTACAACCGGAGTGCCGGCAGCTATAGGAGCAATGATGTATATAAAAGGACTCTGGAAGAAACCGGGCGTTTGGAACGTCGAGCAGTTTGATCCTGATCCATTCATGGCAGAGCTCAACAGGCTTGGTTTGCCATGGAATGAAAAATTTGACATAGATCTGGAGCTGTGATATGATTGATTATCAGAGTATTCCGTCACCATGCTATGTCATTGACGAAGAACGGCTCCGCAGCAACCTGGAANTGATAAGGAGCATAGCCCGGGCTTCAGGAGTCGAGATAATACTTGCATTCAAGGGCTTTGCCATGTGGTCTGTATTTCCCATTGTAAAAGAGTACGTCTCAGGAGCTGCAGCAAGCTCCATTCATGAAGCCAGACTCAGCTTTGAGGAGATGGGCGTGCCTGCACATACTTTCGCTCCTGCTTACTGCAGTGAAGAGTTTGGTCTTATTTTGCGTTACAGCTCGCATGTGACCTTCAATTCACTGGCACAATATGAGAAGTTCGCGCCTGTTCTTAAAAAGGAAGGAAGACATATCTCGCCTGGCTTACGGATAAACCCGGAGTATTCTCATATTGCTCACGGCTTATATAATCCCTGTTCACCAGGTTCACGCCTCGGTGTGACCGCTGCGGAGCTAAGCGATGGCTTACCGGATGGGGTGGAAGGGCTGCATTTTCATGTACTCTTTGAGTCAGATTCATTTGCACTTGAAAAAGTCCTTAAGGTCATCGAAGCAAAATTCGGGCACCTTCTTCCAAAGCTCAAATGGCTGAACATGGGAGGCGGACACCTGATGACACGAAAGGGATATGATAAGGAACATATGATCAGCCTGTTGCGAAACTTCAGGGAGAAGTATGGAGTTCATATCATCCTTGAACCCGGGAGCGCCTTTGCCTGGGAGACAGGTGAACTGGTGGCAACTGTTGAGGATATAGTGGTACGCGACGGGATCAGTACCGCGATCCTGAACGTATCATTCACCGCTCATATGCCTGACTGCCTTGAAATGCCATANAAACCGGTAATTGTCGGAGCTTTTGAACCGGTGAAAGGGAAGCCCACCTACCGCATGGGCGGCAACTCATGCCTGTCAGGTGATTATATGGGCGACTGGTCGTTTCATCGTGAGCTACAGAGAGGCGACAGGATAGTCTTCTGGGACATGATCCATTATACCATGGTAAAAACAACNACCTTCAACGGCGTGCCCCACCCGTCAATAGGGATATGGACGAGTGACCAGAAGTTCAGGCTTGTACGCGAGTTCGGGTATACCGATTATAAGGACAGACTCTCCTAAGGACGGTTTATTGTGATCTCCGTCACCATGATCCTGTCGCAGTCGAAGACGGCATGAGCTATCTGTTCAGCAACGTCAGACGGATCCATGAAATCTGAAGTATCTTTTCCTTTTTTGTCAGCCCAGAAGGGGGTGTTCATTCCTCCGGGATAGACGGCCACAACCCTGCGGCTGGTTCCTTTCAGCTCTGCACGCAATGCTTCGGTAAAGCCGCGTGCACCCCATTTGGCGGCACAGTAAACTGTTTCTGTAGCCCTGCCTATGAGAGCCGATGTTGACATGATATTGATGATCGTCACTTGCTGCTCTTTTGGCGTGATGCTGAGGATGGCAGATGTTAGCAGGATCATGCCGGTCAGGTTTGATCCCAGGATCTCCTCGACGCGCGGTGAGCGGTTACCGGAGGCGTTACCGAATGATCCGGTCCCGGCATTGTTAAAGAGATAATCAACCGTGAAATTGTTCTCTTTCAGAAATCCGCACAGGATGTCAATGTCCTCCTGGCTGGCTATGTCGCAGCGGAAAGGGATGACAATATTTCCTTTCGCAGAGGCTGAAAGATTCTCAACGGCCCTTATGAGTTTACTTTCGTCTCTTCCGGTTATGATGACGTTTCTGCCTCTTTCAAGAGACTGTTCGGCGAGAGCTTTTCCCAACCCGCTTCCCCCTCCGGAGATTACGGTGAAATGGGATTTATCTTTCTTTAGTGTCATGTTGTAAAAATAGAAAAGTTTTGTATCTTTCTTCTGTTCTCGCTGTGATAAAAGCATTTACAGGTACTGCTTTTGTGATTGTATTTAATTTATTGGCGTACGAGGCCTTCCTTTCCTACAGGTCTGGAGGTCTTTGCGAAGAGTATGGAGCAATTGGTTATGAAAAGCGTCCTCACATGTCTATTACTCCGGACCCGAGGAGTTCTTCACCGTCATACCATGCCGCGAACTGCCCGGGAGTGATGCCGCGTTGCAGCCTGTCAAAGATGATAAAATAACCCTCCGCACGCGCAAAGAGACGCGCCCGCTGAAGAGGCTGACGGTACCTGATCCTTACCAGGTAATCGTGCACCTCACCTGTATTCATGGTAAGGTCGGGTCTTATCCAGTGTACCTCCTCAGCCTTGATGAACAAGCCCTTGCGGTGAAGCCCGGGGTGCGACTGGCCCTCACCGACATAAACAATATTACTGCCGGTGTTAGTGCCAAGGACAAAAAGAGGCTCTTTGTAGCCTCCGAGGTTCAGGCCTTTGCGTTGTCCCACAGTGTAGAAGTGCGCACCGTTGTGCTTCCCTGCAGTGAGGCCGTCCCCGGATTCATAGTGTGCGGCATGGCCATGTCAAAAAGATCCGAATCCGATATTCCTTCATCAGGGAGACCATCAGGCCAGCTCATGAAAGAATGGTCGGACGGAATGATAATGACCCTGCCTTTCTTCGCTTCAAGCTTCTGTTGCAGGAATACCGGCAGGTCTACCTTGCCGACAAAGCAGATGCCCTGAGAGTCCTTGCGGTCAGCAGTGGCAAGACCAAGATCAACGGCTATCTTCCTCACTTCAGGTTTGGTAAGTACACCAACGGGAAAAAGAACATTACCGAGCTGTCCCTGGCTCACCTGGCACAGGAAGTAACTCTGGTCCTTGTTTCGGTCAACGCCTGCCAGAAGCCGTGTGACACTATTTCCGGCAATATCGATGACTTCTGTGCGGCAATAGTGACCAGTAGCGATATGATCAGCTCCGTCCTTCAGGGCTTCAAGGACAAAAGAATCAAACTTTATCTCACGGTTGCAGAGCACATCGGGATTGGGAGTACGGCCACGGGCATATTCACTGAACAT
>JGI24134J36421_10000394_pt1 | contig 13370 bp, 15 predicted proteins | sample BarGraNGADG00312_FD_36421 | JGI IMG/M metagenome (IMG submission 36421) | reverse complement strand
CATTGACATCGGAGGCGAGTCGACCAGGCCCGGAGCCGAGCCGCTGCCGCTCGAGGAGGAGTTGCGCCGTACCGTCCCGTTGATCGAGGCACTGACAGGCGAGCTCGATGTGCCGATCTCCATCGATACCTACAAGTCCGAGGTCGCCGGCAGGGCGCTGGANGCNGGNGCCTGCATTCTAAACGACATAACCGCCCTTCGCTTCGATGAAAAGCTGGCACCGCTCGCGGCTGAGCGCGGAGCGCCGGTGATACTCATGCACATGCAGGGTGAGCCCAGGAACATGCAGGAGAACCCGAAATACGAAGACGTGGTTGGTGATATCTCCAGGTTCCTCAGGGAGCGTGCGGCCGCGGCCGTCCAAGCTGGAATATCGCCGGAGAGGCTGTTGGTCGATCCCGGCATCGGGTTCGGCAAGACCGTCGAGCACAACCTCGAGATCCTGCGAAGGATCGAGGAGTTCCGCGGGCTGGGGTACCCGCTGGTGCTGGGGACCTCGCGAAAGAGGTTTATTGGATCGGTGCTGGGCCGGCCGGTGGACCAGCGCCTGCTGGGCACGGCGGCCACGGTGGCGTTCGCGATTTCAAGGGGCGTCGACGTGGTGAGGGTTCACGACGTTGAAGAGATGGTTGAGGTTGTCAGGATGGCCGATGCCGCGGCGGGCAAGAACCGCGAGTTGAAGTGAGAACGTCGATGAAATCGATCGCGATCAGGGACATCAAAGTGTTCGCGCACCACGGAGTGACGCCGGAGGAGAAGGAACGAGGACAGGAGTTCCTCCTCGATGTAGACTTGGTGCTGGATGAGGATATGGCCCGCACCGACGACCTCTCGGCGACCGTGGATTACGCTGAAGTGGCCGGGACCGTAGCGGGAATGGCGACCTCGAGCAGGTACAACCTCATCGAGACCGTTGCCAGCGACATCGTCGATTACCTGCTGAGTCTCGACGGTGTGAAGGAGGCTTCGGTGACCGTAAAGAAACCGGACGCCCCGCTTCCAGTGGAGGCCGGTTGGGTGGGCGTTACGGTGCGACGCGAAAAACGGGGAAGCCGCGCTTCATCGGAGGAGGGCATAAGCCATTGAGCCGCGCCTACATCGGACTGGGCTCCAACGCGGGGGAACGACTGGACAACCTGAAGTCCGGCGCCGCAGCGCTGGCGGCGGCCGATGACGTGGTTGTGGTGGGCAAGTCCGGGGTCTACGACTCCGAGCCCGTCGGCATGACCGACCAGCCCGATTTCCTCAATGCGGTCGTAGCGGTCGAGACCGCCCTCGACCCCTACCAGCTGCTTAGCCTGGTTCACAAGATCGAACTCGATCACGGAAGGCAGAGAATTACGCGCTGGGGCCCACGCACCCTGGACCTTGACATCCTTCTCTTCGGCAACCTCGAGCAGGATGATCCCAAGCTCTTGATACCACACCCGAGGCTCAAGGAAAGGCGTTTCGTGCTCGAGCCACTCCTCGAGGTAGATCCGCATGTCAGACTTCCCGACGGCACCCCCGTGAACAAACTACTTGACGACCTCGGGGGCAGCCAGGCCGTCTGGCGCTCCGGAGACCTCTGAGATGATGGACTCCAGGGGGCGGGTGGCGATTGTTGGAGTGGGTCGGGTGGGCACCGCTATGTCCAGCCTCCTTTCTTCTCGCGGCTATACGGTGGTGGAGGTCGTTGACTCGTCGGAGTTTGCCCGCGAGCGGGCCGCCGCGTTGAGTGGAGCGGAGGCTACAACTGACCCGGCCGGGGCGACCGGAGGGGCCGACATCATCCTCATCACCACTCCGGACGACGCAATAGAGGAGACCTGCGGGCGCATCGCCGATTCAGGCATAGACCTTTCAGGCAAGAAGTTCATCCACATGAGCGGGGTGCTGTCGCTTGACGCACTGGACAGCGCACAGCGAGGCGGGGCCGACGTGCTGTCGATCCATCCACTCCAGACGTTTCCCGACCTGGAAGGAGCGCTGGAGGCCCTGCCGGGCAGCGCCTTCGGAGTAACCTGCGCCCCAGAGCTCGAGGAGTGGGCCGAAGAGTTCGTTTCCAACCTGGATGGCCGTACCCAATTCATTGAAAACACCGACAAGGTGCTCTACCACGTCGCGGCGGTCATGGCCAGCAATATGCTTGCCATAGTGGAGTATGGAGCGCTTTCCATCGCCCGGGAGCTGGGTTTTTCGGACGACGGTTTTACGGAGGCCTTCATGCCCCTGGCGCGCGCGACTCTCGACAACGTCGGCAGACTCGGGCCGGCAGGCGCCCTTACCGGGCCCCTGGCGCGCGGAGACGTGGGAACTATCAGGGAGCACCTGGAGGCCCTGGAAAGGTTCAATTCGGAACTGGCCGCGATGTATCGAACGGTATGCCTCTGGGGGCTCGAGCTCGTCGGGGAGCGCGGCGACCTCGACCCCGATACCTTGGAAGAAATGCGCAAGCTATTGGGGTCAGACCCTGGGATGGGGGGGATGGGGTCAAGTCTTGGGATGTGGGGTCATGACTCCACAACATAGGGTTTGATCTCAGTGATGACCCCACATCCCAAGACTTGACCCCATCCCCCTGTGACCCCAAGGCACCTAGGTAGGCTCATGGAAGTAATTAAGAAAAAAGACAAGATGCGCGGGCTTGTCGATGAGGCGAAGGCGCGGGGCGAGACGGTCGGCCTGGTTCCCACCATGGGGTTTTTCCATGAGGGGCACCTGGAGTTGATGCGCCGCGCGCGGGCCGAATGCGACGTCGTTGTGGTAACGCTCTTTGTGAACCCCACCCAGTTCGGACCGGGCGAAGACCTGGACGCATACCCGGGTGACTTCGAGCGCGACCGCGCGCTCGCCGAGGGCGTTGGGGTTGACTACATCTTTGCGCCGGAGGTCGAAGAGATGTACCCGGAGGGCGCCGCCACGTTCGTCGAAGTCGAGGAACTACGCCGGGTTATGTGCGGGCGAACTCGCCCCAACCATTTCAGGGGCGTGGCCACTGTTGTCTCCAAGCTTTTCAATATCGTACCGGCACACAGAGCGTACTTCGGTCAGAAGGACGCGCAGCAACTGGTCATCATAAGGAAGATGGCGGCCGACCTGGACTTCCCAATCGAGATAATACCGGTACCCACCGTGCGCGAATCCGACGGGGTGGCCATGAGTTCGCGCAACACTTACCTCGAACCCGAGGAACGGGAGCAGGCGATCGCGTTGCACCGGTCGCTGGAGGCCGCCCGCCTACTGGTTGAGCAGGGCCAGCGTCAGGCCGGCAAGATCAGGTCGGCCATGGAGAACTTAATCTCTACCTTCCCGCTCGTAAATCTTGAGTATATATCCATCTGTGATAATATTTTCTTGCGACCGCTTGAAGAGCTGTCGGGGGAAGTCCTTGTGGCGGTAGCCGCCCGCATTGGACGGGCGAGGCTCATCGACAACATGGTGTTCAAAATAGAGTGAATTTCATGGAACAGATTTACAGGGTCATGCTAAAGAGCAAAATCCACCGCGCGGTGGTCACAGACGCCGACATACACTACGAGGGAAGCGTCACCGTCGACCGCTCGCTGATGGAACTGGCGGATCTGGTCCCGTACGAACAGGTCCACGTATGGGACCTTGACAACGGCAACCGCGTAGTCACATACGTCATAGAGGGGGAGCGTGACTCCGGGGAGATCTGCATGAACGGGGCCGCGGCGAGGCTTGTTCACAAAGGTGATCTCGTCATCATCTCCTCGTTCGTTTCGGTACCGGATGAGAAGGTCAGGAAGCACTATCCGAAAGTCGTCTTTGTCGATGCGAATAACCGCCCCGAGATGATTGAGGACCACCTTTCTGTTGATGACTTCCGCTAGAGATCCCTTCCGACGTCGATAACGATTCACGAGCGTGAGGCACTTATGGCCCATCATGATACCGAAGTCGGGCACCTGGAACAGATCGACGAGCTCCTCCTTGACGACCAGGCGATAGCCGAGCAGGTCCGCAAGGTCAAACGGGAGCGCAACGCGGTAATTCTCGTTCACAACTACCAGCGACCCGAGGTACAGGCCATCGCCGACTTCACCGGAGACTCGCTGGGGCTCTCCAGGGAGGCCGCCCGCACGGAGGCCGAAGTCATAGTATTCTGCGGCGTTCACTTCATGGCGGAAACGGCCTACATACTGAGCCCCGACCGGGTGGTGCTACTGCCGGAGATACGAGCCGGCTGTCCCATGGCCGACATGGCGGAGGCCGAGGACGTGGTAAAAGCCCGCGAGGAGCACCCTGACGCGATGGTTGTCTCCTACGTGAATACCACGGCGGCGGTCAAAGCGGTCAGCGATTACTGCTGCACATCGGCCAACGCTGTGAAGGTGGTCGAGGCCGTCGAGACCGATGAAATACTGTTCGTACCCGACCGCAACCTGGCGGATTATGTAGCCTCACAGGTTGACAAGAAAATCATACCTTGGGACGGGTTCTGCCCGACGCACGACGAGATTACGCCGGAGCAGATAATGCAAGCGCTGGAAGAGCATCCCAACGCCGAGGTGATGGCCCACCCGGAATGCCGCCAGGAGGTGCTGGCCCTTGCCCACCATGTCAGGAGCACATCGGGAATGCTGCGTGTTCCGGATGCCTCTGAGGCCGACGAGTTCATTGTAGCAACTGAGTCTTACATGCTTTATCCGTTGAGCAAAGCCGCGCCCGACAAGAAGTTTTATGCGGTGCCCGGGAATCCTATTTGCCCGAACATGAAGCTCACGACGCTGTCAAAGGTACTCTGGGCGCTGCAAACGCTGGAGCCCAGGGTGACCGTACCGGAGGACATAAGGTTGCGTGCCCTCAAGGCGGTCGAAAGGATGCTGGCCCTGGGATGATCCCACGCTACCTGATCTCCTTCAATACCGATACCCTCCCGTATCTTGAGTGCGACGTGCTGGTGGCGGGCAGCGGTGTTGCCGGGCTATCCACGGCGCTCCGGCTGTCCCGCTTTTGCGACGTTCTACTGGTCACCAAGTCGGACCTGCAGGTCTCGACCACGAGGGTCGCCCAGGGAGGCATCGCAGCGGTGATCGACGAGCACGATTCGAAGCGGGCGCATATCAATGACACCCTGGTCGCAGGTGCCGGCCTGTCCGATCCGGAGGCCACGACCGTCCTGGTAAATGAGGGACCGGATCGTGTGCTTGAGTTGCTCAACGACTACCATGCGGAGTTTGATATCACGGCTGGCAGGCTCGACCTTTCCAAAGAGGGTGGACATTCGTGCGCCCGCGTAGTCCACGCGAAGGGTGACGCGACGGGCCTGGAGGTGGAAAACGCCCTGGGTAAAGCTCTCTCAAGGGACGAGCGGGTCAAGGTGATGGAGCACTGCTTCCTGGTTGACCTTCTGCTCGACGGCGGTGCGTGCAGCGGCGCGATCGTGGCCGACAGGGCTCGCAAGACGTTGATGGCGGTGTGGTCGAAAGCGACGGTGCTGGCGCTGGGTGGGATGGGTGAGGTCTACCTCGTGACCACCAACCCTTCGGTCTGCACGGGTGACGGCGTTGCCATGTCGTTCAGGGCCGGTGCAACGGTGAGCGATGTTGAGTTTGTTCAGTTTCACCCCACAGCTCTTCACATACCCGAGGAGCCTAAATTCCTCATTAGCGAGGCGATACGCGGCGACGGAGCCTTTCTGGTAGATGTCGAGGGAACGAGGGTGATGGAGGGCCAGCACCCCCTGGCGGAACTTGCTCCCCGCGACATAGTTGTGGCCCGCATGGTCGAGGTCATGAAGGAACAACAGGTTAACCACCTTTATCTGGATGTGCGCCACCTCGACCCTGACAAAATCAAGCGCAGGTTTCCCACCATCTACGACCACTGTCTGCGAGCGGGCATCGACATAACACGCCAGCGCATTCCGGTATCACCGGCGGCGCATTACATGAGTGGGGGAGTTACGACCGACCTGCACGGGCAGACGGACATACCTTTCTTGTACGCGTGCGGCGAAGTAGCCTGCACGGGCGTCCACGGCGCGAATCGCCTGGCCTCCAATTCGCTGCTGGAGGGCCTGGTTTTCGCCAGACGCATAGCCGCCCATGTGGAGGATTCAATCGAGGCAAGGCCCGGCACGCGCAGTCGCCACCGTTCCTACTCCAGAAGGGCAGGCAGACCCAGGATGCATGAAGATCTGATGAGGGGCAACCTGCGGGAGATAATGCTCGACAGCGTGGGCATGGTGCGAAGCGAACGCAGCCTCAGAGAAGCCCAGGAGTTCCTCATCCAGAACATGGACGTGCTGGACACGGAGTATCTGGACGTAGACGGAATGGAACTAAAGAACATGTACACTCTCGCCTGCTTGATAAACACCGCGGCCTTGAGGCGCGAGGAGAGCAGGGGCTGCCACCGCCGCAGGGACTTCCCCGATGTCGATGAGTGGAACTGGCGAAAGCACATTGGCATGCGCATTACAGACGGAGAGCTCGAACTGTCGACGAGGATGCAGCCGTCTAAACCTCCCTGGGAGCTACGGCTCCCGAAGGCACAGGAAGCGTAAACAGGGAGAGACATGGATATCGCGGAAAAAGCCGAAGGGATAATACGGCTGGCGTTGGCCGAGGATCTCGGAACCGAGGGGGACTTGACGACCCGGGCGGCCTGCCCCCCGGATGCTAGCGGCAGAGCGGTGATCATCAGCAGGGTCCCCTGTACGGTCGCCGGCCAACCGATAGCCGCCAAGGTATTTTCCCTCGCGGTCCCGGGCGCGGAATACCGCCCTGTTGTCGACGACGGCAAAGAGGCCTCCCCCGGCCAGGAGATCGGAAAAGTCGCCGGACCGCTGGAGGCTATTCTTACGGGAGAACGGACGGCGCTCAACTTCCTCTGCCACCTCTCGGGCATTGCCACGTTGACGGCCAGGCTTGTGGCTGTGGCGAGCCCATACGGGGTGCGGATCATGGATACCCGAAAAACTACCCCTGGATTAAGGGTGCTAGAGAAATATGCGGTGAGCATGGGCGGCGGCACCAACCATCGACAGGGGCTTTTCGACGGGGTCCTTATAAAGGATAATCACATCACGGCGGCGGGCGGCATTGAGCTGGCTGTCCGAAGAGTGAAGAACGCCCTGGGTGAAAGGTTTCCGATTGAGGTGGAGGCCGCGGACCTGGCGCAGGTGCGCCAGGCTGTTGATGCCGGAGCCGACATAATTATGCTTGACAACATGTCGCCCGAAACGGTGGCAGACGCTGGGGCACTAATAGGGGGGAGGGCGCGAACCGAGGTCTCGGGCGGTGTGAGCCCCGATAACATAAGCTCCTATATTGGACTTGGGATCGACTCTATATCGCTTGGCTTCATTACGCATTCGGCCCCCGCGGTGGACCTGTCACTCGAACTAACCATAGATTGATTTCTTCCCCTCCCCCTTGAGGGGGGAGGATTGAGGTGGGGGTGACACCAACGATGCTGCTCGGTATTGATGTTGGCAACACACAGACGGTCATCGGCGTTTTTGACGCCAGCGAACTAGAGGAGCACTGGCGAATATCAACCGAACGGGAGCGCACGGCCGACGAGCTGGCGCTTACCCTGGGGAGTTTCCTGGCTTTCGTGGGACGAACCATGAGTCAGGTGGACGGCATTATAATCTCATCTGTCGTCCCCGAGATGACCTCCGCTCTGACTAGAATGGCCCGGGAGATACTCAAGATCGAGCCACTGGTGGTTGACAGTTCCACGGATACCGGGGTCGAGGTGCTGTACGAGGACCCTAAACAGGTCGGCGCGGACAGGCTGGTAAACGCCGTCGCGGCCATCAGTAAACATGGCGCACCATGCATCATAGTTGATTTCGGAACGGCCACTACGTGGGATGCCATTGATAGCGCCGGCAGGTATATAGGGGGCACCATAGCGCCCGGCATCGAGATATCGGCGAACGCTCTCTTCCATCAGGCGGCGCGCCTGGCGAGGGTGGAACTGGAGGCGCCGGACAACGCAATAGGGCGCAACACGGTCGAGTCCATTCAATCCGGCATAATTTACGGCACCGCTGGGCAGGTGGATCGCCTTGTCGAACTTTTCAGGGAGCAGCTCGGCGAGGATACCAAGGTCATAGCGACGGGTGGGCTGGCGGAGGTGGTTGTGGATAGGTGCCGCACCGTGGACATCCTTGACCCACTTTTGACATTGGACGGTCTCAAGCTAATATATGAGAGAAACAGGGGTGCCCAGTAGCAGCGGTACCTGGGGGCAGGGTCCGCCGATACAGGGCCTATTTCACGCAGGCGCAGGTGTAAAACCGGAGAATGAAGCGGAATTGAATAATAGTTTGTCACCCAAATATTTGACAGCAAATGTCTTCCGAGTGTGATATACTCACCGCGACCAGAATTGGTGTCTGGTCTGCGGTGCCATTGTACGATGGCGCTTTTTATTGTCCGGTTGTTGTCTTAGGGAGCATCAGAATGGCTAAAACCGCACAAGGGGCCGAAGCGGCCGAAAAAGAGACCGAGAGTTCCCCCGCTGAAGCGATGCTTGAGATGATCCTCATGAAGGAGGATGAGATTAAGGTGCGGATCCAGCGTGCCGAGAACGAGTCGCAGCGCCTGGTAGAGGAGGCGAAGCTTGATGCCGCACACAAGAAGCGCGAAGCAGTGGCAGAGGACATCGGGCTGGACCTCCGGGAAAAGGAACTCGAGAAGGCCAAAGTCGAGGCCGAAAAGGTCGCCCAGGAGGTACGGGCACAGGTAGAGGAGATAAGGAAAAAGGGCAAGGAGCGCTTTGATGATGCCACTAAGGTGGTTATCGAGGGAGTGCTGCCCGGACTCGAGTAGTCTACTTTGTCGGCAATCACGAGGGGGAAGGACCTCAGATGATTGAAAAAATGGCGAAGGTGGAAATCCTTGGGCTGAAGGATATTTCCCTGGATGCGATCGATGTCATCCATGACCTGGGCACTCTACACATAGAGGACCTGTCCGAGAGGATAGGCCATATGGAGAGCAAGCGCGTTACCCGGATGGAGATGGACCCGAGGTTCGCCGACCACGAAGCCACACTCAACAATCTGCGTTCCAAAGTCGGGGACATGATCCGGGAGCTCTCGCCGGAGGTCGACGAGCTGAACCCCGCGGAGATCCAGCGCGAATACAAGGCCGTATGGAGCGAAAACGTCGAGACGATGATTTCACGCATCGAAAAGGTGCTAGCGCAGGTCGAGAAGGACACTCGAAATCCGGTCGAGAGGAAAGCCGACCTGATGGTCGAGATGTCGCGTCTGGAGAAATACGCGCCCATAATGTCCAAGGTCCAGCCGCTTGCTGAGAGGGTTGCCAGGATGCAGGACATGGCCTCTATCGCCCTCATTATCGAGCGCAAGTACAAGGCAATTCTTAACTATCTCAACGAGGAGATTAACAAGATCACCGATGGACAGTGCGAAGTGGTCGCCTCCGACGTTGACGACGAGTCGACCGCCGCGCTGATAGTTTTTAACCGCCGATACCTCAAGCAAGTCCACGATTTCCTGGCGGTGCAGGACGTGAACCAGGTGCGCCTCCCCTCCGACCTGGCACGCAAACCGATCGATGAGGCGGTGACAGAGGTCCGGGCACGCATCGCTGAGATCCCTGCCGAGCTCAGCGAGATCGATGCCAAGCTCAGCCAGGTCACTGGCAAGTACTCTGTCCAGTTGATCGCCGCGCGCAACGCCATCCACGACCGCCTCGAGGCCATGGACGCGGTCCCCAAGTTCGGCCAGACCGACCAGGTGTTCATCATCAGTGGGTGGCTGCCGGAGAACCAAGTCGAGCCCATGGAGAAGGCGCTCGAGGATAAGTTCGGCAACAAGGTCATTCTCTCAGTGGTGGACATCCGCGAGGAGCATGAGGAAGAGGAGACGCCGGTAGCCCTTCACAACAGCCCGTTTGTCAGGTACTTCGAGGTACTCTACATGCTCTCCAAGTACCCCCGCTACGGCACGATCGATCCCACCATCGTATTCGCGATTTTCTTTCCCATCTTCTTCGGCTTGATGGTTGGTGACATCGGTTACGGTCTAATCATCATGGCGCTGGGATGGATCGTCCACCGAAAAATGGGGGACAAGCCACTGGCCAACATGGCCGGTTTCATCATGACCGTTGGAGGAGCTTTCAGCGTACTATTCGGCATCCTCTACTTCGAGTTCTTCGGAGACCTGCTCTTGAGAATTGTGGGGAACTACAATAGTGAAGCGGGTGCAATGGACCATTATTTATACCCGAGCGGAATGAAGGTTGAAGGCGGCCACCCCGGGATAATCAGATATCCACTGGACAGGCTCGAAGGTTTTACCCTGATGTTCGCCATCACGATTGTCATCGGGTTTATCCACATCGGCATTGGACTACTCATCGGTATCTTGAACGGCCTGCGCGAGCACAACAGGAAACACGTTATGGAAAAGGGCGGGCTTCTGACGACGCTTACCGGTTTCATGATGGCGCTGGCAAAATTCGGCTTGACCTGGTGGCCCACTCCGGTCGTAGCCGCGGGCATATTGATTGCGGTCGCCGGGATAGTGGTAGCCGGTATCGGGGGCGGCATGGGCGGAGTGGTCGAGTCGATCGTGGGCATTGGCAACATATTCTCTTACGCCCGTCTCATCGCCATCGGCCTTGCCTCGGCTATCATGGCCAACGTTGCCAATACCCTGGCGAAGCAGTCGGCGGGTGGTGGATGGATTGGGGTGATCATAGGGGTTGTAGTCTTCATTCTGTTGCACGGGCTGAACATCGTGATAGGTGTTTTCAGCCCGTCGATACACGCGTTGCGTCTGCATCTCGTAGAGAGTTTCGGCAAGTTCTTTGAACCTGCCAAATACCGCTATGAACCGTTCAAAAAAACTGGGGGTGAAGAGTAGTGGGTGAAGCAGTAAAGATAGGAATGATTGCGTTCAGTGCCGCTATAGCCATTGGTCTTTCGGCGCTGGCTACGGCTTTGGCCCAGTCGCGTATCGGCGCGGCTATGGCTGGAGCGATTGCCGAGCGTCCGGAGCTCGTCGGTAGCGCTATCATCTTGGTGGCAATACCGGAGACCATGGTCATCCTCGGTCTGGTTATTGCGTTCATGATTACAACCCTTAAGAGCGCAAAGTAACTCGGTGTTACAAAGGGAAGTGACCAGGTTTGGCACTAGAAGATATCCTTAGGGCTCTCGAGGAGAAGGCGGAGACCCGCATAGAGGGCATTCAGTTAGAAGCCCAGCAGCGGGTCGCGGAAATAATCTCCGAGGTCGAGAGAGACGCCGAGCATACCAGGCGGGTCCGGTTGAGGAAGGTCGAGGAGGCCGTACGAAGCGAAGCGACCGCAATCGTCTACTCAGCGTCGCTCAAGGCAAAGAACGAACTTATCAAGGCTCAGGAAGAGACCGTGGATGAGGCGTTCCGGACCGCGGAGAACAGCCTTGGGGAACTCAACAAAGACGAGAGCTATCCGAACATCCTGGGAGTACTCCTGGACGAGGTCCTCGAGTTCTTCGAAGGAGAAGCCGTTCTCCAGGTACGTTCTGAGGACCGACCGCTTGTCGAGAAGGTGATGGCGGAGAGGCAACGGCCTTACCGCATCTCAGATACTCCGCTTGAGTCCTCGGGGGGGCTGATCGGAAGCTCACCGGGGGGCAAGGTCGTCGTATCCAATACGTTCGAGGCCCGGCTGGACAAAGCCCGAGACAAGCTCAGGCTGGAGATTTCAAAGATTCTGTTCGGGGCTCGAGCCGAGAACTAGATCGATAGCGGGGTAAGAGAATTGGCCAGAGTCGACCTCTCCGATTATGGATACGTTAACGCGCGTGTGCGTGGTATGCGTTCGCACCTGCTCACGAAGGGTTTTTTCTTGAAGCTGGTCGAAGCGGACAGCTTCGAGACGCTCAACTCCCTGTTGGACCAGACCATCTACCGCCGCGAGATCAACGAGGCGGTCCTGCTGGACCCGGAAAGGCCCGATTACGACCTGGCGTTGAGCTTCAATATGATAGCCGCCTTCAGGAAGATCCTCGACGCGACGGGCGGCGAGGCTTACAGGTTGGTGACGGTCCTGCTGTCCAGGTACGACCTGCTAAATATCAAGACAATCATAAGGGGCAAGAAGGGCAACGCCACGCCGAGCGAGATAACCAACCTGCTGGTGCCGGTAGGCGCCATCAGGATGGATACGTTAGAGCAGATGGCCCAGCAGAGGGAGATCCGTGATGTGATCAGCTACATGGCCGCTCAGCAGATGAGCTACGCGCCTCCGCTGGTTGCCGCCTATCCGAGTTTTCTGAAGAAGGATCAGGACCTGGCCNTGCTGGAGACCGCAATCGACAAGTACTTCTACGCCAACGTGATGGAGTCGCTGCATGGTAAGAATANAAACTTGGAGATGGTGCGCGAGATGATTTCCGACGAGATCGACATGCGGAATGTCTCCACGCTGGTCCGCATCCGTGGGATAAAGCTCGAGGACGAAGAGGTGGAACACCTGCGAATCCCCGGCGGCTTGCTGAGCGGAGCACAGTTTCTCGAGCTCCACCGCCTGGGAGACATAGTTCAGATGGTCAGTGAGTACCCGGACCCCCGATATCGCAAGCTGCTNGAAAAGGCGCTNTCNGAGTACCAGGAGGTGGACGTGGCCGCGTTCGACCGGGAGCTCGAGCACGAACTGGTCCGCCGCGGTGTNGGAATGAGCAACGTTGACGTCCTGGGCATCGGTGTGATCATAGGTTACATGTGGGCAAAGCAGAACGAGATCATCAACTTGCGGATCACGCTTAAGGGCAAACTGATGGACCAGTCACAGGCGGACATCAAGAAAAACCTATTCTTCGTGGAGAGGGAAGCCGCCCAGGCGGCTTAGAGAACGGAAATATTGGTGATATGTACAAAGTAGTAGTGCTGACCGACCCGGAGACCGCGCCGGGGTTCCGCCTGGCCGGGGTCGACGTTCGGGAAGTAAAGGACGCCGATGAAGCCCGGCGGGAGATAAATCGCCTGCTGGAGGANGACGATACAGGCATTCTTGCTGTAAACGAAGGTTACCTGGCCGCCNTCGACGATAGGATACGGCGGCGCATTGAAGCGACATATCGCCCTATCGTGGTGTCGCTCCCGGTTAAGGAAAAACTGGGGGCCATCGGCGAGAGAAGGGCTTTCCTGGCGAGACTGGTCCACCGGGCGGTGGGCTTCGACGTCACACTGAGAGGTCAATGAACCGGCCGGGCCGAGCCGGCTTGTGAGAAGAGGAGCAGAACTTTGATCGAAGGTCAGATCACCAAGGTGTCGGGGCCTGTTGTACAGGCCAGCGGTATGGCCGGCGCGCGGATGTACGACGTTACGTTCGTGGGCCATCTGAAGCTAATTGGGGAGATAATCCGCCTCGAGGGAGATACCG
>JGI24134J36421_10000393_pt1 | contig 13372 bp, 12 predicted proteins | sample BarGraNGADG00312_FD_36421 | JGI IMG/M metagenome (IMG submission 36421) | reverse complement strand
AGTTAACAATATTCTCACGAGCCAGTTTTTCGGCCCTGTCAAATATTCTTTGAAGGACAGTGTCGTTTGTGGTAAACTCAACCCTGGTGCCAGGCAACTGTGCGTGCACTGCCTGCGCAGAAAAAGCCAGTAGAAAAACTGCCGCAACCAGGAATTTCATTTCCTTTTTCATCCAGGTTATAAGTAGATGTCTTTACGTTTATAAAACAGGTAAGATAATCCTGTCAGAAGCACCGACAGACCTGCAAAGTAAAGCAGATTAAAAAACTCAAGCTTGTATGCCGGATTTACAGTATCGAGATTGACATATTTAAAGGGACTGATGTACCCTATTTTTGCAATGCTTTCAGTGATTTTTGAAAGCGCAAAGATAAAGTAAAGTATCAGCACCAGCCCAATGCTGAAAGCAGTTATCGGCTTCGGCCTTTTAACCAGAGTCGATATAAATAATCCTAAGGCACCGAAGAACAGATTCAGCAAAAGGGTGTACAGTGACAGGATCATGAATGCGTTTATGCTGAAGGGTTCTCTTTTGTTGATCTCCAGACAGATAAAACCTGCCGCTGCAGTGATCATATTAAGTATGAAAATGTTAAGAAAGACAACTGCGAGTTTGCTGAGGAAAACCTCCCGGCGCGTCAGCGGCCATGAAAGCAGGTATTCTGCACTCCTGTTGTATTCCTCTTTTAGTAATATATTGGAAGACAGCACTATAGCATAGATGCTCCCAAGAACAAGCATATAAATCACATTATTGGCAGAATAAAAGCCAAGTACCGAAAACAGGTCATTGATATTAGAAATGCCCTTGAACAGCAAGGCTCCCTTCGGGATGATGCTCATCATTCCGAGCACTTTGGAATTGTTTTCCAGGAATGTCCCGTAGACGGACATAGTTACAGTGATCAGAATGGTAATGACGGCCATCCACATCATAAGACTGAACGCATTGCTTCTCAACTCTCTTATAAAAAGGTTCCTGTTCATCCGGCGGTTGCGCTCTTAATTGTAATAGTGCATGAATATCTCTTCCAGCGAGGGCTCCTCAATTGTCATATCAGTTATCTTCTTCCCACGGAGGGCTGCGATAAGTTCTTCGAAATTGCCTGAGTACATGCACTGAAAAACCTTGCCGGAAATGACCGGCTCAGGTTGAATGCCCGGCAGTCTGACAATTTCTCTGTCAACCTGATCATCAAATTCGATGCGTACTTTTTTCAGTTGCCTCTTCCGCAGTGTTTCGATGTCTTCTACTTTTATTATTCTGCCTTCCTTAATGATGGCAACACGTTTGCAGAGCATCTGCACCTCACTCAGCATATGTGAAGAAAAAAAGATGGTCATCCCTTTCCTGTTCTCTGAATGCAAAAGGTCATAAAACCTTGCCTGCATCAGCGGGTCAAGTCCCATTGTCGGTTCGTCAAGTATGAGAAGTCGCGGATTATGAAGCAGGCTTTGAACTATGGCAACTTTCTTACGGTTTCCGCCTGACAGATCACTTATTTTTCTTTTACGGTCCACCTCAAATAATTCAGAAAGCGCGGCTATCCTTTCAGAACCATTTTTGGTCCCGTAAAATCCCTGGCAGTAATTAAGGAATTCACCTGCAGTCATCGAAGAATATGCATTGGCATCAGAGGGGACATACCCGGTCTGGAGCTTGATCTTTTTCGATTCTGTGACAACGTCCATACCCATGATCCTTGCTGTTCCTCCGGAAGGAAAGATCAGGTTCAGCAAGATCCTGATGGTTGTCGATTTGCCTGCTCCGTTGGGCCCGATGAAACCGAAAATATCACCTTCCTCCACTTCGAGACTGACATGTTCTATCCCTCTGTCTCTGCCGTAGTTTTTTGAAAGATCCTTGATATCAATAACTGGTGAACTCATCGGTGACTATATATTTGTTATCAGTACTGTTTTTAATTACCTGACCGGGCCAGGGTGTTAATTTTCCTATTGTGAACAAGAGATATTTCTTCATATGACAGAGAGCGGCCGTAGATAAGATAACCGCTTCCGGAGAGCTTCCTGACAGCTTCCTTTGACCCTGGCTCGTCCTGATCAAAGTTACGGTCATGAAACTCCACCAGGATCTGATCTATAGTAACCGGCGATTTAAGTATTGCATCAATTACCTCATATTCAGACCCTTCTATATCCATTTTAAGAACATCGATATGGTTATGTTTAAGTTCCCGGGTGATGTCATCAAATGTCTTCATCATTACAGTGACCGACTTTTCAGCATCGACCTCTTTATGCTTTATCATGCTGCCGGAAATGCCTCTCGGGTTGGCGGGAAGATAAAATTCAGCCTGCCCGCTTCCGGTAGCGCTTAATCCATAAGGGTGAAAGTGAAATTTCTCAGGAAGCTTCCGGCTTTGTATCCACTCTATTGACTTCGGGGTTGGGTCAAAAGCATGGACTNCTGATCCATGTCTTCTGATGCAGGCCAGATCAAATGAGATGTCCCTGCCCGATCCGAATGAATAAATGACCGAAGATTCATNCANTANTCCGGGGATGATATAAAAACCTCCGTAACTGGTTCCGTACCATTCGCATCNGNCTTTGACAGCAGGTTCAAGATGGCNGTANGCNGNCNGATCNATGTGTNTATTTATACTGCGNTTTCGCCGGNGTGACAAATACTCAAGCCAAAGGTTTCCGGCTTTTTCCCTGACAGATTTTATGNTGTAATTTGCCATTATGGGGTTCATACAAGGTCGCAGGCTTCNGGGGGCATCCAGTGGGCGTCCTTTCCTTCCCATTTGATATTGCACCCGATTGGATTGGTTTTGGTTACCGATATGGCTTTTCCTGAAGTAAGTTCACTGAGGACGATATCAAGATTATTGACGGTCATCCTCGATATATCACGAGGTGAGTCAACTCCTCTGCCGGTATAGACAAGTACCCGCTCACTGTTGAAAACAAAGAAATGCGGAGTACGGAGGGCACCGTATGCTTTTGCGACGGACTGGTCCCTGTCATACAGGTATTTCCAGGGGAATTTAAATTTCTCCATCCTGGAAACCATATTAGGAAAGCTGTCTTCCTCATAAGTGCTCTCGCTGTTTGAATTAATCCCCACAAAGACCACACCGGCTGCACGGTATTTTTCTGCAGTGGCACGTGTCACCTCATCAGATCCCATCACATAAGGACAATGATTGCATGTAAAGAACAGAACGAGGTATTGGTAATCTTTAAAATCAGACAGGCTGTATTCCGGACCCTCTGTCGAAGGCAGCCTGAAGTCAATTGCTTTCTGTCCCGGTTCAAGTGTGAAGCTCATACCCTATAATTGTTTTTGTTTCTGCTGTAAAATTTGAATAAATGCCTTTCGTCAAAACATTTGCTGTCGTTTACGGAGACCAATTTAATCTTTTTGGTTCAAAGGTGTTCGCGAATCCGTATCATTAGTACTGTTAATTTTAATAACTTTATCAAATAAGTACAATTTTAAAAGCCAGTTATTATGAAGTCATATCATTCGTGGAAAGTCCCTTACATGGATCGTGGGGCCTGCATGATTACGGCCTTCCTGATACTTACCCTCCCTGTAGTATCTCAGCCTTCCGGTGGACCGTACGGTCCTGTCAGGCAATCATGGCCCTTACCGGAGACGAATGGCAGGATTTTTTATGTATCCCCTGACGGGAATGGCAAAGCTGCGGGGGAGACCCTGGATATACCCACTACTATTGAGGCAGCCATTGAAAAGGTAAAAACGGGTGACGTGATCGTCATGCGTGGCGGAACATACCGCACAGGAAATCTGATACTGAATCAGGGCATAACAATTCAGCCTTACCAGGATGAACTGCCTGTTCTGAAAGGATCATTTATTGCAGGAGGCTGGACTGATCTTGGTAACGGATTATGGACCACCAAATGGGACCGGCTGTTTCCCTCCAGGCCTGCCGACTGGTGGCAGAGAAACAGAAGCGGAAAAGAAACCCCTCTTTACAGGTTCAATGACGATATGGTGTTCATTGATGGCAGGCTCCTGATGGCTGCAGGCTACGAGGGAGAGGTCGATGAGAACTCATTTTATATCGATTATGAATCAAGCCTGGTATATATCGGAACAAATCCGGCAAATCACCTTGTGGAGATTACCGCATTCAATGTAGGGCTTCACCGTATCACGGGAGAATGCCATGGCAGGGTGAGTGACAGTATTGGTCCTGTAATAAAGGGCATCACGTTCACTCAATATGCGTACAGGGCAATAGAAATAGACGGGAAGGACCCTGAAGGGATCTCCCCCGAGAGCGATCACGGAAAGGATGTCACAGGCACCACCCTTGAACATTGCACAATCTCATTCTGCTCACGGGTGGCAGCTTACCTCAGAGGAGACAGGCTTACACTGAGAAGCTGCAAGGTAAGTGACACGAGCACGGAGGGTATTTACATCCTGAGTTCTTCAGATGTGCTTTTGGAAAAGAATATCTTCACACGCAACAACATTGAGCAGATCACCGGATACTATCCTGCTGCAGTGAAGATCTTCAATCAGTGCTACCGTGTGACCTGCCGTGACAACCTTGTCATTGATCTGCCATTCTCAAACGGTATTTGGTATGATGTCGGAAATGTTGACGGTGTCTTCATAAATAACTGGGTGGAAGGTGTCGGGGACATCAACCTGGGAATATCCTATCTGCAGACCTGGCCCAGTGAGAGCGGTTTCTTTTTTGAGATATCAAAAGGAGCGATTTGCGCTGGCAATGTATTTGTCAACTGCGAGCTCGGTATTCATGTTCTGAACAGCTGTAATGTCAGAATGTACCAGAATACCCTCGTAAACAGCACTGCGTGTGTCAGCCGGAGTGAGAGGAGTGCCGCTGGTGATCACTTCGGATGGCATCCGGCCACTGGTCCTGATGTAGACAAGCGTGATGGTCATGTGTTTATCAATAACCTCATGTATGGAGAAGCAGGGTTTAACAGACCGCTGCTGTTTGTCTGGCAGCGCAACATCCTTTGCGAAAGTCTTAAAGAACCGCAGTTTGCCATGATTGACAACAATGTGTACGTTCAAAGTCATGGCAGCAGGACCTTGCCGCTGATCCTCTGGAGCCCGGCTGCAAATGATAATTGCATCATCGGTCTTGATTCACCGGCTGAACTGAACAGGCTTCATCCCCAATTTTCAGCCCACAGCCTATTGTGTACTGACTGCAGTGTCTTTAAGAGCATCGAGCTGGGGGATTATCACCCTCTGCCTTCATTCCCGGGTAAAAAGATTGCTGCCCCTTTGCCCCCTGAAATCAGCTCCCTGCTCGGACGACCCAGGAAGGATGCACCGTATGTAGGGGCTTATCCGGAATAAAAAAAAAGACCCTGAAGCAGAAAGGCCTCAGGGTCCGGTACCGGTCATGCTGGCTTAATTCAGAAAAGTCAGTATTTCAAATTCATGCTTGTCAGCATTTGATTTTTAGTTGTCAAATGCATATAATCCTCTGTTATAATTTGAATCAATAAGCCGAAGCTTGCTTGTCTCGTTTTCACTCAGGCTTTTCAGATGTTTATTAAGGATGATAATCCGGAAGGGCACCTGTCCGTTCAGCTTTTCAGCCAGTTCAACCTGTGATAAAACCTTTACCTTTCCCCGGCTGTAAAACTGACTTGAGTAACTCTTCCTGTTAAGATAGTACAGATCGGATTCTTTAGTATCAGACTGATTTAATATGAGATACTTATCAGTGTTGCTGTAGTGCTCAATATTGTTGCCGGCCAGTCCTGCGATAAATACGATCAGAAACAGGAAAGGCAGCACCAGGCTGATATAGACAAGTGCAGTTTTATTCCTTATTTCGTTCCACCAATAAGCCACGAGCAATGCCACAGGGGTCATTACCGGAAGAACATAAGTGTGGATCAGGCTTTTGGAAACTGAGAAAAACAAGGGAGTCCATAACAGCCATAGCAATAAGAAGCCGGTCCACTTATCCTTTAACAGGTTCGACCTGTTCAACCATGCCCTGGAAATGAGTGCGATTATCCACGGAAGAGTTCCTGCAATCAGGAAAAGCCAGATTATACCCAGAGGCATCTGCTTGGGAAAACCATACAAATCACCTTTCCATCCGGAATCAAAGAAACGCTTAAAGTGTTCACCAACAATGAAATAGTTCAGAAATCCGGGTGATTTTATCTCTGCCATCCAGTACCACGGGACAGCTATCAGAATTACAAGCAGAAAACCTGTCAGCCACGGGAATGCCCTCAAAACCTTTTTGTATTCTTTAAACAAAACTATCCAGATTAAAAGAGGAGGGAAGGTTAAAATCAGTGCTATTGGTCCTTTAGCCAGCATGCCAAGCCCGATGCCGACAAAAAATAAATAATTCCATACAGATTTTTGGTTCTCGCTTACTGACTTCCAGAAAGACAGCATTATGATAGCCACACTTAATGACAATGTTATATCTGTGGATACAACTCCCATATGTAACAAAAATTCCGGTAAGGTTATGATTACAAAACCTGCGAAGTAAAAAGGCAGATCTTTCTTTCCGGCAAACTTGTTCACCATGAACACCATCAATAAACTCAGGAGAAGCGAAGGCAGTCTGACGGCAAATTCATTTATACCAAATACCTTCATACTTAATGCCGATAACCATGTTGACAGCACTGGTTTTGCCCAGAAGGGAACTCCATAATCAATCTGCGGTGTAACCCAGTTGTTCGTCTCAACCATAATCCTGGCAATCTCGGCATACCTTGCCTCGGTCTTATCCATTAATGGAACGAAGGTGTTAAGTATCAATCTTAACAGAATAATGGAAATACATGTCCAGAGATAGAAATGGCGATGCTGCAGCATACTTTTAAAGCCGTATTTCATCTGTATTTCCTTTTAATTCTGAGTATGTCATACCAGATTCTGAAAGAATATGTAAATCTGACTTTAGAATCTGCAGTGTCTATCCAGTTCTGCAAAGGGATTTCCCGGCAGATCTGCTGCATTTTGTCTTTGCCGTATAGCTTGATTATCCGGTGAAATATTTCAACATCAAACAGCCATTTTGAAATAAACCTCTCGCTGAAAACCTCTTTGGCGAGGTCTGAACGAAAAACCTTACATCCGCACTGAGTATCATATACGTGAATTTTCAGCTGACTGGAAATAACCGTGGCCAGGATCCTTCCTATCAGATGACGATAGGGCTTTCTTATTATGTTGTTGTCAATTTTCAATATTCTGGAACCGAACGCAAATAACACGCCGTCATTTATGTTCTGGCTGATTGAATGACACTCCGAAAGAGAGGTTGAACCATCTGCATCGAGATATGCTATTCTGTCAGATTGTAAGTTTCCGGCAAAACAATATAAAACCCCTTCACGAATAGCCTCAGCTTTTCCTTTATTCTTTTCAAGAGAATTGATGAATACTCTGTCCGGGGCTATGCTTCTGATAGCATTAAGCTTTTCTATTGTTTTATCCGTGGAACCATCATTGGAGAATATGATTCTTGCATTGTTATTCTGTTTTAAGAAGGTTTCATAACTGCCTTCCTGTAATCTTTCGAACTCATTATAACACGGAATAACAATAATAAGAGAGCCGTTCATTATGATGGTTATTTATTTTTTTTCATTTTCAGCCGTAATCGGGGAATTAACTTTACTTCCGGAAATACAGCTCTTCAATCTAACCAATTATTTCTTTCGAGCAAGGTAATTCCTTCTTTAATAATCCTGTCAAGATCTTCAGGAGGCCTGTTGAAAAGACCGACATACAGAATATCTTTTTCAGGAATGACAATGTAAAATGCNCTGAATCCTGCCTGATCTCCCTTATGATAAATGAAGTTCACCCCAAATTTATTTGCTTCGTCAAGAAATCTCTCCTTGCCTATAAACCAGCTGTAGCCTATAAACGGACTGATCGTATCTGACCAGTTCTCAGGCCGGAAGACCGTTCTGGAAACATCAGTCAGCTCCTTGCCAAGGAAGATATTCTCCTGAATGGCTTTTTCATATTTTGCAAGCTCTGTGACTGAGCTCCATACGCCTCCGTTACCTGCAGCTGCAAAAGTGGGGTATTCACCGTAGTCAGATTCAATATACCGGCCATCCTTCAGTTCATATCCGTGAGCCACACCTTCCTGAGGATAGGGGCCATCGGTTATCTTGCTGTTTATCATCCCGGAGGGTAAAAAGATGCTGTCTGTGATGAACTTCTGCCACGGCTGGCCCGAGACTTTTTCAATAATAAGAGCCAGACCGTTAAATGCAGGGTTTGAATATTCAAATCTCTCACCGGGATTGAAATTTAAACTGTCTGCCTGTTTTACGGGCGCAAAATTCTCCTCATCCTTTGCGGTCAGGAAGAACTCAAAATTGTCTTCTACATTTCTGTTATCCGGCAATCCGGAGGTATGGGACAGCAAATGGTATATTTTTACACTTTTAGCTATGTCTTCATTCCTGAAATCGTTAAAATATTTAAAGATACTGTCGTTAAGTGACAGCAATCCGTCTTCCTGAAGGATCAGTATTCCGTTGGAGACGAAAGTTTTCGAAACTGAACCAAGGTTAAAAAGTGTGTTTTCGGTAATTTTTTCATTTGTCTCAAGATCAGCCAGCCCATAATTGCGCAGGAAAACAGTTTTATCACCTTTTTTGATCAGAACGGAGCCTCCCGGTTCGTTTTTATGGAACTCCCCTGAAAGCAGTGAATCAAGTCCGCGCGCAAGGTTACCTGCAGAATTATTTCTGGCACATGCCGTAATTATAAGAAAAACGAACGGTACTAAAAAGGCGGTTTTCATCGTCATATTTACAGACTTTTGCTGTCAAATACTTTTTTGCCGCCAACAAAGGTCTGAAGGACTTTTGCTTCCCATATCTTCACCGGATCAATTACTGTGATGTCATCACTCAGCACCACAAAATCTGCCAGCTTGCCNGGCTCAAGGGTTCCCTTGATCTTCTCATCAAATGCGGCAAATGCGGCATTTTTTGTATAGCATGAAAGTGCCTGTTCAACAGTTATCTTCTGTTCCGGTACCCATCCGTCGGGATTTTTATCATCAAGCGTCCTCCGGGTGACAGCAGCATAGATACCCTCAAGCGGTGAAGCAGGAGCTACGGGCCAGTCACTGCCAAAGGCCACCACAGCTTTTGAATCTAATAAGGATTTAAAGACATACATTGATTTAATCCTTTCAGGGCCTATTAATTCTTCAGCCCACCTTCCGTCGTCAATAGCATGATACGGTTGCATGCATGCGATGACTCTCAGCCTGGCAAATCTTTCTATATCACCGGGAGCGATATGCTGGGCATGCTCTATCCTGAACCTGCGGTCTCTCACGCCGTTCTCTTTTTCCACGCGCTCATAAATATTCAGGAGGGTGTTGATCGCACGGTCGCCTATTGCATGGATCCCTACCTGTAGGTCAGCCTTGTCAGCATTAGAGATCCAGGAATAAAGGTCTTCCTCGGAATTGACAATTAATCCGGAATCAGTCTGCAGGTCAGTATACGGTTCAAGGAATGCAGCGGTATGGGACCCCAGTGATCCGTCAACATATCCCTTTAGCCCGCCGGTTTTCATCCACTTATCGCCCCTTCCGTCCCTGGCAACCTGTTTTTTCAGCTTTTCCCAGCGGCTGATCGTCTCCATAATATAGACCCTGGTAATGAGCTTGCCGTTTTTCCGCACTCTCCCAATTGCATCTGCATAGCCTGCGGCATCAACGGCTTGTACAGAAGTCACCCCGTTTGATGCAAAATAATCCATTGCAGCTATAAGAGCCCTGTCGATCTGCTCCGCGGATGCCGGCGGTATCCTGTTATAGATAAAATCCATTGCATTGTCNTTGAAAATACCGGTAAGCTCACCGGCTTCATTTCGTACAATGGTTCCGCCTTTGACATCCNTTACCTTCCTGTCAATGCCGGCAAGCTTCATGGCGGTTGAGTTGGCCAGGCCCATGTGTCCGTCAAGCCTTTCGACAAAGACAGGATTGTCAGGTGTGACCGAATCAATCCAGCTCCTTTCGGGTAATGATTCCCATCCTTTGCCGTCCCATTCACCTCCGGTGATCCATGTCCCTGGTTTAACGGAAGCGGCAAATTCAGCCAGCCTTTTTATGAACTCCCCAGGTGTTGAGGCTTCCCTGAGCTGTACAGAAGAAAGACTTAAGCCTCCTTGCAGAAAGTGAAGATGAGAATCAATAAATCCGGGTGTGACAAATTTACCTTCCAGATCGGTGACAACGGTCTTGTCACTCTTGAATTTCATCACCTCCTGGTTACTGCCAATAGCCATGATGGTGTCTCCGGCAACAGCCATGGCTTCCGCCAGAGGCTGACTTTCGTTACCGGTCCAGATTTTTGCATTTGTTATTATCATATCCGCGGATTGGTTTTTGGTCTGACATGATATCGTACCCAGGAGCAGGGCAATCGCCATGAGATAATTCTGAATGTCTTTCATTTGAGTAATATATTTACTGATGTACAACGACTATTTTTCTATTCATTACTGGTTTCATGTCTTCCGTAATCCTGAGTATATATTCACCGGATCTGAGATGGGAGACATTTATCCCCTCACTTATGTTTGTACCCGTACACAGGAGTTGTCCTTTCAAATCATATATGGTATAACGGCTATTGGCTTCAAGGTTATCAACGGTCAGAAGATGAGTGGCCGGAACAGGATAAACTTTTAAAACAGGATTTCGACCATTAATGACTGCTGTCTCGCCGGTTATCCGGAGGCTGATAGTGTCAACTACCGAGTAATGAATTGAATTGACTTTATCCAGGTAGTCTGAATCGAAGATCAGGGTATAAACCCCTTGTGACAGTTTCCCCAGGCTGACTGAATCAGTACACGAACTGGTAAGATCAGCCTGTGGAAAATGCTCGGTATGGTATGTTGTGATTTTTATGACTGAACCGTCAATTTTTACCCTGGCCGAATCTTTTCCGGTACAATTATTTGGTATTTTAATATATGACCTGACAGTCACCGAATCATTAATTGTTGCTCCTGCCGGACTGATGCTGATACTGTCAGACACCCTGCCATCTGATACTGATTCACTGTTGCCGGTCAGCGCTTCCACGAAGCCTCCAAGCCACCTGTTCTCAGCGATGCTGTATACCTTAAATACAACTCCAAAGTCAAAGTAACTCCAGCTGAATTCGTTTTTATCAAACTGTGTCCTCACATAATTGGTCCAGGTCAGGCGACTCTGGTTATCCGCGAACATTATGGAGCCCCACTCGCCGATTGTCACCGGTCGACTGTTGTCATCTGACCAGTTTTTGATAAATGCGATATCTGACAAGACGGTATTTTTCTCACTCTCCGTGCCAGTCCATCTTGTTCCCAGATATTGGGTGAGATCTGTCCAGTCACTCCACCAGGCTCCCTGCTGGGCGAACTGCCAGGGGAGATAGTACCGCGTACTGACGATGACATTCTGTTCTGACGCCGGAATAATAAGCTTCGGCAGCGAGGTGTGGACTGCATAATCCGGGACATCTATTATCAGTGTTCTGTCATTGTCCCTTACCCTTATGGTGTCCATGACTTTTGGCAAAAGCTGGTTCCATTTTTCAGGCGTCAGGTTGACTTCGGGTTCATTCAGCACTTCAAAGAAGAGCCGTTCGTGGTCAACCGACAGATAATGTCCGGTAAGTTGTTTCCAGATGGCAAACAACATATTCTGATAAACGGGATTGTCAGGGTAGTTATAAAGGTCGTTGAAATGATGGATCGTGATAATTACCGCAAGGTTTCTGTTCAGACACCAGTTCATTACTTCATCAACCCGGTTAAGGAAAACGGGATCAATATTATAAGGAGCAGTACTGCTGGTATGGGCAGACCAGCAAATGGGCAGCCTTACAGAATTGAAGCCTGAATCGGCAATGGCCTGAACATAAGATTCTTTTATCGTGAGTCCCCAGGCTCCTTCAAATGGTGCCTCAAGGGCATTACCGAAGTTAATACCCCGGCCGATATTCTTATTCCGCTGAAAAGCTTTTGAGTCGTCAGCGGGACTATTANCATTTGCATTAGTGCCAGGTATGCGCCANCCGATAATTAAAAGGGAAAGGAATAAAATGAAAATATAATGTTCAGTTCTTTTCATGGATTTACTTCCCTGCTTCTGGTTGTGATTTTTCTATCTTTTTTGTCAGGGTAGAGGGTTCCTCCCTTGGTCAGCCAGGATACGCCAAAAGCAACGAGAGCAATAGTTTCAGTCCAGAACTCGAAATCTGACTGAGGATGGTCATCCTCGAAAAAAATAATGAAAATCTCTGTCGCAATCAGACTGGCTATCATGACTGATCCGCAGATTACATATATCTTATTTCGCTTTAGCTTTCTTTTTGTGGGATCAGAATCTGTCTTTGTAAACAAAAATAATGAGATTCCTGAAAGAATGACGAACAGACAGGCTGCGCTGTAAAAATGAACATATGCCTGCCAGTCGTAGGGCCCTTCTTTAACTGTAGGGAAAAAAGCTAAAACAAGGGCAAAGAATCCGGCCAGGCTTCCCATCCGGTTATCCCATTTATCATAACCTTTATAGAAAAACAGAAACAGGGATATGGCACATAGTGAGCCGACTAAAACATTCCTCATCCCTGTGTAGTAATAGACACTGATGTTTTTAAGTGTAAGATCTTCCTTGAAGATCAGGTAGCCGCCCAGCATAAGTACAAACGGCAGCAGGATGCCAATCCATCCTACAGCCTTCCTTAAGGCCAGGTACGAATAGATCTGGCTTGAGTGTTGATCGTCCTGTTGCATAATCCTGTTGTGCCTATTTCAGCGATTTGCTTATTCCGACATAATATAAATCAAATCCTCCTTTTCCTCCAGGCCTGTTTGAAGAAAAGATCATCAGGTCATTGAGAAAATTATTGAGGAAATATTCGTTGTCCATTTCAGCTATAACAGGCCTGTACTCATCGTATTCCGTATTTATTTTGTCTCCGAAATTTACAGGGGCAGACCATTGGTTATTGACATACTTTGAATACCAGAGGTCAAAGCCGCCAAATCCGCCTGCCCTGTCTGATGCGAAAACAATAATATCACCCCTGATATAAGGGCACTTGTCATCACTTTCGGTACTTAATGCTTCTACTTTCTCAATCGCTACACCTGTAGATTGATTTATTAACTTATCCGGGTTGCCGGTAGCTTTATAAATGTCAAAATTGTCACCCCTGTCTGATGTGAAATAAAGGACTTCGGTCCTGGTCTGATTGTCATATAAAATTGTCGGATAAGCATCATCAGACCCGGAATTTATTTCAGAAAGCTCAAAAGGTTCACCTGAAATTACAAATTCATTATCCTCCACTT
>JGI24134J36421_10000385_pt1 | contig 13420 bp, 9 predicted proteins | sample BarGraNGADG00312_FD_36421 | JGI IMG/M metagenome (IMG submission 36421) | reverse complement strand
CCTCTCACTCCGGTTCGCGGCTCATGAGCTCGTCCCTGAGGCAGCAAAAGACTTAAAAGCATATTTACTGACAGGATCCTCGGTTCCGCCGAACGTTAGGCCTAATTAATAACTACTATGAAAATGCAAGCAATTATCCTTATCCTGCTCTCCATTACAGTGGTTGATGCAATCGCACAAGAAGCGGGTCCTCCAGATCAAACATTAGCTGCGGCTGGAACATCTGCCATTGAGGAAGAAAGATACGATGAGGCTATTGAAATATTAAATGAATTAATCAAAAGACACCCATTTACAAAAGAGCTGTACCAGCTAAGAATATTGGCCCACAAAAAACTCGGCCACACAGATCTTGTAAATCAAGATATTAACACTATAAATAACTTTGCAGAAGGTTATTCACTTGACGAGATTGTGGGAATAAACTAGGCCTAACAGGTCGTTATATGTCATTGCCTTCCGTGGCGCGAGAATGAAGTAACTAAAGAGGAAAGATTCGTGGCTAGCGCCACGGGCCGCCCCCGGCGCCGCTGGGAGACCCCTCCTGGTGTCACAGCCTGCCCCGATCTATCGGGTGTTTTTGCCAACGCGAGAATAAACTAATAACCGAATAATCCTGCACCGCACCACGAGTGAAAAAACGCCCCGACCTTCACTGCGTTCGGTCCGGGGCATGCTGGAATACAGCGAGACAACTCCTGCCCATGAACCGGGTCTTTTTCAACTACCGCATCTAAATAATACCAGATGGACATTTATAGTGATACTCCTCACCTTTTTTAAAACTTTCTTTAAATGGTTATTCTTTGGCGTAAATTTCCTATTTTTATAAGATATTACGGTTGATTTGTAATCTGATAGTTTGATATTTCTTTAATTGACTTAGGATCTATAAACTGACTTGATAAATATATATCATGATAAATTAGCTTGATGCATTATTAAGTATTGATAAAGATTATAAACTGCAACATTATTAACTAATTCCATTTATAAATGGATTAAATATATGCTCTCTGCCTTTACCTGTCTGGCTGTATTTTTCCTGTAATTGTTGAACTATTAAGGCATTCTAAACAAGGAATAATTGGATTTAAAAGCAGAATTTGGCCTAGTCATGACACTTTTCAACTATCACTATTCCCTGATTGACTTATTTTTGAGGAAACTCCAGTAATAATGATAATTACAATTTAAAATCAAATGAAAACGAAATTATTCACATTATTATTTTTGGCCGCATGTACGGTCTCTAATTTGCATTTCACTCAACTGGCGGCACAGTCAATCACACCTCGCTTGAATCAGGGCGCTATTCTTGAACCGCAGGGAAAAATCATCAATGGTGCCGGACAGGACCAAGCTTCATATATGAATTACTGGAATGTAATGCACACACAGGACAAGCCTTTGATTTACATGACTTATATCAACTTACGCGATGTAACTTCTGACTGGACAGACGGACTCAAAGCCAACCTGATGCTGAATGGCAAGTTTCAGATTCCTCAAATAGGTCTTGCATTAACCGTGGATGGAACACCATCGGCGCATTTCGAGCAAGACGTTGCTTCAGGTTTATATGACGATAAAATCACGATGTTTATTGATGGCTTGGAATCACTTGCGATTCCAGCCTATGTTCGCATCGGGTATGAGTTTAATGGTACTGCATGGAACGGGTACGAGCCCGCACCATACAAAAATGCATTTATTCGAATTACCAACATGATTCGCGCCCGAAAACTGGAAATCGCCACCGTTTGGAATTTCTCCCTGGATGTGGGGGCTAATATGAACTATATGGAGTACTATCCGGGAGATGCATATGTCGATTGGTGGGCAATTAACTTATTCTCGGCAACCCACATGTCCGATCCCATCGGCCAGAGTTTCCTGGATGATGCCAGTCTTCACCATAAACCTGTGATGTTGGGTGAGACAACTCCACGGTTTTTGTATGTTCAGAATGGTCAACAGACCTGGAACCAGTGGTTCTCTCCGTTTTTCACATTTATCCACACGTATCCGGAAATAAAAGCGTTTTGCTATATTGATTGGGACTGGTCGCAATATGAGCAATTTAAAGATTGGGGAGATTCTCGCCTGGAAATGAACTCGTTGATTGGCGGATATTTTGCTAATGAGATGGATTCACTCCAATACTTGCATGCATCCACGGAGGGTGCATTCCGGAAAACGCTTGGCTCATCCGATAACACAGCACCGGCGACTCCCGGAACCATTTCTGTATCTCAACTTGAATATCCGCTTAAATTGAATTGGAATGCCGTTACTGACCCATCCGGACTTTCACATTACATAGTATATAAGCACGGCGTCATGTCAGATTATACGCTCACGCTTCCATATACTGATAAAAACGTTGCGGCAGGAGACACAATTACATATGCTGTGTCAGCAATGGATCGTGCAGGCAACGAAAGTCAGAAGACTGCTGGACTTCGTATCACGATGCCATCATCTCTAAGTAAGGTATTTAATGGTGAGTTTGACAACGATTTAAAGGGATGGAATCTCTCGCTATTCTCGACGGAGGCATCCGCAACAATGAAAATTGATGCAACCTCAGTCATTTCGGGACTCAGTTCATGTGCAGTTGAAATATCTAAGGTCTCCGGAACGGACTGGCATATTGAACTTTGGCAGTGGCTTTCAATTCATCAGGGGTGCAAATATACGATTACCTTTAAAGCAAAAGCATCTTCTTCAAAGGTCATCACTCTTGGGGTGCAACAAGCTTCATCTCCATACACAGGCTATCTTTACAAACAGCACACACTAACAACCCAGGTTCAGACATTCACTGACACAGTGACGATTAATACTATGGATCTGGCCAAGCTAGAATTTTTCCTCGGGAGCTCAACGATATCGGTATGGATTGATGCCGTTTCTGTAATCGAATCATCTCCTGTTGCAACTGGGGTGGTCGAACAAAGAGACGAAAAGTATGAAGCGATGCCATTGGTAAATAACCATCCAAATCCTTTCAATGCTTCGACCATTATAGGGTTTAAGGTCAATGAGCCTGGATTTGTTTCGTTGAAGATATTTGATATGATGGGGAGGGAAGTAGAAACCCTGGTGAATGAGCAAAAGCCTATTGGAGAATATTCAATTAATTGGAATGCGTTGGAAGTACCTGGTGGTATATACTTTTGTAAGTTGCAATATGGGAGCTATAAAGAGGTGAATAAAATGCTCATTCTGAAATGAAAAAGATGATTTTGATAAAATAACACAAAGCGCCTAACAACGGCTCTATACCATCCGGGGTTCAGAAGGCTGCTATTGTCCGTGCTATCTATCATTTGTTATCGGGGATAGTGACGCAGTACTAAATCCCGGCCGGTACATAGCCGCGAACGTTAGGTAAGGATTTAAGAAACACGAAATATACGAACAAGCATACGAAAGAATTGATGACCGTATAAAGTGGGATGGTGTAAAAGCCGGACAACCAGACCGCATATGGTCGGTAAGATCACAATTGGCATCCATGACTTTTCATCCTTATGGGAGGCTCTACACCTGGTATGTGGTTGTGGATATTCGTGACATTAGTCCTGAAGGATGGCATGTTCCAAGTGATACTGGATGGAATGAATTACAACTCTATCTAGGGATGGATCCAATTGATGAAAATTTAATGGGTGTATCAGATAATGGTATAAGTGCATTACTAAAAGAAACAGGAACAAACCATTGGGAATCACCAAATGCTGGGGCTACAAATGAATCAGGTTTTACAGCATTACCTGGAGGCTATCGTCGAAGTTTAAATAAAGATTTCAACTATATAGGTGAATGGGTCTTTTTTTGGACATCTTCAGAGTATGATTTTGAAAATGCATATTTTAGATCATTTTCATACGATACACGAAATATATCAAGATCTTGTAACTTGAAAAATTATGGATATTCAATTAGATGTATAAAAGATTAAAAGGCACGAAAACCTAACAGCGTGTATAAGCCATTGCTGGTAGAGGGTTTGCGGAGGTAAGTGATTTTGATTACCTTATGCTAACTCGACCACAAAGCACACTGGCAACGCAACGGCTCATACCGCCGAACGTTAGGCACAACAACATGCTCGTTAATTAGCATCTATTATTGCAATTATAATAGGGTAAATGTTATTCAAAGTGTCATATATTAAATTTTATCAATGAAAAGGATAAATCTTTGTCTTTTCTTAATATTTCTGGCTCAAATATTACTGACTTCCAACCCTTGTCTTTCTCAAAATAAAACTCATGCTTATTCGATAAATATTGAAACCGGTGTTGCTGGACCTCTGTCGAAAATCACATTTTATAAATATTGGTCCTCGCCAATAAATGTCAGCTTATCAGGATTAAAACAGGTTCATAATCATCTATATGCCGGACTGGAACTTGATTATTGCCAATTTCGTACCGATAAATGGCTCTGGCTCGATTCCAGATTAAATATATTCAATCCCAACATATCAGCGGATTATAATATTTTGCTTTTAAAAAAGCTTATACTTATTTCTGAGTTCTCTCTTGGCTATTCATGGATAATTTATCAAACTCAGTTACTCCCGTTCAATACCTGAAACCTTATAATGAGTCAGGATTCAGCATTAAACCCGGTTTGACAATCGGATATCTGTTTATCGCTAAATCTGGATTACATGAAAAGTCCATAAGAGGTTATTAGACAGACTCCCGTTAGCAAACATTTCCTATCATAGATGCAAAATACCCTTATGAAAAATCTTCTCTGTTTGATGATTTCTTCATTATTCCTGCTGAACCTTTGCCTTTCTTCATATGCACAGGAACATTCTCCTAATGCCAAAGCTGGTTATTGGAATGAATTATATAAATCTGTTGTCAACGAGTATGGATTTGACCAGGTATTAGTAAACGGCATCCACTATGAGGATGGTTACTGGGAAAAAGTGGGTCATCCTTTCTTGTTTGAAGATCAATTCTATAAAGGTACATTGATATTTAGGGAAAGGGAATACCAAGGGGTGGATATAAAGTACGACATTTATAAACAGCAGGTAATACTTTATATCATGCAAAACAATTCAATTGCCTGGATCATTCCTCCAAATGATTTTATTTCGGCTTTTAGTCTCGGTGATAAATTGTTTGTGAAACATGCTTTCCAGGGAGTACCAAGATTTTACCAGGTGGTCTTTGATACTGAAGAACTGAAATGCCTTTATTACTGGTCCAAATTAAGATATGATTCTGATGATAAAAGGGGCTACAATTCCTCTAGATTTACGAATAGCGAGAGAAAGACCTACCTCATCGTGGATGATGTTTTAAAGAAATACAGTGACAACAGGTCCTTTGTTGGTTTGTTCCCGCAAGAGATTCAGGCCCGGATAAAACAGTATATAAAACATAACAAAATAAAAGTTGCCAAAAGTAGTGATGGCGAGATCCAGGAGCTATTAACATATTGTAAATCTTTATCATAATATGAACTTCAATCATTCTAATGGTTTTGAATTATAATGATTAAAAAATTACTTATTGCCTGTATAGGCCTCTGTCTCTATTCAGCGATTGCAGGTCAGCAATCTGGCTCTGCAGTCGTATCCGGCAATTTCATGAATACTCCGTTTGAAGACTTTGTTGAGAAAATCGAAAAGAATACAGCATTGAAATTCTTTTATTTGCAGGATTGGGTAAAAAATGCAACCATCACCTTTTCCGGGACAAACACTCCACTCGCCCATGTGCTGAATGATCAGTTAAAGAAATCAGGCCTTTCCTTTTTCATAGAGGGCAACAACGTACATATTTTTCCGGGGGCACAGATTTTAACAGAACTGCCCGATTACATAGTATCCCAGGTTACTGCTGAGGAAAAGGATACCTTAAACGGCATTACGGAAACTGAAAGAAAATATCTTGAGGGCAACAAGATAGCATTGATTGAAGTTCTGGAAATTGGTGACAAGCAGAAAGCCACCAAAGGTACAAAGTGCATCATTAACGGGAAAATTATTGATGAATCAAATGAGGAACCTCTTATCGGCGCTACTGTTTATATTGAGGACCTCAAGACTGGTGCTACGACTGATATAGACGGGAGATTTAATATTATACTTACTCCGGGGAAATATAAAGCTGCTTTCAATTATATGTCGATGAAACAGCAGGTGTATTATCTCCAGGTATATTCAAGCGGCCAAATTACCATTCAAATGAGAAAGGAGCTCATTGAAATAGATGAAGTAAAGATAATAGGTTATCGTAACGACAATATCAGAGGGATACAAATGGGTTATGAAAAGATTTCAGCTAAAACAATGAAAGAAATACCGCTGGTCTTCGGGGAAAAAGATGTTTTGAAAGTAGCGCAAATGTTACCTGGTGTGCTTAATGTGGGTGAAGGATCATCCGGATTTAATGTCAGAGGCAGTTCATCAGATCAGAATATGTTCTATTTCAATAAAGTGCCTGTTTATAATACATCCCACCTGTTTGGTTTCTTTACCTCATTCAATCCGGATGTCATTAATGATTTCACACTTTATAAAAGCAATATTCCTGCAAGTTACGGAGGAAGGCTGGCTTCCGTATTCAACATTACCACCAGGCAGGGAAGTAAGAAAAGGTTTTTCGGGCAGGGAGGAATAAGTCCCATTACTGGCCATTTCTCACTTGAAGTACCTGCAATCAGAGATAAGGTTTCAATTGTAATCAGTGGTCGAAGTTCTTATTCAGACTGGATCCTGAAAAAAATAAAAGACCCGGATATCAGGAAAAGCAGCGCGTTCTTTTACGATGGCACTTTCTCTGTCAATGCAGAGTTCAATGATAAAAACATGCTCAAGGCTTTCGGATATATCAGCAGGGACAGATTTTCATTGTCATCGATCAACGATTATGACTATTCAAACACAGGGTCATCATTGGTTTGGAAACATTTATTTTCTTCCTCTGTGACGACTGATGTTGCAGTAATTTACAGCAGCTATTCATTTGAAAATATCAATAAAACCAACCTGTCGACAGCCTATAGTCAAAAGTATGTACTGGATCACTATGAATTTCGGACTGATTTTTCCCTGATAAACAAAGCAGATCACAAAATTGAATTCGGGGCCAGTGGAATCCTTTATAACCTGGACCGGGGCTATATTTCACCATTCGGTGAGGTATCAACCAGGACGCCTGTGGATCTTGGAGAAGAAACAGCCCTGGAATGTGCGGTTTACCTGTCGGATGAGTTCACCCTGTTTAAAAACCTGACTGTTTTAAGCGGTCTCAGATACAGTTTATTCAACCAGTATGGTCCTGCTGTAATCAACAAATACTACCCGGAAAAGCTGAGAACAACAGGGAATATCAGAGGGACTCAGTCCTATAAAAAAGGTGAATTGATCAAATCCTATTCAGGACCTGAATACAGGGTTGCCCTCAACTATGTTCTGGATAATAATAATTCTTTGAAGGCCTCCTATAACAGGATGTACCAGTATGTTTTCATGCTCAGCAATACTATTGCAGTTTCTCCCGATGACAAATGGAAAATTTGTGATTACCATATTTCCCCGCCTGTTGCAGATCAGATTTCCGTAGGGTATTACCGGAATTTTGTGAATGGAGGTATTAAGGCTAATTTGGAAATATACCATAAATGGATCAACAATCAGGTTGAGTATAAAGATGGTACGGATTTTACTTCCCCTGATCCCATAGAAACCCAGATATTGCAGGGAAAACAACGGGTAAATGGGATTGAAATGATGATCAGCAAGAATGTCGGTAAAACCACAGGATGGCTATCCTATTGTTATTCCCGCTCTTTTATTCAGGTTGATGGCGGAGATAAGGCACTTCAGATAAATTACGGCATTGAATATCCGTCCAATTATGACCGGCCGCATAGTTTAAACCTTGTTTTAAATTACATGGTAAACAGACGGTTAAGCCTGTCTACGGATTTTGTATATACAACCGGTCGTCCGATTACTTATCCGGAATCTGTATATTATTCCGAAGGCCAGGAGATGCTGCATTTTTCAAAAAGAAATGAGTACCGGATACCTGATTATATACGACTGGACTTATCTATAAAACTGGAGGGCAACCTTTACAAAAAGAAAATCATTCACAGTTACTGGACTATGGATTTGTACAATGCCCTGGGGCGCAAAAATGCTTATTCAGTATATTATAGTGCTCAAAATGGCAAAGTGCAAGGGCAAAAAATGTCAATATTTGGAGTACCGCTGTTTACAGTTTCCTGGAATTATAAATTTGGCAACTATCTTAACGATTAATTGTGAATTTCAAAAATAAGCAAGTGATCTGTGTGAAAATCATCACTGCCACAAAATATAGGTACCGTATAATTATGGCAATAATCAGCCTTATGTTGTTTTTAACGCACTGTATCAGCCCATATGAACCCGATATTCAGGGAAAAAGTGGGCTATTGGTGGTAGACGGAAGCATCATAAAAGGCCGTGAAACTCAGGTTATCAAGATTTCAAAGACCTCTCCGATATCGCAACCCGAATATCTGCCCGTGGAAAACTGCAATGTGAGGGTTATGGATAATACGGGAAATGAGTTTGTATTTGATGAAGAATCACCCGGGAAATATGTTGCAAACATTGATGATGCATGGCTGAACTACGATAAGCAATATAAACTGATTTTTACTACTTTGTCAGGAGATGGTTATGAATCGGACTATCAGTGGTTGTTGGAAACCGCTCCGGTCGATAGTCTCTATTGTATTCCTGAATACAATTATTCTTCCGTCACAGGTGAGGAATCTACCGAGGGAATGCAGTTTTATGTTGATTTGGATGCCCCGGTAGATGCCTCCAGGTACTATCGCTGGGTGCTGGAGGAAACATGGGAGAGCCACGCCGATAAGGAGATATGGGGTGTATATGACGGACAGACCATCAAACGGTTCTACCCGTCCGATAGTCTATACCGTTGCTGGAAAACCAAAGATGTTACCGGCTTATATTGTGCATCAACGATTAATTTATCCGAGAACCGTATAAAAAAAGTTCCGCTGCATTTCGTTGAAAGTCATTCCCCCAAGGTGAGTATTAAATATTGTGCAACTATTAGACAATACGCTTTAAATGCTGATGCCTATGAATACTGGTATGAAAAAGAAAGGGAATTAAATGAATCCGGTAATATCTATACTATCCAACCCAGCCAGCCAAAATCGAATATCCATAATACCAAAAACCCGGATGAACTGGTGATGGGATTTTTCTGGGTCGCTTCCTGTACTGTAAAACGCATGTTTATAAAAAGTCTTACTTCCCCCGAGGGTTTTTCATGTAGTTCTATAGGGATCTATTGTGAATCAACCAATTTCGACGATATTGCTGCGTGTATATATTCCCAATTGATAGGATTTGCTGATGTTCTTACTGAAGCGCCCTATTACATTAGTGTACAATATGGTACTCAATATTCGATTTACATAACACCATGGTGTGTAGATTGCAGGTGGCTTGGCGGGGTTGCCCGGAAACCTGATTTCTGGGAATAGGATGAATAAAAGATGGTTTATGATTTGCTTAACTGCTTGGACATAGAAATACAAAGAAAGGACAATGAAAAAAGCGCTCCTTTTCTATGCTGTAATCCTTCTGACCGGTTTTGACATAAACTGTCAGGCGGGGCTATCGGGAATACCAGATTCCACAACCATTGCCGGACCGGGAGAGAGGATCCGGCTTTTCACGGACCGTAACATTTATTGTGTGAATGAAAGTATTTTCTTTACTGCCGACTATTCCTGCATAAGTGGGGCGGATTCTATCATGTGGAGCAAGGTGTTATATGTTGAACTGATAAAATGGAATGGGGTCAAACTTGCCAATCTGAAACTTAAACTGGATAAATCAGGTTCATCAGCCAGCCTGCGAATCCCGGGAGATCTTCTTTCAGGCAATTATTATTTGCGGGCTTATACAAAATGGATGCGAAATTTTTCAGCAAATGATTATGCATACCGGCTGATTAAAATAGTCAACCCATTTAACACGGGGGTAGATGCCGGCCCGTCAGAAATCCCTGATTCACGGGAATCCATATTAAGCCTGAGGCCATCAAAAGAATTCATTCAGGGCATTCATTGTTCCATGAATAAAAGTCAGTATCAGCCAAGAGAGAAAGCCGAAGTCGAACTATATATCAACAATGACAAATCTGTTGTCAGTCATGATTTTTGTGTATCCGTAGCTAAAGCCGGATCAATCGATACATCTTTCCTTTTTCTTAAACCTGAATTGGAGCAATCCGGAATAAAATGGGGGGATATCGAATATCTGCCCGAAATATCGGGAATTACCATTTCAGGTAAAATTATAGATAAAACATCGAATGTCCCGAAGAAAAACCTATTAGTTAATCTTTCTGAACCTGCAAATGGAGAATTCTTTTCTGTTTACCAAACAAGGGATAAAGGCCGGTTTATCTTTTCTCTTCCGGACTTGTATGGAAAATATGATTTTTTCATTCAGTCTGAAGCATCGGATACCGGACTTTCAGAGTTTTTAGTTGATAACAGCTTTTGCAACCGTCCTGTAATATTGCCTTACATTGCATTCATCCTCAATGAAGATGAAAAGCACCTTATCCGGGATATGATGGTTAATATGCAACTAAATGAAAAATTTTTATTACACTCTGATTCAGTAAAAAAATTGCAGACCCATCATCACCAACCGGTTGCTTTTTATGGGAGCGGGAGGCATACTTACTATACTAAAAAATATATTGAATTGCCGAATATTGAAGAGTTTTTTACTGAAATTGTCCTTGAAGCATACGTGGTTTATAACAAAGGGAAAACTGAGCTAAAAATATCAGGTAGTACAGGCTTTTCAAATTATCCTCCCCTGATCTTTCTGGATAATATCCTGGTTAATAATGATNATCGGCTGTTAAAATTACCGCTNGACAGAATTGAAAGAGTTGAGGCGATTGAAAGTGGATATATGGTAGGCAATATGAAATACAGTGGATTGTTAAGCATTTATTCAAAGAATAAAGATTTTGCCGGAATAGATTTGAATAAAAACAGCATGTTCTTTGCTTTAGATTTATTTTCGGATGAAAACTCCGACTTCACTTTTGGCGAAAATTCTTACGATTCAAGGATTCCTGATCGGAGAAATCTTTTATATTGGAATCCGGATATTCAGCTTTCTGCCGGTCAAAAAACCACCATCTCTTTTTATACATCAGACAATAAAGGGGACTATGTAGTATACATTTTCGGAAAAAATAACGGGGATGATAGGGAAGTATATGGCAAATGCTTTTTTTCGGTAAACTGATCATGCATTTCGGAAGATGAAAAAGGACCATGATACCCTGGGGCCTGCCCCGGCTCACGTCGGGGGACTTCCTCCTTGTGTCACAGCCTGCCCCGACTTGTCGGCGGTTTTTGCCAACGGAATATAAGCTGCTCACCGTATAACCCTTAAACGCACCACGAGTGCAAAAACACCCCGACCTTCACTACGTTCGGTGCGGGGCACGGCGTGCCACCGTCCGCCAGCTAGCATATAGTAAAAGTATCAAAATGAGATCAAAAAATAGAGCAAGTCTCACCATAGTTCAAATGAACGACACCCATGCTTATTTTGATGTCCATCAGGAGATGTTTTGGCAGGGTGACCATGCTGTATACCACCAGGCTGGAAATACGGCCGCAATCGTGAAAACAGGTCAGAACGAATCATAGATGCGCTTCGGGCTTATCTTACAAACCATCACCCTCTTCACGCAGAACTTAGAGGCACTTTTGTGGTAGTATAAGAGGAATTTCAACATTTTTATGATTATCACCAGTAAGCCGGGTCACCGGAGCTTCTCTATCATGGGATCTGGTCCAAACGTTCCTTAGAGCCCATTTCAAACGAGTCGAAAGGTTGCGGCGGCGTCTAGCGAAAGTGTCAGCGATGATCAAATGGCGCGTTCTTAAAACAATAGCAAGGAAACCCGTCAATAAATGAATATTATATAATTATCGATATGGAAAAGAAGAAACAAAAAAATCTATTGCACGAACTTTACATAGAGTTGGTTAAGTTGCAAAAGGAGATTATCTCTTCCGATCTCAAATTGCTTGTAATACTTGAAGGAAGAGATGCAGCCGGTAAGGACGGAACAATAAAAAGAATTATCAAGCACCTCAGTCCACGTGAAACAAGAGTAGTGGCACTAGGCAAACCTTCTGACCGGCAAGAGCATGAATGGTATTTCCAGCGTTATGCCGTTAACTTGCCAGTATCAGGCGAATTTGTTCTCCTTAACCGAAGCTGGTACAACCGCGCCGGTGTTGAAAAAGTTATGGGTTTCTGTAGTGACAAAGAATACAAATCATTTTTTACAGAAGTAGAATTATTTGAAAAGATGCTTGTGGATTCATCCTTCATCATTCTTAAATATTATCTCGATATCAGCAAAGAGGAGCAAGAAAGGAGGCTAAAAGACCGAGAAACAGACCCACTGAAGCAATGGAAAACTAGCCCCATAGATAAGGAAGCACAAAAACACTGGAAAGATTATTCCGAAGCCCGAAATGTAATGCTATTAAGAACCAATTTCAAGCATGCTCCCTGGTTTGTGGTTAATGCAGTAAATAAGAAAATGGCTCATATTGCTATAATTACTCATATTCTAAGGAGGTTGGAATACCATAATAAGAATAAAAAAGTACTGTCGCATAAGTATGGATTGGTTTATCCCATTATGGGCGAAAACATGAAGGAAAAGATTTTCGGATAAATGGAGCCACTGTTTTCTATCTTACAACAGCTGGTGAGGTTACGACAAAAACAAATGCCGGTTACTATCGTACAGTCTGCATGGATAAAACTAGTTTCGGGTTTGAAGGAAACATATCAGACTATTATATTTCCGGTCAAAAGGCATATGAACTATCTGGGGATGAAGTAAAAGGCTATTATGAAAATGGTCGGCCAAAATTCATTGGATATACCAAAAACTCACAACGAGACAGCATTTGGACCTACTTCTATGATAATGGTAAGATCGAAAGAGTCGTGGAATTCAAAAGCAATACTCCTTATTTAAAAGAATTCTATAAAGGAAATGGTAAAGCTAATTTCAATGATGGCAAAGGGAAATATTCCGGCTTAATCTTACTTGATATTATAACCTGAATGACATCATCACAAGAAAAATCGTACTTTTAATGCTAAGTTATGCGTCATGCGAGAGGACACTTTAATAATTTGATAAATTAACCAATAAATCAAATGGTAGAAAATGCTGATACTGGTGACAAAACTTTGGAGAATTCAACAAATCACGAATCAGAGAAACCAACTGATGTAAAAATTCCTATTGTTGAGTCCAACAATATTATTAAAAAA
>JGI24134J36421_10000384_pt1 | contig 13432 bp, 12 predicted proteins | sample BarGraNGADG00312_FD_36421 | JGI IMG/M metagenome (IMG submission 36421) | reverse complement strand
TCTCAAGAGCCGATGAAGGGATTCGAACCCCCGACCTGCAGATTACAAATCAGCTGCTCTGACCAACTGAGCTACATCGGCAATTTAAAGAACGCCCCGTGAGTGCATAATCCACCCTCAAAAAACGGTTTGCAAATGTATGAATTTAAATTTTATTATTCAAAATAAATCAATATATTTTTGTAAATAGAATTTTCAGACTCCTCTCTTCTTCTGCTTATGCTTGGTAATCTGTTTTTTAAGTGCATTATCGCCTCATCAGTTGCTTCTTCAAATGTTTTACTTTGTTTCTTTGCAAATAAAGGTCCACCCGGTAACTCCAGTTGAATTTCGCTAATTTTGTTCTCACGTTCCTGATCTTTGTCAAGTCTGAGATAAACCTCAGCATTAACAATATCTTCACCAAACTGGGTCAGTTTTTCCAGTTTCTGATGAACAAAGTCGATTAGCTTTTTGTCGGCATCAAACCGCACTGAATGAATCTGAATGTTCATAGTAGTACCTCCTGATTATTGATTAATATTTAAGCCCTTGGATGAGCCTGTTTGTATACTTTCTTGAGTTTTTCAAAAGTGTTGTGTGTATATATTTGTGTAGCTGACAGATTTGCATGACCCAGCAACTCCTTTATTGAATTAAGATCAGCGCCCCGGTTAAGCATATGTGTGGCAAAGGTATGCCTCAGAATATGAGGACTTTTCTTTTCAATTGTGGTGACCATGGCCAGATATTTATTCACTGTATTATAAACATATTTATCGTACAACTTGTTCCCCTTGTCAGTAATAAAAAACCACCCATTATCAGATGTATCAACATTTTCATTCCTTACTTTTATATATTCTTCCAATCGTTGATTAAATGATTTAACCAAAGGGATGATCCGTTGCTTGTTTCTTTTACCTGTAACTTTCAATGAGCCTTCAGCAAGATCTACATCTTGATCCCTTAGCCCGATTAACTCCGATCTCCTCATTCCCGTAAGATAAAGAAGCTCAATGATTGTCCGGTTCCTTATGCCGGCAAATCCATCGCCAAAGCTGTAATTATCCAGCAAATTAGTAAGAGCCTCCTCTTCCACGAAAACAGGAAGAGTCTTTTTCCGTTTTGGCAAAACGACCTTTTCAAGCGGATCACTTTTAACAATCCCTTCTTTTCTTAAATAGCGGTAAAATACCCTTAGACAGGAAATTTTTCTATGAACACTGACTGTTGAATATTTATTTTCGAGCATACTGACAATCCAGGCTCTTATATCATGCGAAGTTACCATGACCGGGTCATCAGAAAGCCCTTGCGATGATAAAAACAGGTAAAACTGATCAAGATCGTTTAAGTAAGACCTGACAGTATGCAGTGAATACCGCTTTTCGATTTGCAGATATTGTAAGAACGATTCCTTATGGTTCATGAAGGAACCTGTTTATCTGTTATGTTAAAAAACTAAGATGTATAAAGGCGAATTACTCTTCGCTCTCCTGCATCTTCTGAACATACATTGCTTTCTTGATTTCTTCCCTCCGGCGTACTGAAGGTTTGATAAAAGCCTGACGTGAACGTAATTCACGAATCACCCCTGTCTTTTCAAATTTTCTTTTGAACTTTTTTAAAGCTCTTTCGATGTTTTCGCCTTCTTTTAATGGTACAATGATCATAATTAATAATTCTGTTTTTAATCGAGGCGCAAAGTTAGAAATAGAAAAAGTCTTTTCAAAACTTTTAGGGAAATAAATTATCCCGACAGTTAAATTTTTGACATTTGAAGTTTTTAGTTTGAATTTAGATTGAGCATTATATTCCAATAAAATTACTAGTTTTTGGGTCTGAATGCAAATAAATTAAATCAGAAACTGACCATCATAATATTTGGCATTAACAAACAATGCCTTATTACTTGCTAAACTTAAATAATGTATGGAAACTTCACTGACATTTTATTATTTAATCAGCCGTTCAAGGTATTTGGAGATCCCTCGCTCCGCTCGGGATGACATCGTAGATTTTTGGTTTATTCATCATATTTTAGATAGGGTCCCACTTTTTTAGCTTTCTCCGTACTGATCAACTTATTTTCTGTCAGGTCCGCCATACCATTTATTCTTCCTTTTAACTCCCTGTACTTCAGAATTGCCGATATTTCAAATTTTTCGAAATATGGAAAACGTATTATTTCTTTATAAGTTGCCGAATTTATATTGATCCTAGTAATCTGAGTTGAATCTGCGATGAGTCGCCCTTTTATCAACTCAAATGTCTCTACCGGCAATCCATATACCTCTTTTAATTGATCAACCCTTGCAAAGCCCCCGAGCAAATGCCTGTATTTTATGATCCGTACTGATAAAACAGGTCCTATTCCGGGAAGTCTTACCAGCATTGCAGAATCGCATGTGTTAATATCAATTCTGGATTTTTGCGGTTTGGATTGATGCTGTCCGGCTCTTGCTCCTTCGATTTTGTAGCTAAATAAAATTCTAGCCTTCTTTTCTGCTTGCCCTGTTTTAATAAGCGTATCAGATGAAATGATGGAAGAAATATCCTCGATGGTAATATTACTTTCAGGTATCGTATATCTCAAACCGATTATCACTGTAACAATTAACAACATGACGAAAGTCGATCTTCTCTCCCTTCGGGTAAAGCCAAACCATTCCTTAATTGGTTCCCAGTTTAAATTCATTATAACAATAATGCAATGAGACAGATGCAAATTAAGAAATTCCGGGGAAAATCTGAAATAAAAAAGCTGATTTTTAGAATTATCGTGTGAAAATGGAAACAATATGGAGAGTATGATGGTATTGCAGGTTATTAATCAGAAAGGATATCCTATACCAAGTACAATAGTGAAATCATCTCTTTTATACGGTCTGTTCAAAAATATCCATTTTGATCCTGTGTCAGGTATCTGGTAGGGCCCAATCAAAGAGTCATCTTTGTTCATAGGATCACGTAGTTTCATTCCTATATCAACCCTGGCTAAAACNAACTTGAAGTCGAATCTGAATCCGGTTCCCGTACCAACTGCTATATCTTTATAGAATTTATTAAAAGTGAATTGAGAACCCGGCCGCGCCTGGTCGTATTTATAGCTCCAGATATTACCTGCATCGAGNAAAAGGGCACCCTCAAGTATCCAGAAAAGTTTAAACCTGTACTCCGCATTTGCTTCTAATTTGATATCACCGGTCTCATTCAAAAACTTGGTTTGGTCATTATACGATCCCGGGCCAAGCGATCTGACCTGCCAGGCTCTGATCCCATTCGCACCACCGGAGAAATACTGTTTTTCTATGGGTATAGCTTTTGAATTGCCATATGGTATCCCAATACCAAAAAAACCACGATAAACAATGGAACTTACATCGTTAAATTTGTAATTATACCTGAGATCAAAGTCAGCCCTCACGTATTGCGCAAATGGCTGTTTAAGTATCTGATATGCGCCATTTGTTTTCTTTCCTCCTGAAATCTTTTCCGCCAAAGCCAGCATATTACCGGAAGCTTCAGTATTTATTCTGAGAAACACATAATCTCTTGAATTTTTAATCTTCTGGTTATTAAATATATATGAATAATTTCCACCAATAATTAAAACATTATCGTAGCTGTGAGCCTGGTAAGAGGAGGAATAAATAAATGCTTTATAAGCGGAATCTATATGCGGCACGTTTACAAGGCTTAACTGAATCGGGAAAACAATATGCTCCCCGTAGAATCCGGCTTTCCAGTTATATCCAAAGCTGATATTGGCAATTGACCTTGTATAAAATGGCATATTCTGATAGTTATAGGAAGCCAGGAAACTTGTTGAGGGATTATATTTTTTAATAAAAGCCTCTGTTTTAAGGAATGGAACAATGAATTTAGGAAGCTTTAAGCTTGTTTCAAATCCATACTCCTGAACACTTCTTAAGGTGTCGTTAATTTTATAGGCGGCATAGGCTCCTTTGAGTTTCATACTAAATTGTTCTGCACCATGAAAGAGATTTTTATGTTGATAAACCAGGTTCAGGGCTCCCCCCGGATCGCCAGACGAAATAGTACCTTCAAGTTCAATTTTGTAAGACTGCTGACTTAGAAGAGTGAGTTGAATATTGCAATCCAGCATCAATTCCATCCCCTGAAGGCTTTCATTTTCCTTTGAATCTTTATAATTAATATTTACAAGACGGTAGATTTTCAGTGCCAGGAGATGTGCCTGGGTTTCCTCTGTACTGGATACATTATAAACTGATCTGGCACTCAGATAAAGTGACTGAATTATAAGGTCATATTTTACGTCCGGTTTTTTCTTTGAAGTAATAAAATAGTAACCTCTGTAATAAGTGGTATCCAGGCTTTTAAAATACGCCTCACCCCCTGCCAGAGCTTCCTTTGGCACAAAATCAGGATAGATGTAAATATTCTTTACCGTATAAATAGCAAAAGAACTAGTACTTGCTCTTCCGTAGATATCAAGCCTTGTAAATGGCTTTATATTGTACTTAATATCAACCTGTCTGTTCCCTACCGTACTATCAATTCCAAACCAGATATAATCATTCGAAAATCCATAGAACCCATGGTCCCTGATATAACGCTCAAACCTTGTCCTTTCAGCCTGAAGAACATCAACATCATATGGTTTTCCTCTTACTATAACACAGTTCACAGAATCAAAAAAGCAGAGTTTTCTGATATTGCTGTCTGCAATCTCAAAAGTGAGTTTACGAATAGTATAAGGACGGAGTAAATCTACATTATAGAAAACGTCTGATTTTCTGTTGGCAGTTTTCACGGTATCACTTACATTCCCGTCAAAATAGCCCTTCGAGGCAACATAGGATTTAATTTGTTCTTTTGACCTTATTGTTGCATAAGGATCGTAAATAACAGGTTCTTCACCAATGTTTCTTAACCAGTTATGAGGCCACTTATCTTTATTTATATTTGACAGGTTGAACAGACCGAGATGAAATCTCGTGCCAAAAATCCGTTTATTCGGGTTTTGTTTAATATATGGTAGAAGGTCACTTTTCTTAATACCTTCCTTACTTACCGTAATGTTGTTCGTGTTTAAAAGGCTCTCCCCGTCCGGGACATACTTGGTTGGATTGCATGAAGTCAAAATCTGAAAAAGTACAATTAGGAAAAGACAGCATCCTGAATTAAAAAGACTTATATATGAGAAGGATTTTTTCAAAATTTACTTTAATACTGAAACTCAAATATATTAATAATAATCTGAACCAAAAGCTAAAAATCTATCAACTACAGTGGTTATGTTTGCCCCCCCTTCAAACATACTTTGTGATTACGGGCAATTTTTTCCTTATTTTTGTAAATATATAATTGAGTATAATACAGCAGGATGCTAAGTAAAACCAGAATCAAATTCATAAAGTCTCTGCAAAATAAAAAGATCAGAGATGAAGAAAGATTATTCGTAATTGAAGGTGATAAGATTGTTAAAGAGTTCCTGAGCGCTAAAATGGGAGTAAAAATTCTCGTTGCCAAACCTGAATTTATCAAAAGTATCAACCAGGAACTTCTTAAGTACGCCGATGTTATTGAAGAAGTAAATTATGAAACACTTAAACAAATAAGCACACTGAAAACTCCTCATAATGCTCTGGCAATTGTTAATATGCCTGAACATGATATGAATATATCGGAGATACTTAAACAGTTTTGTGCAGCTCTCGATTTTGTGCAGGATCCGGGTAATATGGGAACAATAATCAGGGCCGCAGGCTGGTTTAATATTAAGAACGTAGTATGTTCTTTGGATTGTGTAGATGTCTATAATCCCAAAGTAATCCAGGCAAGTATGGGCGCATTGCTGCATGTAAATGTTTTCTATTTCGATCTTAAAAAACTATTAATCTCTGCAATAAAAAATAACATTCCGGTCTTTGGAACTATGCTTGAAGGAAACTCTATTTATCATCATAAGCTTGATAATAAAGGCATTATACTGCTAGGTAATGAATCAAAGGGTATTTCTGATGAGCTAATCCCGTTCGTCACTGAAAAAATAATGATCCCAAAATTCAGTGATGCAAAAGAGGGAATCGATTCACTGAATGTAGGTATGGCAGCCTCGGTGATTTTTTCTGAGTTTCTCCGGAAATCTGGCAGTAAAACTGATTAATAAAATTATATTTGCTCAAATTTAAACTATTATGTCTGAATCAAATTTCAAGGTGTATGGTATCCGTTGGATTATGTTAACCGTCTATATGATTATAGTTGCTGTAAATCAGCTTTTATGGATAACATTTGCTCCTATCACAGGTGAGGCAACAAGATATTATGGTGTTTCTGACCTCTGGATAGGGATACTTTCAATGTGTTTTATGATCGTTTATATTGTTGTTTCAATCCCGGCATCATGGATTATCGATAAATATGGAATCCGAACAGGTGTGGGCATCGGCGCTGTTTTTACCGGGGTATTTGGTTTACTTCGTGGATTAGCTGGTACTGATTACAGTCTGTTGCTCTTTGCTCAGATTGGTATAGCCATAGGACAGCCTTTCATTCTCAATGCAATAACAAAACTTGCTGCCCGATGGTTTCCGATTGAGGAACGGGCTACCGCAACAGGTCTTGGTACCCTTGCAATGTATGTTGGAATTTTAATAGGAATGACACTTACACCATATCTTACTATTGGTTCCGGTATTGGTGGAATGCTATATATTTATGGTATTATTTCAATTATTACAACTGCTGTTTTCCTTATAATAATTAAAGAGCGACCACCAACAGCTCCCTGTCGTCCTGATCAGGAGGAACGGTCACTGGTTTTTGACGGTTTTAAGCAGACACTAAGGACCAGAGATTTTATACTTCTGATGGTAATATTTTTTATCGGTCTTGGAGTTTTCAATGCAGTAACCACATGGATTGAGGATATCCTTCGACCGAGAGGCTTCTCAGCTACACAGGCAGGAATTACAGGAGGATTAATGATTGTAGGAGGAATTATCGGAGCCATTTTTATACCTCTCCTCTCAGATCGTTATAAAAGAAGAACTCCCTTCATAATTATTGCCCTCACCGGGGCAACTATTGGTCTGGCAGGAATTACCTTTGCCACAAGCTACTGGTTACTGCTTACTTCAGGTGCAGTACTTGGATTCTTCCTTCTTAGTTCAGGACCGATAGGTTTTCAGTACGGAGCCGAAATAACATATCCGGCATCGGAAGGAACATCTAACGGAATGCTTTTGCTTATGGGACAGATTTCTGGAATCGCATTTATTTTTGGAATGGATAGTCTGAAGTCTTCATCGACAGGTTCTATGACCCGATCTCTGGTTTTTCTTATAGGTCTTATGATATTGAGCATTTTAATATCTATCCGGTTAAAAGAATCTTTTATTTTAAGCAATTCGAAGAACCAAATTCGGTCTTAATAAGACAATTTATTTAATAGACTCCCGGAATAAGTTTTTTAGTTTTTGACATATACCGGAAATAACTTTCCCCGAATTCTCGAGTCAATACACTCTCCTCAATATTGATTCTGTAGGCAATTGCCAGAAACACCGGTACAACCAGAACAAGAAATGAATAAAGGCTGTTCATTGTTGCTGAAAATCCTATGATTATTAATAATAATCCAATGTAACTCGGGTGTCTTACCCGTTTATACAGTCCGTCAGTTTTTAGCCTGGCAACTTCAGTGATCGCTACATCAACGGTGAATGATTTACCGAGCTGAATAATTGCAATCCACCTGATAATGATTCCGGCCAGAACTAACAGTAAGCCTATGCCGGCAATCAACGTATTGATAGAATTCCATGAATTATGCTTCGACAGAAAGAATCCACCTGTAAATCCAAGTGTAATCATAACCCATAATAGCAACATTGAACCTCTGTCTTTCCTTGTTTTGGCAGTTTTTGTCTTTGAATGTTTGACGAGCATTAGCAGAAGTTCCGAAAGAGCAAATGCTAATGACAGATAAACAATTGGTCTCATATTGAAACAGGTTAAGGTTAAGGTTAAGGTTAAGGTTATATCAGGTTTATTATTTTAACAATCCTACTCTAACTGACCATCCATATGATGTAGGGGTGGAAATGACAACACCTTTCACCTTAGGATTAAATGATTCTAAATTGGTTTTGGACTCCTTCCTGTTGACCGAAATAGAAAAATCTTTGTTCCCATCAGTATCATAATCAATTGAATCTATGATCATTTCCGGAATATTACCGCGCCAGTCGAGTTGTACAAAACCCGATTTTCTATCTTTTAAAAACCCATTGAAAACAGGTTTTCTGATATCCAGAGTACAACTCCCGGTAATAATCTGACTGGCAATTTCGCCTCCGGTATACCTCGGATTAAGCTTCATAAAGGGCAGTTTTGAGACTGAAACAGAATAACTGTTCAAACCCGGGAATAAAATGATTATCAGAATTAAACCGGCAAAAGCCCAGCATATTCCAGCAATTATCTTTACTTTTTTCATTTTGAACAGGTTTAAAAGATGAGTTTTAATAAACCTTGGAAAGTAGAAATTATGGCACCTGCGGAGAATATTGCCATAAACAGAAATGAGACAAAAAGAAAGAGATTTCTTGAGAAATTCTTCATAGTCCCGGCAGGAATACCTCTGATGCCATAATGAATCGCTTTTTTTGAACAAACATCAACACATTTGCCGCACTTGCTGCAAAACAATGAAACTTTTCCAGCTTTAATATCCTCACGTGTCAGTGCAAACAGAGGGCAAACTTCAACGCATTTAAAGCACTCGGTACAGGAATTTTTGTCGATTTTTACGGCGAACGGAGTTATTTTGTTTGAGAGTGTATTAATCGCACCAAGCGGACAAAGAAAACTACATTGTGTTCTTTTCTTTGTCATTACAGGCAGAGCAATTACCAATCCGCCGAAAAGCGAAAGAAATATACCGGCTTTAGTTGCAGACTCAACTGAGGTAACCTGTTCAAATTCAGTGACGGCTTTAAAAGGACAGATCCATGAACAATAGGTTGGCACAAGAGTCAAAGCTGCAGTCAGCATTACCATAATGAGTACAGCAAAGGGCATCCATTTCCATAGCTCGCTTATTTTTTTGACTACCGGTCTCTTTCTTAATCTTGAAAATCCGTCATCCCAGCCTCCATAAAAACAGCCCCAACTGCAGAATCCTCTCCCCAGTACAAGGGTTGCAACCAACCACAATACAACCATAGATGAAATATTTGCAAAACCTCCGATAATACTCCCGGGAAAAATAATTGATTTTGTAAATGCAGCAGGCAGGATCATCATCGGAATAACAAGATGACAGAATGGGATCTTACATTCGAGTATATCGGCCTGGGAAAACGACATGGACTTTCTAACTTCAAGCATATTGCTGATTAGTGTATAAGACAATGACAGTGCGAATATTATAAATAGTATTGACCTGTACCTGTCAGTTTTCCCTGTAAAATGCATTAAGAAATAAAGAATGTTTACTAGTAAAAAAGCACTAACCAATGCAAGAGCAGCAGAGAGATCTGAAAAATTTGGCTTTCCTCCGGTCATAAACATAAATGTTATCAGGAACATTGGCAGAGTGTACAAAAGAGATTTTCCGAAAGATTTTCTCATCCCCTCAATTTTAACATTGTTATCCATTTAAAATTCCTCCTATTAAATTTGTTAAACCTTTTATCATGAAAATTATACCGGCAAGACCTGTTGCAAGAATTCCGATATTTCTAAGTACCTCCTTTTTCCTGATTTTGCCTGCGAGTGGCAACGGCAAGAACCAGAGAGATGAGCCGATAAAAAATGCCAGAAATGCAACATAGCTCTGAATAAGCGTTCCTTGTGTTGCACCTTTTGTAAGAATAATGAATAGCGCGGGACAAAATCCCAGACTGTTTACGATTCCAAGTAATATAGGTACGAGCCGGTGATTGTTAACCGTTTTTAAAAATTTTGCAGGGCAATCAGGATTGGAGTTTTTACTAATACTGTACCATACAAGCAATACCGCAAAAACCATATACAAAATCCCTGGAACTATATTTCGTACTACGGGATTACTGAATAGAGCCTGACCGAAATACCATGACAGTGTTGCGAGAATAAAATAAACTAAAAACCTTGTCATCAGGAACAGTGTCAGATCGAGAGCAATTCTTTTGACACCCGCCGAACCCGACATAAGGTAAGGAAACATTACCATTCCACATGTTGCAATACAGGCTGAACCGCTGCTTAAACCAAGTATTAATGAATCTGTCATTAACTTTTTTCTACAAATCTATGCCCCTCTTACTCTGATTCCAAGAAAATAGTGGTTAACTGACATCAATAGTGGTCAAATGATTTGTGTGTGGGGTGAATTGCACGAATTTGTGGCAAGTGGTTATATTCCGATAAAATAATATCAATGATCAGCACCTGCTCACCTGAATTTTCGAATCGCTTCAGAAGCTTTAGAACGTGAAACAGGAATCTCAGTATCATTAATTCTGAGCTTAATTTTAAGATTCTGAATGTTACCTGTTACACGATCAGCATATTCAGTATTTATTATAAAACATTTGTGGCACCTAAAAAAAGAAGTGTTCTTACTAAGCTCCGATTCAGCTGCCTTCAGGGTACCCCGAAGGTGGGTTTTAGTTAATGTTTCCCTTTTGAGTGTAACGATTGTAACATAATTATTATTGGAACATAGATAAACGATACTCTTTGGGTTAGTTTTAAATTCGTTTTTTGGATTTCCTGCCCTGATTAAGACTTCGCTTTCCCACAGAACCTCCTCTGGCGGAATTGCAGCTTCCTTTAAAGCGGTTCTGTAAATCCTGTTGAATGTTACAGTATATCCTATTGTAACCGGTATGATACCTACCAGAATTGCTGTCCAGATGGCAAATAAAAAATATTTGAATATAAAGATCTGAGGGAAAATAATGCTTACGTAGAAGTAATTGGCTGCTCCAATACTTGATGCAATAAGCAATCCCCATAATATGCTCTTCCCGAATGTCCAGTTTTCTTTTATTACATGAGGCTCAATTAAAAACTTGAATATAGAAAGCATAAAGATTGTTACTATCCCGAAGCCAAGTGAAACAAGTAACTGCCAATCGGTCTTTAACTGTGCCATTCCGAATGGCTTAAAAAGAAAGAGGAACAGAAAAATGAACATCCCAAAGACAAGGATAAAAAGTATCTTTTCCTTTGATGTTTCAACTTTGTTATAAGGCTTTTTAAACGGGTTCTCCATTATAAATATCTTACAGACAAATCTAAAAAATAATTAGAATTTTATGATATTTATTTTATATGAGTAGGGACAGGTCGCGACCTGTCCCTACATAATTATTTTTGCTATTGCCTCTGCAGCTCTCATACCGTCTACTGCAGACGATACAATACCTCCGGCATATCCTGATCCTTCGCCGCATGGATATAGCCCTGAAATCCTTATATGATGAAATTTTTCTCTATCTCTTGGGATACGTACCGGAGAAGATGTCCTTGACTCTACGCCCAACACAACTGCATCGTTTGTCAGGTAACCATTCATCACCTGGCCAAACAGCCTGAACCCATCCCTGAGCCTTCGGCCTATTGCTTTTGGGAGCCAGCTGTGAAGTGCTGATGATGTTACACCCGGAAAATAGGAAACTTTTGGCAGGGATCCGGAAGTTTCTCCTGCAACAAAATCAGCAAGGCGTTGTGCCGGAGCTCTTTGTGTGTGTCCTCCATTTTTCCAGGCTTCACGTTCAATCTCTTTTTGAAATTCAAGTCCTGCCATTTCACCAAAGCTGCTATACTTAATAAGATCTTCCGGTTTGATCTCAACCACTATTCCGGAATTAGCATAAGGTGAATTCCTTCCTGAAGGCGACATACCATTTACAACCACCTCCTCCTGAGCTGTAGCTGAAGGTACTATAAATCCGCCAGGACACATACAAAAAGAATACACACCTCTCCCATCTATCTGTTTTGCAAGATTATAGGAAGACGCTGGTAAAAATTCCCCTCTTGAAATTCCATGATATTGAATCTTGTCTATTAACTCCTGTGGATGCTCTACCCTTACTCCCATAGCAAATGGTTTCATCTCAAGCTCCACTCCCCGGTTTCTGCAGATGTCATAAATATCACGAGCGGAATGGCCTGTTGCAAGAATTANATAAGGGGATTTGAACTTTTCATTATCTGATGTAACAACTCCTTTTATTGNATCNCCCTCAATGAGAAAATCAGTAACCTTCTTTTCAAGTGTNAATTGACCTCCTGCATCGAGTATAGATTTCCNGATTTCAGAAATAATTCCAGGCAGTTTATCTGTACCCAAATGAGGATGAGCTTCATACATTATATTCTCATTAGCGCCATGAAAGCAGAGCAATTCCAGGACCCTTGTATTATCACCTCGTTTTTTCGATCTGGTATATAGTTTCCCGTCAGAATAAGTTCCGGCGCCTCCCTCACCAAAACAATAATTACTATCGGGATCAACAATCTGCTCGCGGCTTATCCTGGCAATATCTTTTTTCCGTGATGATACATCACGGCCTCTTTCAATTATATGCGGTCGTAAACCAAGTTCTATTAAACGCAGTGCTGCGAAGAGACCCGCCGGTCCCGCACCAACTATGATGACCTCTTTCTTAAGTGAAACATCAACAGGTTTAAACGGATTGATTTCAGGTGATGCAGAATCTTCACCGGAGAAAACTTCAACAGTCAGATTAACCCTTATGTTTTTCTTTCTTGCATCAACCGACCGCTTAATAACTCTTANNGAAGATACTNCTGATNTATCAATTCCCGCAAGTGAAGCTGCTATTTTTTTGACTACAGCTTCATCGGCTGCAGATGCAGGGTTAAGATTGATCTGAACAAGTTTCCCCATTTCTATTCAAAATGAAATGCAAGAACCCAAATCTGTGATTTAATTTTTTCTATTGCATTATAGTATTGGGGATGTCCCGGAGCCGCTTCTTTTATTAATACATCTCCAAGACCATTCGACATCTTCAACTCAACCGAAAGTTTAAAGTATGTCAGATAGAAATCAAGACCAGCCCCCAGTTCATAGTAAAGATCCGGTCGTTTAATCCTTAAATAAATTGGTTTTGCATCATCAAATTCTTTCTTGCCGGCAAGGTCGTACCTATAGTTCAGACCTCCAATAACGTAGGGTCTGACATTATTCATTCTGTCACCTTTATATTTGAGCAGCAGTGGAAATTCAAGAAATGAGGATTCGAGTTTTTGCTGATCATTGACAAGCACCCTGTTTTTATAAAACCTTATAACTCTCTGACCAAAGGATACACCCGGAAGGAACCTTAAATCAAGATGGTCAGACGCTCTCAGGTCAGTGATAATCTGGATATTAATACCCGGATTAAGTTTACTTACTTCAGGGTAGAGAGAATCAGTCTGATAATTTTGTTGT
>JGI24134J36421_10000381_pt1 | contig 13507 bp, 10 predicted proteins | sample BarGraNGADG00312_FD_36421 | JGI IMG/M metagenome (IMG submission 36421) | reverse complement strand
AGTGAGGCTCTGGGCATGTAAGCTTCCATGATGCCGAGCAGGTTCTGGGCCACGTAGTTCTCGTACAGTGCGCCCTTCATCGAGCTGTCCGCAAGGCCACGCCCGCCACAAAGATAATTCGAAAGGCCCGAGTCGGTAAAAAGAAGCTTCGGCGACTTGATGAGTCTTGACGCCCTGTTGCCCAGGTAAGGGTAAAGCCGCCGCAGGATGAACGACGTCTCCATCCACCCCAGGTATCGGTAGGCCGTCTTGACAGGCAGGCTCGCCTCCCTGGCAAGCTCGCTTATGTTCAGGACCTGGGCGGTCCTGTGAGCGGCAAGCCGGAGTATGCGCCGGAAACCCATGACGTTCTCGACTCTCGCGATATCTCTCAGGTCTCTTTCGAGGTAAGTCTGTTCGTAGCCCCTGAACCACATTTCCCTGTCGCCTACAAGGCCCAGGGCGACGGGGGGCATGCCCCCTGACTCCACCTCTGAATCGCGAACCGGCTCGACCGCGTTAGCCGAGGAGAGCCCCGGCTTGCCGAGGAAGCGAGCGAACCGGCTCGACCGAGTGAGCCGAGGAGAGCCCCGGCTTGCCGAGGAAGCGAACCAGAAACGGCTTTCGCTTTGTGTTTCCTTCAGTATCGCGTCCGTCAGCGTCCTGGCCCGCTTCCTGTCCGGGACCAGGAAACACAGCCGCGGAAACAGGCCGCCGGTCAGCTCTCGATATTCCCTGGATAGATAATACTGGTGAGGGCGATAGCCGATGCCAGGATAAAGACCGATACCATCGACTCCGAGACGCTGGCCCACCTTCTCCGTGCCGACCTCATTCCCGAGGCTTATGCCTGCTCCTCAGAGACAAGAGCCGAAAACCTTCCACGGGAAGCTAACGAAGCGCGGGAACAAGTACCTCAGGTGGGCCTTCGTAGAGGCGGCTAGGCCCGCAGTGATGACTTCCCCGGAGCTGCGCGCCTACCACGACAGGATCAGAAGGAGGAAAGGCGCCGGGGATGCGAGAGTGGCTACCGCCAGGAAGCTTGCGTGTATTACATGGCATGTGTGGACCGAGCAGAGGTTCTATGATACGTTAACATTTCCTGCGAGACCGGGAATGTCCTCTAAATCTCCTGGGTTATAGGCCCCACTATGAGGCAGTTCATATGAAAATAGGAAACTAGGGTCCCTTGTGCCGGCGCTATGCTGGGCAAGGATGGAAGAATGACCACGGAGTCCTGACTGAAGAGGATGTGATCGGGGCTGCCTTGACAAGCGCTTTCATGGAAGAAGCGCGGGTCCATTTTTGATTGTAAGCACGAGGAGGTCAAGTTGTGGATCCAAGAAAAGAGCAATTGATTGGTATAGTAGGCGGGGAGAATGTTCTGGATGACCACCTAACCCTTGAAGCCTACGCTAAGGATCACAGTTTCGTATTACCGATAAAGCCGTGGTTTGTGGTCAAGCCGAAAAGCATGACCGAGGTACAGGGATTAGTAGAATGGGCCAATGAGACGAGCACGCCGCTTGTGCCGGTGAGCTCAGGTCCGCCCCACTTTCACGGCGACACGGTGCCTAGCGTCCCTGGTGCCGTTATCGTAGAACTTTTTCTGATGAACCACATTCTCAACATTGATCGTAGAAACAAGATGGTTGTTGTTGAACCTGGTGTTACATATGGTCAGCTGGAACGGGAGTTGGCGAAGGAAGGTTTAAGAGTCACCATGCCGTTGCTCCCTCGCGGTAACAAATCGGTAGTCGCGAGTCTTTTGGAGAGACAGCCTACTACTGTTCCTCGCTATAATTACTCGTTGACGGAGCCCCTGAGGGATTGTGGAGTTGTCTGGGGAAACGGAGAGATAACATATACCGGTGAAGCCGGAAATCTATCGTACTCCCTTGAGGAACAATGGCGGGCGGGCGAGATGCAGGTGGACCCCAAGGGTCCGGCGCAGACGGATTTCTTCAGGCTTCTTACGGGGGCTCAGGGATCGATGGGCATCGTGGTATGGGCCTCGATAAAGTGTGAACTACTGCCGAGTATACGCAAGCTTTTCTTTATCCCGGCAGAGAAACTTGAGGACCTCATTGATCTTTCTTACCAAATCCAACGGCTCAGGCTGGGCGATGAAGTGCTGCTGGTCAATAACTCCCAATTGGTCAATATGCTTGGCAAGAATGATGATCGCATTAGAGCCTTAAAGGAGGGCGTGCCATCATGGGTCTTGATCATTGGCATCGCGGGTCGAGCCCTGTTCCCCGTGGAAAAAGTTGACGTTCAAGAGAAAGATATAGGCGATCTTGCCCAACAGTTCGGATTGAAGCTTCAATCGGAAATTCCCGGAATCACCGACAATGAAATGCTGGAAGTAATTCTCAATCCATCAGATGAGCCTTATTGGAAACTGAAGTATAAAGGCGCATGTCAGGATATCTTCTTCCTCACTACCCTTGATAAAATTCCGCAATACCTGAAGACGATGTATTCAGTGGCGAACGCCTTCGAATACCCAGCCTCAGAAATAGGCGTCTACATTCAGCCACAACACCATGGTGTCGAGCATCATTGCGAATTCAATCTGCCCTTTGATCCAAAGGACGCCAAAGAGACGGCCAAGGTGAAAGAAATATACTCCAAGGCCAGCCAAGAAGTAATCGGGCAGGGAGCTTACTTCGCTCGCCCCTATGGTATATGGGCAAACATGGTTTTTAATCGAGACGCGCAAAGCACCATCGCTCTTAAGAAAATCAAGCGAGTATTTGATCCCAACAACGTGATGAACCCTGGAAAGCTCTGCTTTTAATGAATTACGAAAGCAATCAAGGGAGGCATGCACCATGGCATTAGAAGATTATCGGGCTGACGCGCTCAGATGCACCCGTTGTTCATACTGCAAATGGATCCCGCTCGACCTCGTTAAGAGCTGGAGATTCTCAAAAGGATGCCCGAGTATCGAATATAGCAGCTTTCATTCTTATTCGGCAGGCGGCAGATTAGTAACTGCCCTGTCCCTCATGGAGGGCAGATCCAAGGTTACCGATCAGGTAATAGATTCGGTTTTTAAATGTCAGCTCTGTGGAAACTGCGATGTTACCTGCAAGCTTTGTCGTTATGATATGGAACCGTTGGCGGCAATGCATGAGCTCAGATTTAAATTGGTCGAAGACGGTTATGTTCTCCCCCAGCATAAACTTGTCATGGAAGGCTTTCGGAAGCTGGATAATATGCTCAACAAGCCTAGAGCACAGCGTGGGGATTGGGCCGACGGCCTCCAAGTGAAGGACCTTTCAAACACGAAAGCTGAAGTCGTATTTCATGCTGGCTGCCGTTATTCCTACGACAGCGATTTAGGACAGGTAGCTAAGACCTCGATTGAAATTCTCCAGAATGTCGGCGTGGATGTCGGCATTATGGGAAAAAATGAATCATGTTGCGGTGGACGAGCCTACCACATGGGATATGGTCCGCATTATCGAAAAGCGGCCGAGCACAATATCGAAGCCTGGATAGGAGCCGGGGTTAAGACGGTGATCACTCCCTGCGCCGATTGCTATCACACCTTCAAGCGGCTCTACCCGGGCGCAGGTTCCCAAATAGAGGTTCTCCACATGGTTGAGTTCGTCAGCCGCCTTATTGAAGAGGGTAAGCTGAAATTCAGTAAATCAATTCCGATGAGAGTGACCTACCATGATCCCTGTCATCTGGGCAGACAGGGAGAGCCCTACGTGGCATGGGAAGGAAAAGAAAAGAAGATATTCGGCCAGGCGGTCGTCTATGATCCTCCAAGGCCTCGTTATAACGGCGCCCAGGGGATTTATGAGCCACCTAGAAATGTGCTCAGATCGATTCCGGGTTTGGAGCTTGTCGAAATGGAACGCATCAAGGAAGCCGGTTGGTGCTGTGGCGCCGGTGGTGGCGTGCGGGAAGCCTACCCGGAATTTTCAGCTTGGACAGCCGGCGAGAGAATTGAGGAAGCAAAATCAACCGCTGCGGATGCTATTGTGAGCGCTTGCCCATGGTGCGAGAGAAACTTCATCGATGCTACGAAGCAAAATGATACAAAGATGAAAGTCTTTGATGTGATGGAGTTGGTGCAACAAGCCATTTAATCCCGAAAATGACGAATGGAGGATTTGGAGATGGCACTATCGAGAGATGTATATCGTGAATTTGAGGATATTGTTGGAAGAGAGAATATCTCTGATGATCCGGCGTTCCTCGATTCGTACGCCTTTGAGTGGCTTGCCGAGCTGGTGCGACCCAACCAAAGTCACTTCATGCCAAGACCCGTGGCGGTAATCATGCCGGCAAGCACAGAAGAGGTGCAAGCCATAATCAGGGTCTGCAACAAATACAAGATCAAAGCCAAGCCCATCTCGACCGGCTGGTACCATTGGGCTGCTCCATTAAAGGAAGACGAAGACACGATTCAGATTGATCTGCGAAGAATGAACCGAATACTGGAAATAGATGAGAAGAATATGTACGCCGTTGTTGAGCCTTATGTAATATGCGCCCAGCTTCAGGCTGAGGTCATGAAATTGGGCCTTAACTTAAACATCATCGGGGCCGGCTCCTCCACCTCCATTGTGGCCAGTGCCTGTGCATATGCCGGGCCGGGTCCGAGTTCATTTTGGATGGGAAATAATTCCGATAATCTGCTGGGGATGGAATGGGTAACCCCCACCGGAGAAATCATCAGGACGGGATCTATGGGTTCAGGCAGTGGCTGGTTCTGCGGCGAAGGCCCGGGGCCCAGCGTCAGGGGCATCTGCAGAGGCATGCTCGGTTCGCGTGGGGCAATGGGCGTCTATACGAAGTGTGCCATCAAACTCTCAGACTGGCCAGGACCTCCCGAGTTGGACGTCAAGGGAACCGTACCTGCATATCGCTTGCCGATACCCGATAACTTCAGGGTCTATACGATTGCCGTACCGAACTGGGATGCCTGGGCGGATATTTCCTACATGCTTTACGACAATGAAATAGGGTATATCTTTCATAGACAGTTCAACTTGGCGGGTGCAGACTTGGGGCCGGCCTTGTGGCTCACCTATAACGATCACACAAAAACACTCGGTGATATCGAAGAACTGGTCGAAAAGCCGGAAATCCAGGAACTCACCGAGGAAATGCGCATCTCGTTTCAGTTCATAATGGCGGGTCGTTCGATACGGGATATCGAACTGCAGGACAAGATCCTTGATCAGATACTCGCTGAGACCGGTGGCTGGAAGGTAGGCAGGTTTTGCGAGCAGGACATGGCGGAATTCACCAATATGTACCTGCAGAGAATGGGACATAAGCACCTGAATTTCGTGTGGGCCGGCGGATATCTCGGAAGCTGGATGCAAAGCGGCACGCCTGATTGGGTGAAGGACTACGTTCCAATCGCCATTGAAGGCCTGCGTCGTGATGCAGCCAGTGGTCAGCTCGTACAGTGCGGGGGAGACGCGCTCATGGGTTGCGGTAGTCAGATAGGCGGAGGAGGAATGACGGGTCTTGAACAGTTCGTCTCTTATGATCCGGCTGATTCGGATTCAATAGCCGCGGGNACGCAGCACATGGTTGACGCGGTCGAGGACGCGGTTTCAAACGGGTTTCCGCCGGGCAAGGAACAACTATATCTTCAAGTAGGACAGAAAGATGAAGAGATATGGGCCTCGCTCGAAAAGTCGGCGCAGCCCACAATCTATCACTTTCAGAGAAAAATAAAAGAGGCCTTCGACCCCAACAATATCGGAGACAGGATGTACTCGATATTGCCTGCAGATAAGAGTTGAAATATTTCACAGACAATCGAAAGGGAGTATTCAGTGTCGAATTCATCAAATGATCGCTACTATTTCGAGGATGATCGCATTGAGATCGATCCAATAAGCGGAGAAAGACCGGTTAAACTGAAATATCACGCCGGAGGAGAGTGGGTGGAATCCAAGACGGAAAAGTACTTACCTAACTACGATCCATCGACCGGCGCCGTCATCGCCTATACGCCCCTCTGCACAGAGGAAGACATAGAGCGGACCATTCAAGCTGCAGTTACGGCGTATCCCGGATGGTCCAACACTCCCGTAACCAAACGGGTACAGGTGCTTTTCAGGATGAAAGCTTTGATAGACAAACACCTGGAAGAGTTGACCTCCCTATGCGCCCTCGAAGAGGGTAAGAAGTGGGATGAGGCTATGGGCGATATCCTCAAAGTCAATGAGGTGGTGGAATACGCTTGTGGCGCGCCTCATATCATGAAGGGCGAAGCCCTGATGGACACCTCTACCGGATATGATACGACCCGATACAATCATCCCATTGGTGTTTTCGCCGGCATCAGCCCTTGGAATTTTCCGGCTATGATACCTCACGGCTGGATGGCACCGATCTGTATCGCTACCGGCAACACGATGGTTCTGAAACCGGCGAACTTCGTGCCCCAATCATCAATGCGCGTTTTGGAACTATGGCGTGAAGCTGGGCTACCTGACGGAGTGCTGAACGTTATTACCGCCGATCCACCCGAGGCGGAACTATTCGTCCGACATCCTGATATCAAGGGGATATCCTTTGTGGGTTCCACTCGAGTCGGAGCGAATATTTACGCTGCCGCAGCGGCTAACGGTAAGCGGGTTCAGGCGCTCACGTCAGCTAAAAACCATGCTCTGGTATTGCGTGATTGTGTAGTGGAACGCGCCGCTAAAGGCATCGTAAACGCCTTCTGTGGCTGCGCTGGAGAACGCTGTATGGCGTTGCCCGTTGTTGTGGTTGAAAACGCAATTGCCGACGAGTTGATAGCGGCTTTGAAAAAGAACGTATCCCTTATAACCATGGGACGAGCCTACGACAAGGCGACCGGGATGGGGCCGGTCGTCCACAAGGCTCACCAGGAATTCGTACTCAAATGGATCGAGACAGGTATCCAAGAGGGTGCCGAACTGATCGTAGACGGGCGGAAGCCCAAGGTTGCTCCCGGCTGCGAAAAAGGCTTTTTCGTCGGCCCCACGATCTTTGACCATGTTACGGAAGATATGTCGGTGGGCCGTGAGGAAATCTTTGGACCGGTCCTCTGTATCAAACGGGTGGACAACTTTGCACAAGGGATAAAAATCATGAATGCAAGCCGGTTCGCCAATGGATCGGTCATTTATACACAAAACGGTTATTATGCGCGCACCTTCGCGAAAGAGACCGATGGCGGTATGGTGGGAATCAATGTGGGCATCCCAGTCCCAATCGGTATTTTTGGATTCACCGGGCATAAGCAATCGTTTTTCGGAAACCTTCACGTGATGGGTAGAGACGGGTTCATTTTCTACACGGAAAGTAAAAATGTTACCAGTACCTGGTTCGACGAGGATACGACTGAAAGTAGCAAGGTTGACACCTGGGATGGAACCATGACGGCGACAAGGTCAGATTAGACTATCGTTAGCAAGCCACAATCATGTGTATTGCCCGTACTTGATGGTAGCATCCACCCAGGCCCTCACCAACTCGGGCCTCGCCTCATCGAGGACGGAGTTTGAACCCATAATGAAACCGCCGTCCTTTCCCACTGTGTCAATGAGCATCTCGGTATGTTCTTCGACCTGTTCCGGGGTCCCCGTCTGCAGAAGGGACACGGGCATCCCGCCGGAGACACACATGCTTCCGCCAAGCACCTCTTTGGCCTTAACTAGGTCCGTTCGGTCAAACCTTGCCATAATCTTACCGGCGGGAAGCTCGGCAAGGTACTCGAGTCTTGTGTCGTACGAGCCCTCGAAGAATGGACAGGGAGTGAGCCCCGCCTCGATGAGGCCGAGAATCACGGACTTGAGGCCGGGCCAGTAGAAGGTTTCGAACTGCTCGAGCGACATGAACCCGTCAGCACCTCTATGAAGCGGGATGAAGACGCGCCGGTTGCCGCTTGACTGGAATTGGGCCACCGCGCTTGCTATCTGCCCGGGTACGGAGCTGTCCATCACTGCAAGCAGTTTCTCGGGGCATCGGAACATATCCAGCATCGCGCCGCGCATCCCTCTCAGGAAATCCGACACCACGTCGAAAGGCGCCATCGTCACGCACCCGGCGTAAGCGGGGAATCCGAGCGCGTCCATTTTCTTGGTGAAGTCAAGGTAGCCCGTGGTCCACTTCAGAGACTCCCGCGCGGCTTTGGACAAGGCATCGAAAGCCTCGATCAGAGGTGGCGTTGCCAGTACCCTTGATAAGATGGGAAGACCAAGGTAACCCGACTGCCCGGAGCGCAAAGAGGGTAGCATCCGCAAGCCCTCAAGCGCTGTGAAGATGCGCGGTAGGTATGTCCTGACGATAAAATCGGAAGGGTCCGCTAGAAATTGGTCGTACTCGTCGGCGGTCATGTACTCACCTTCCACGAACTGGAAGGGCTGGTCGGGACCGACACCGTGGCCGGGCCACTTAATCTGCTTTTCCCCTAGAATTTCATGCACGGAGCCCGATACGTGGAGACTCCTGCTCGGTGGGAAGTAGATATCGGGCTCGAAGTCAACTATCGCCTTCTCGCAGGCAGCAAGCCACCCGTCCAAATCGTAGAAAGCGTCCTGGATAGTTATTCCGCCGTACCTGGCCGGGAAGAAATTGAATTCCAGCATGATGGGCACGCGATCGGGGACCTTGATCTCGATGGCATCATTGACGCGTTTCAGCCTGCTCTCGAATGAATCCTGTTCACCCGCCGCCATCTCATTCACCCCCCGTCCAAGCCTTGGCTAACGTAACGGCCTTCACCGCATCCTTTCCATAAGCGTCCGCGCGCGCGTATTCCTTCACCTTCTCGTCCACCGCTCCACCGCCGATCATGATCCTGACCTTCTCGCGCAGACCCGCGGATTCTATAGCCTCCACCGTCTCTTTCATCGAGTCGAAGGCCAAGGTCATGAGCGCGCTCAATCCTACCACCTCAGGGCCCACTTCCTTGATCTTCTCCACAAACTTCTCGGGGGGGACGTCCACCCCCAGGTCGTGCACCTCGAAGCCGTTAATATCCAGCATGAAAGTGACGATGTTCTTGCCCAGGTCGTGGATGTCGCCAGCTACGGTCCCTATGACCACCTTGCCAAGCCGCTTTTCCTGGGAGGCCTCACCCATCTCCGGCCTAACAACATCGGCGATTTGCCGCAGGATCTCCCCCGACATTATCAGCTCGGGGACAAAATATTCGCCTTCCTCGAAACGCTGACCCACGACCTCCATGGCCTGTCTGCAGACATCCATAATTCTCATGGGGTCCGTTCCCCCGTCGAGCATATTCCGGGTAACAAGGAGTGCGTCCTCCTCCTCCATGTTAACGATAGCATCCATCAATTCCTCTTCCATGCATGCCTCCTTCACCTGGTTCCTCGGCCGATGTGTGACCTCATGCTAAAACTGCTTGCAGGGAGAGCGCCGGCATTCTACCACTAATTGCGCCTTTCCGTGACTGTTTGGTTGATGTGGGGTCAGGTCTTGGGATGTGGGGTTGTAACCACAACATCAAAGAAGAGCTGGAAAACCCCACATCCCAAGACCTGACCCCACATCCTAGTTTTACGTTATTCCATGCCACTTGCGCATGTAATCATTAACACCCTCTTCAGAGAGCATCATCGAAGACGCGAAGAAAAGGCGTGCATTCGGGTAGCCTACCAGCTCGAGATGCTCGATATTCTTTGCGAGGTCCTCGGCTTCTTTCCGCTGCTTCACAGAGCAGAGTAACTCACGCGCGCCCACTCCGGCGGCGTTACCGACCTGGACAATGCGGTCGACTGGGATGGGCGGCAGCATCGCGATAAACAGGGCGCTCGCCGGGTTTATGTGGGTCCCAAAAGCACCCGCCAGGATGACCTTCTTGATGTCGTTGTATGAGATAGACACGTGCTCGAGGATCATCTCTATCCCCGCGCGGACGGCGCCCTTTGCCTTCTGGATCTCCCTTATGTCACCCTGTGTTACGGTTATCCACCCGCCCTTTATGACTGAGGACGGCTCAAGCCTGTAGGCGCGCTCGCCTTCATCATCGACAACCCACGGGTTACCGGACACAAGCCTGCCTCTCTCGTCCAGCGCCCCTGTGTCCATCAGGGCGGAGATCGCGTCGAGGATTCCAGAGCCGCAGATACCGAGCGGCTCGGCGTCCTCGACCGTGGATACCGTTAGACTGCCGCCCATCTCAACTTCCACCTTCTCAATGGCGCCGGCCGAAGCACGCATGCCGTGCCGGACAGCTCCCCCCTCGAACGCGGGGCCCGAAGCGCACGAGCAGCACACGATCCGATTGTCTACCCGCAGCGCCACCTCCGTGTTCGTCCCGAGGTCTACCAGCATGCATGGGCCTTCCTCTCTGTGCAACCTCGTAGCTATGATGGCCGCAAGGTTGTCGGACCCGACGAAGCCCGCGATCACCGGGGGCATGTAGACCTTCCCCGCGGGAAGCATCTTGACACCCAGGTCTCGAGCATCCCTCTCTATCACATCTGTGCTTGCAGGCTCGAATGGGTTGGTCCCGAGTTGCTTCACGGGCAGGCCCAGAAACAGATGGTGCATCGCGGTGTTTCCGACCACCGTCATCTCCGCAACGCCGGAGGGCGAAAGGCCGCGCGCTGAAAGCATCTCTTCGAGCCGGTCGTTTATCCCGTCGATAACCAATTCCCGCAGCCGAGAAGCTTCCTTAGTTCCGCCGCCCGCGTATTGTATTCTCGAAATCACATCCTCCCCAAAGGGAACCTGAGGGTTCATGAACCCGAGGCTTTCCTCGGTCTCTCCCGAATCGAAATCCACCAGGAACATAGCGACCTTGCTGGTCCCCAGGTCTACCGCGAGTCCACGTGGCGATTCCGCATCCGACTGCCTAACGTCGATGAGTCCGCCATCCCTAACCACGATGCTTACGCTATCGCGGCCCTGCTTGATCGCTTCCCTCAACTTCCCCAACGCATCGGGCGCGGAGGTCTTCATCGATATCCCGTGAGCGTCCCGGAGGAGGCGTTCAAGCCGCGTGAGGTCCGTACTCTCCTCCCCGGGGAGCGCTCGAACGAGCTGGACCTTGATAGTCCGCACCGGCGGGTCGAGGGTGCTCTTAATGCTGGAAATGCCCTCGAGTTCGTATTTCTGCTCCTGGACCAGGGAGATAGGCGGGACGTACAATGCGACTTCGCCGCTGCCGGCAACCCTTGCCTCGCACGCCAGCCGGAAGCCGTTCTTGAGCTCCGCCGCAGACAGAAGTTTCCTCTCGGGCTCTGTCGGCTCTGTCAGGCTGCCATCTTGCAGTACAACCCTACACATGCCGCATTTGCCCTTGGCGCCGCACCGGCTCTCGAGCGGAATCCCGGCCTGGCGAGCGGCCTCGAGCAGGCTCGTGTCGAGTGAGACCTCCGCTGATAATCTCTGGGGCTGGAAGGTTACGGTGGCCCTCACGCCCGTCAACCGGCGCCCGCCTCCTTCTTGCGCCTTCGGAAGTCCTTAAGGAAGGCGCGGCCCAGCGGGTCACGAGCAACCAGCATGTCGGCTGCCTTGATGGCCCGCACCACGCTCGCGTCGCCGGGGTTCACGATGGCAGCGGAGAGCCCTGCCCTTACTGCCATCGAGAGGAAGGAAGCATTGATGATATGGCGCTCCGGCATCCCGAAGCTGATGTTGGAGGCGCCGAGCACGGTGCCGACTCCCAGCTCTGAAGTCGCCCTCCGGATGCACTCGAGCGTGATATTAGCCGACTCGGCCTCGGTCGAGACCGGTATGGCGAGAAAGTCTATAAGTATTCTGCCCCTGTCGATACCGTGGAAATTCGCATTGTCTATAATGCTCGCGGCCAAACCCATCCGCTCATTAACGGTTGCCGGTATCCCGGAGCGGTCCTTGGTTATGCCGATGAGGACGGCGCCGCTTTCCGCCAATGCTGGAAGGAGCTCCTCCTGGAAATCTTTGTCGCCGGTGACCGAGTTGACCATGATGTCCCCCGACATTACCTTGAGAGCCGCGGCCAGCGCCGCCGGGTTGGAAGAGTCGATGCATACCGGCAAGCCGGTAGCCTCTCCCACTGCCTGCGCGGCTCGTGGGAGCAGCTTCACCTCGTCTACTCCCGGGGCACCGACATTCACATCTATTGCGTCAGCCCCCTCGGCTGCTTGCGCCCTAGCCTCCTCGACGACGAACTCCAGCTTGCCGGCCTCGAGTTCGGTTGAGAGCCTCCGCTTGCCGGTAGGGTTAATCCTCTCGCCTATTATGAGTGTATGTTTACCTATCTCTATCATCGTCTCCTCCGGGACCGTTTGTCAGTATAGTCGTCATACCTGTGGATAGAAATGGTCCAAGGTGATCTCTTCGCCGGGAGGTATGACAATGAACTCGTTATCCCAATCCCCGGCGAGCATCTTCTCGAGCAGACGGTTCGAGCCCGGTATCTCTTCGAAGCCCAGCTCCAGGAACTCCGCCATCATCTTCGCGAAGTCGCGGCAGTGCTCGATACAGTAATTGCCGGTGTTGATGAGCGCAACCCTCGTATAGTTGGCGTACATGACCTTCGTGACCCGCGTCGCGCGTTTCTCGCCGTACTTCTCCACCAAAGCCAGGTACTCGTTAAGCGGAAGGTCGGCCGCCTCGACCCATCCCTTGGTGAGAAAGTAGGTCCCCGGCTCCTCGGCGAGCCTCCGTACGTGCTCCGCCTTCGAGCCCAGAAACAAAGCGATGCAATCGTCGACCCCCGGGATGACAAGGCGCCGCGTGTCTGATTTTAATCCGACCGCTGCATTGGAGCATAGGCCATAGCCCAGCAGGATGTCGCATTCGCCCGTGACGGAGTCTATCTCTCGCTGAAGTGTCTTCTTAAGCTCCTCGGGATTGACGTGGAGGCCGAACTCGAGGGTTATGATGTCTTCCTCCGCCACCCTGAGCTCACGGAGCTCCTCCGCCACTACGGCACANGCGATGATCTTTCTAGGACCGGACATTTTTAGCTCCCGAACGACTCGAGGATGCGCACGGCTTTGACGGCATCCCTTCTCTTGGCCTCAACGCCCGTGCTCTGGGCAAGCTCGGTCTTTTTACGGGCGCCGCCTGTCACTATTTTAGCCTACTGCTGGAACTCATTTCTGATCTATCATCCAATACTCGTCCCAGCTTACCGAAAACTCTTTGTTTTACTGGCAAGAACCTTCCGTGAAACCCAAGAGTTGCCGCATAGATGTTTGAGGGAGTCGGGCCGCTTCTCCCCTGAAGGCAGTAGTTCCCTTACGGGGTCTCGCCTCAACCACTACCGTCAAACAACTTCCACGACAACTAGCAAGACACCATAAATAACAGCGACCACAACAATGACGAATACCAAACCCGTGTTGGCCGTTCTTAAAGCCTTCTCGACCGTTGCAGCGGTGCTTGAGAGGTCCACATTTTTGGAAACCATCCACACGATGAAGTAACCGACCAGCCCCACAACAAAAGCCGTCATCAAGAACGCAGGCAACGCCTTGAAGTCCTTACGGCTCGGGGACAAGCCCAGCGCGATGAAGAACACGATGACCAAGAACAGGCATGTCCACCCGCTTCG
>JGI24134J36421_10000377_pt1 | contig 13556 bp, 11 predicted proteins | sample BarGraNGADG00312_FD_36421 | JGI IMG/M metagenome (IMG submission 36421) | reverse complement strand
GAGGGGACTCCGTCCCCCCCCAATGGCGCTCGCCTTCGGCGAGGCTGTTACCCCCCCGAGCTTGAGATTCATGCGGGGGGAATACTCCCCCCGGCCCCCCCTGTCACAGGTTCGATTCCTGTACGTCCCACCACCAAATATGGCGATGGATTGGGAAGAGTGGTGAATTTGTTGGTGGGCCGTACAGGAATCGAACCTGTGACCTTGGGATTAAGAGTCCCCTGCTCTACCTGCTGAGCTAACGGCCCATAATAGGAAAAACTCACCGAAGTTTAGCATTCTCTTCTATGCGTTACAATTGCATTCCTGTAGCTGTTGCGCGCAAAGACGGCGCGCGGCAGGAACGCAAGCACGTGCCTAGTAGTAGGCAATCAGCGATGCAACTAGAGCCGCCGGGATGCCGGCGCAGTAAGGGGATTCAGCATGAGGATCGCTCTGGTGACGGGTGGGGGAGACTCATCTGCCATAAACGCGGCCATCAGGGCCGTGGTTCACAAGTGCTACGCGGAGAAGTTCGAGGTCATCGGCGTGAAGAGCGGCTGGCGCGGCCTGATATTCGACGAGGTCGAGCCCCTGTTCCTCGGATCGGTCGCCGGAATCCTTCAGCACGGCGGCACCATACTCGGCACCTCGCGCACCAATCCGTTCAAGGTGGAGCACGGGGTGGAGAACCTGGTCGTCAACGTCCGCAAGCACGGCATCGACGCCATTATCGCGGTAGGCGGAGAGGACACCAACGGCGTNGCCCACAAGCTGGCCGAACTGGGGCTCAAGTGCGTGGGAGTGCCACAGACCATCGACAACGACCTGCCNGGGACGGACTACTCGATCGGCTTCGACACCGCGGTNTCNGTGGCGATGGACGCCATCGACAAGCTGCATACCACTGCCGCCGCCCACCACCGCGTGATGGTGCTCGAGGTNATGGGGCGCGACGCGGGGTGGATAGCACTGATAGCGGGTATCGCCGGAGGCGCCGACACGATCCTCGTCCCGGAGGTGCCCTTCTCGCTNGACGAGATNGAGGAGCGCATCGAGCAGCGCCGCAAGATGAACAAGCTCTACAGCATCATCATCGTCTCGGAGGGCGCGAAGCCCACGGGCACCGACATCCAGTTCATCAGGGACCAGAAGAAGGACCCGTTCGGCCACGTCAGGCTGGGCGGCATCGGGGAGTGGCTGGCTCTGTCGCTGGAGGAGAGGACGGGCTACGAGACGAGGGTGACCCACCTGGGACACTTGCAGAGAGGGGGGACGCCCACGGTCTTCGACCGCGTCCTGGCGACGAGGCTGGGCGTCTACGCGGTGGAGATGGTCAAGGAAGGCCATTTCGACTGCATGGTGTGCCTCTGCCAGAACAGGTTGACGGCGGTTCCGTACTCGGAAGCGCTCGCCGGGACCAAGACCATCGACCTGCAACTCTTCGAGCTCGCGAAGCTGTTTGGCTAGGCCGCCAGGGGCATCCGCCGACGGCTCGGACTGAAGACCCTGTGGTACAATATTGCCGGGTCGAAAGCAGTGCGAGAGTGGCGGAATTGGTAGACGCGCGGGGCTTAGGACCCCGTGGTTCCTTTGAACCGTGGGGGTTCGAGTCCCCCCTCTCGCACCAGCCGGCTCGAGGGGCCGGGGCGGCCTGAAGCAAGAGAGATATCATTACCGAGCACACCTCGCGTGTGCGATTATTTTCCTTGATGGAGATCCGAGAAGCGGGCGCGGTATGCCCCCGACGGGAGGAGAGTCTTCTGAAGACCGAAGTGACAAAGGGTGAAGGGCACGAGGTGACCCTGAAGGTGGAGGCGGGCCCCGATGACCTGGCCGACATCCTCGAGCAGACTTATAAGGACCTGGGCGCCCAGATCAAGGTCCCGGGCTTTCGCAAGGGCAAGATCCCCAAGCAAGTGATAGACAGCCACCTGGGGGCCGACTACGTGCGGACGGAGGCTGTTAAGAACGGCCTTCCCACGCTCTACGTCATGGGCGTGATGGACGCGGGAATCGTGCCGGTGTCCGATCCCCAGATCAATCTCATCGAAGCGGGCGACGAGGAAGGCGGCAGGATAGTCTTCGAGGCCACCGTCGACGTCAAGCCCGAAGTGGTGGTCAAGGACTACAAGGGCATAGAGCTCGAAGCCCCTGACACCGAGGTCACCGAGGAGAANCTCAAGGAAGCCATGGACGAGGCGCGCGACCGCTTCGCGACTCTCGAGGTGGTGGAGATGCGGCCGGCCGAGAAGGGCGACTTNGTGATNTTCGACTACAAGGTNTTCTCCGACGGCGTGCCGCTGGAGGGCAAGCAGGGCTCCGACCGGATGACAGAGATCGGCGCCGAGGACTTTNTGCCGGGCTTTGATGAACAGCTCATCGGTGCCAGGAAGGGCGACATCCTGGACATCGCGGTGTCTTTCCCGCCGGACTACGGCGACCCGGCGCTGGTCGGAAAGCCGGCCACCTTCCGCACCATCGTCAAAGAGATAAAGCGCAAGGTGCTGCCGGAGATGAACGACGAGCTCGCCAAGGAAGTCAGCAAGTTCGAGACGCTGGCCGAGTTCAAAGAGGACCTGCGCGACCGCATCGCCCGGATCAAGGAGATGATGGCCCAGCGCCAGCTCAAGGAGCAGGCAGTCGCCGCCATGGTGGAGGCGACCTTCGTCGACCTGCCCGATTCGATGGTCGAGCACCAGGTNCAGGGCGAGGTCGAGGAGATGTCCGAAGAGCTCGCGGAGAGGGGCATCACACTCGACGATTACGTCCAGGCCCTGAAGGGAAGCCGCCATGAGTTAGAGAAGGCTATCAGGGAAAAGGTGATCGACAGCATCAAGGCCGAGCTGATCCTGGATGCGATCGCCGNGGAGGAGNGCATCGAGGTCTCCGACGATGAGGCCGAGGATTANATAAGGGAGAACGCGCTCGCGGCAGGCGGTGACCCCAAGAAGGTCATCGCGGATGCGCGCAAGCATGGCAGGATACAGAACGTAAAAGCCAACCTCAGGCTCTCCAAGGCCGTCGATCTNCTGGTGGAGAACGCCACNCTGGTCGGGGGCGAGGGGGAGGCCGAGGCGGTAGGNGTTGAACTGGGGCAGGTCGAAGGCGAGCCGACCGCTGAGCCGGAAGAGAGCAAGACAGAGACCGCCGCGGAAGAGGCAGTTGCCGAAGACAAAGCCGAGGCGGAAGAGGATACTGGTGCNACANGCACCGGGGAGGAGCCAGAGTAACAATGGATGACACAAGGTCGCAACTGGTACCGATAGTCGTCGAGCAGACCCCGCGGGGCGAGCGNCAGTACGACATCTACTCGCGCCTGCTCAAGGAGCGCATCCTGTTCATAGGTCAGGAGATCGAGGACCACTTCGCCAACCTGATCATGGCGCAGTTGCTGTTCCTCGAGAGCGAGAACCCCGAGAAGGACATCAACATCTACATCAACTCGCCGGGCGGTGTGGTCACCAGCACGCTGGCGATCTACGACACCATGATGTATCTCACCTGCGACATATCCACCTGGTGCATCGGGCAGGCGGCCAGCGGCGCCGCGGTGCTCCTGGCGGCGGGGACCAAGGGCAAGCGTTTCGCGACGCCCCACTCGCGCGTCCTGCTCCACCAGCCCAGCGGGGGGACGCAGGGTCAGGCCATCGACATCGACCTCCACGCCAAGGAGATACTACGCACGCGCGATATGCTGGACGGCATCCTTTCGAGGCATACGGGCCAGACCATCGAAAAGATACACGACGACACCGACAGGGACTTCATCATGGTGCCCGACGCGGCCGTGGCGTACGGCATGGTCGACAAGGTCATGACGCGCAGGGTCCAGGAGGGCAAGTAGCCTGGGCGCCGGCATCGATGCGCTAGCAGCGGAGGTTAGAAGTGGCTAAGTTCTCAGACGGAAGCGACCTCTTGAAATGCTCCTTCTGCGGCAAGACGCAGAGGCACGTGAAGAAGCTCATCGCGGGGCCNGGNGTATACATCTGCGACGAGTGCATCGAGCTCTGNAACGAGATCATAGCCGAGGAGCTCACCGAGAGCCCGGAGATCCAGCTCTGCAACCTGCCCAAGCCCAAGGAGATCTACCAGTTCCTGGACGAGTACGTGATCGGGCAGGAGAGGGCCAAAACCGTCCTGTCGGTCGCCGTCTACAACCACTACAAGCGCATCCAGGTCGGCGCGAGCGCGCCCGACGACGTGGAGCTGCAGAAGAGCAACATAATGCTGGTGGGCCCCACCGGCTGCGGCAAGACACTGCTCGCCCAGACCCTGGCCAGGCTCCTCAACGTCCCCTTCGCGATAGCGGACGCCACCAGCCTCACCGAGGCTGGCTATGTGGGTGAGGACGTCGAGAACATCCTGCTGAAGCTGATCCAGGCCGCCGACCTCGACGTCAAGAAGGCCGAGACCGGCATCATCTACATCGACGAGATCGACAAGATCGCCCGCAAGAGCGAGAGCCCGAGCATAACGCGCGACGTGTCGGGCGAGGGAGTGCAGCAGGCGCTCCTGAAGATTCTCGANGGAACGGTCGCCAGCGTNCCGCCCCAGGGCGGGCGCAAACACCCGCACCAGGAGTTCCTGCAGATCGACACCACCAACATCCTCTTCATCTGCGGCGGGGCGTTCTCGGGGGTCGAGGACCTCATCGAGGACCGCGTCGGCAAGAAGAGCCTCGGCTTCGGGGCGGAGCTCAAGTCGAAGAGCGACATAGACCTCGGCAGCATACTTGCCAACATCATGCCGGAGGACCTGCTCAAGTTCGGGCTCATCCCCGAGTTCGTGGGCAGGCTGCCGGTGGTGACCACGCTTCATACGCTCAATCAGGAGCACCTCATGGATATCCTGGTCAAGCCCAAGAACGCGCTGGTCAAGCAGTACCACAAGTTCTTCGAGTTCGACGGGGTCGAACTCATCTTCACGGACGGGGCNCTCGAGCAGATCGCCGAGAAGGCGCTCGCGCGNTCCACCGGCGCCAGGGGGCTGCGAGCCATCATGGAGGAGTCTCTGCTGAGCACCATGTTCGACCTGCCGTCGCGCTCCGACATAGTCAAGTGCGTGGTGACTCGCGAAGTGGTCGCCGAGAACTTCAAGCCCACTCTGCTGACGTCGAGGGCCGAGGCCAAGGTCCACAAGGACGAAGAAGAGGAAGAAACCGCGTAACGGGGACAGGTACTTTCTACTTTTATTCTACTTTCAATGACACCTGGGGACAGGTACTTTCGACTTCTTTTTCAACATACTTCTGTTTACCGATCGAGAGGCTTGCAAAAGGAGTAGAAAGTACCTGTCCCCGTCTGATTAGCGTGATGTAGTAGAAAAAAAGTAGAAAGTCCCTGTCCCTACTTTATGAAGCGGCCGGCGATGTCTATCGCCTTGGTCACCGGTGAGTTGGTCGACTCCGTTAACGTCTGCGTCACGAAGGCCCAGCGGCCAGCTATCTCCTCGAAAGTCTTGCCGATGCCGGCGCCGCGGTCCGCGAAATCGTTGCCCTTCTGCTGGGCGCGGCTGGCCGCTCCGGCAAGCTCGTTGACGTAGGGCTTCACCTGGGCGTAGGCCCGCTTGGCCGTGCGGTACGTGTTCGCCCCGGCCAGGCCGATGGCCACGAAGACAAGTACTATGAAAGCGATCGGCACGCAGAACACCAGGATTATCGTCAAAGCCATCTCATGCCCTCCAGCATCGCTCAGGTCGCCGAGCCGGCTTCACTGCCGCTCCGTCTTCATCTTCTCCATCTCCTTGTCCACCATCGCGTCCCGCTTCGCCTTCGAGCCGCTGGGGCCGTACACGCCCCAGGTCTTCGTCCCCCATCTCTGCCTCCTCGTGATCCTGGAACGGGTTATTTCGGCAGCACAAGGATATATCAGATGGTTCGGGTGCGCACCAGCGGGGGCGGTATTCGCACTCGGGCGCGCGATTCATGCCTCCGTGGGCGGAATAGTCGCCCCTGGCACAGCGGGCCCGTAACATAAGGTAAAATCTGAATCAGTCCGAGCAAGGCTGGTGAACTTTTGTCCGACTCCGAAATGGAACTCTCAAAGAGATACGAACCCCGCGAGGTCGAGAAGCGCTGGTACGCGGTCTGGGAGGAGCGCGGCTACTTTCACGCCGCGACCGACTCGGAACGGCCGCCGTTCTCGCAGGTGATCCCGCCGCCCAACGTGACCGGCGTGCTTCACATGGGGCATGCCCTCAACAACACGCTGCAGGACATAATCGCGCGCAGGCGCAGGATGCAGGGCTACGAGGTCCTCTGGATGCCCGGCACCGACCACGCCGGCATCGCGACTCAAAACGTGGTCGAGCGCCAGATCGAGAAGGAGGGCACCGACCGCCACGAGATGGGCCGCGAGAAGTTCGTCGAGCGCGTCTGGGAGTGGAAGGAACAGTACGGCGGCACCATCATCAACCAGCTCAAGGCGCTCGGCTGCTCCTGCGACTGGGAGCGCGAGCGGTTCACGATGGACGCCGGCTGCTCGCTTGCCGTGCGCACCGTGTTCAAGGAGCTCTACGACGAGGGGCTCATCTACCGCGGCAAGTACATCATCAACTGGTGCGTGCGCTGCCACACCGCGCTCTCCGACATCGAGGTGGAGCACGAGGACAAGACCGGGCACCTCTGGTACGTCCGCTACCCGTTCGCCGACGGTTCGGGCGAGGTGGTGGTGGCGACCACGCGCCCCGAGACGATGCTGGGAGACACGGCGGTCGCCGTGTACCCGGCCGACGAGAGGTACGCCGACATGGAGGGCAAGACGCTGATCCTCCCCCTGGTCGAGCGGCGCATCCCGCTGATCACCGACAAGTTCGTGGACCCGGAGTTCGGCACCGGCGCGGTGAAGGTCACCCCGGCCCACGACCCCAACGACTACGACATCGGCCTGAGGCACGACCTCGAGCAGGTGAACATACTCAACTCCGACGGCACCATCAACGAGAACGGGGGACCCTACGCGGGGCTGGACAGGTACCAGGCGCGCGAGGCGGTCGTACGTGACCTGGAGAAGCAAGGCCTGCTGGTAAAGGTGGAGGAGCACCTCCACGCGGTCGGGCACTGCTACCGCTGCTCGACGGAGGTGGAGCCCTATCTCTCGACGCAGTGGTTCGTGAAGATGGAGCCGCTGGCGAAGCCCGGCATCGAGGCCGTCCGCGACGGGCGCATCAAATTCACGCCGGAGCGCTGGGCCAAGGTCTACTTCGACTGGATGGAGAACATCCGCGACTGGTGCATATCGCGCCAGCTCTGGTGGGGGCACCGCATCCCCGTCTGGTACTGCGACGATTGCGGCGAGCAGCTGGTGGAGATCGAGGAGCCGACCGTGTGCGCCTGCGGCTCCGCCAACCTTCGGCAGGACCCGGACGTGCTGGACACCTGGTTCTCTTCGGGCCTGTGGCCTTTCTCGACCATGGGCTGGCCCGAGAAGAACGACACGCTGTCGGTGTTCTACCCTACTTCGGTGCTCACCACCGCGTTCGACATCATCTTCTTCTGGGTCGCCCGCATGATAATGCTGGGGCTGCGCTTCATGGGCGACGTCCCGTTCCGCGACGTGTTCGTCACCGCGCTGGTGCGCGACTTCGAGGGCAAGAAGATGTCCAAGTCGAGCGGCAACGTTATCGACCCGCTCGACGTCATCGAGCTCTATGGGACCGACGCCCTGCGCTTCGCCCTGGGGTCGGTGGCGGTGCCGGGCCGCGACATCAACCTCGCCGAGGAGCGCATAGAGGGCAACCGCAACTTCGTCAACAAGATATGGAACGCCGCCCGCCTCATCATCAGCAACCTCGAGGGCTTCGAGCCGCCGGGAGAGCTGCCCGGGGAGCTCGAGCTCGCCGACCGCTGGATAATGAGCCGCCTCGCCGGCCTCATCGAGCGCGTCGACGAGGGGATGGACTCCTACAACTTCAGCGTGGCGGGCAAAGCGCTGTACCAGTTCGTCTGGGGCGACTTCTGCGACTGGTACCTGGAGCTGATCAAGTCCAGGCTCTATCGCGGCACCCAGGATGAGAAGGACGCCGCGCGCTCCGTGGCCTGCAAGGTGCTGGAGTGCGCGCTGCGGCTCATGCACCCGTTCATGCCTTTTGTGACGGAGGAGCTGTGGCAGAAGCTCCCGGGGACCGGCGAGTCCATCATGGTCGCCGAGTGGCCCGACGCCGTCGCCTTTGCGATAGACGAGGAAGCCGAGCGCGAGATGGGTCTGCTGCAGTCGGTGATCGGCGGCATAAGGTCCGCCCGCTCGGAGCACGGCATCCCGCCCAGCGGCAAGGTCGACGCGGTGATAGTGGCCGAGAGCGAGGAGTCCCAACTGGTGCTCNAGGAGTACCTGGTCTACCTGGTGAGCCTGGCGGGGCTCTCGAGCGTGGAGTTCGCCCAGGCGGTGCCGGGCGCCGGCTTCGGCATGCGGGTCGTGGCCGAGGGCGCCGAGGCGTTCCTGTCCTGGGAGAGCGGCGTCGACGCGGGTGAAGAGATCGACAGGCTCGGCCGCAAGCTGGCGAAGGTCGAGGCCGACCTGGAGCAGACCATGGCCAAGCTGGGAAGCGNGGGGTTCNTCGCCAAGGCCCCGCCGGCGGTGGTGGAGAAGGTGCGCGCGAAAGAGCGCGAGCTGACCGAGACACGCCAGAAGCTCAACGAGCAGATCGAAGCGCTCCGGGGTACGGGCCCTTGAAGTACTCCGAAGCGGTTGATTACCTCGACAGCAAGGTCGTCCTGGGCGTAAAGCCCTCGCTGGACCGCATTCGGGCCGCCTGCCAGGAGATGGGTGGACCCCAGAACGAGTTCGATTCCATCCAGGTCACCGGCACCAATGGCAAGACGTCCGTCTCCGACATGGCCGCCGGGATACTGAAGGAGTGCGGCTTCAAGACGGGGCTGTTCACCTCGCCCCACCTGGAGACGGTGCGCGAGAGGATATCCGTCAACGGCAGGCTCATAAGCGTGGACCGGTTCGCCGCCGCGATGACCGAGATCCGTCCGCCGGTCGAGAAAGCCGAGGAGCTGACCGGCGAGAAGCTGACCTACTTCGAGCTGGTGACGGCGCTGGCCTATCACTACTTCCGCAGCGAGCGCGTGGACATCGCGGTGCTGGAGGTGGGCATGGGCGGACGGTGGGACTCCACCAACGTCGTGGATTCGGAGGTCGCGGTGATCACCAACGTCGAGCTGGACCACATAAGCGAGCTCGGCGATACGCGGGAGAAGATAGCGTTCGAGAAGGCCGGGATAATTAACGAAGGCGCGGTGGTGATAACCGCCGAGGGGACGCGCGAGATCCTCATGATACTCGCCGAGAGGTGCAAGGAGGTCGGCGCGGAGCTGAAGGTCTTCGGCCGCGACTTCAGGCTGGACTACCAGCTGCCCTACAGGGTCAAGGGACAGCCCCCGGCGCAGCTCATCTCGGTGCGGGGACTGGAAGCCGCCGACTTCAAGGACATCAAGCTGCCTCTGCTGGGCAAGCACCAGGCGATAAACGCCGCCTGTGCCATAGCGGCGTCCCAGGCCTACACCGACCCCAGGGAGCGCACCGACGCGGAAGCCTTCCGCCGCGCGCTTGCCAGGAGCAGCGTGCCGGGGCGCCTGGACATCCTCTCCTGGAAGCCGATGGTGGTGGCCGACGGCGCGCACAACGTGCTGGGCGCAGACAGGCTGGCGATGTCGCTGTCCGACGAGTTCGATTACGACCGGCTGGTGATAGTGGTGTCGATACTGGCGGACAAGGACGCACGCGGGATACTGAGGATACTGGGCGCCGTCGCCGACGAGCTGATCCTGACCGAGAACAGGAGCGCCCGGGTGATCAGCGCCAGCAAGCTCGGCAGCTACTGCCGCATGGACGGCATTGAACACAGGGTCGAGGCGGACTTCGGCAAGGCGTTGGACCTCGCGCGAAAGCTTGCCGGACCGGCCGGGATGGTATGTGTCACGGGGTCTCTCTTCACCGTGTCTGAGGCGCGCATCTACTTCAGGCACCAGAAGGCGAGCCGCGAGATGAGGCAGGACAGGTAAGGAGGCATCATGGGAATAGAGCGGACGCTTCTCATAGTCAAGCCGGACGGGGTCGANCGCGGCCTGGTCGGGGAGATCCTGGTGAGGATCGAGCGCAAGGGCTACAGGATCGAGAAGATGCAGGGCATGCGGATAACGGAGGAGCTCGCCGGGCGCCACTACGCCGAGCACAAGGGCAAGCCGTTCTACGACGAGCTCATCGAGTACATCACGGGCGGACTGTCGGTGGTGGTGCTCTTCCGCGGGGAGAACGCCATCGAGAACGTGAGGGTCATCATGGGTGCGACGGACCCGCTCGACGCGACTCCCGGCTCCATCAGGGGCGCGTATGCCACCAGCGTCACGCACAACCTGGTGCACGGCTCCGACTCGGCCGCGAGCGCGGAGAGGGAGATCGAGCTCTTCTTCGGCTGAAAACNCACCACCGNTGTCAGGTANCGCTGGTGCGTCGCGTAGCGCCGGCGTCTCGCCAGCTTTGCATGGACGGTTTACATNTAATAGCGTGGGCTTTGTATCTGCGAGTCCTGATCGGCTTCGCGAGCGTCTAAATGCATCAGTGGGAGTATGCCANGGGGCNCACTGTTAACTACTGTTATTATTGTCAAGTTGTGTTACCATTGGCGGGTGACTTAGTCGGCTTTTTGTGCATAATCTGATGTCTGAGCGTGAAGTAGCCGCACGAGCGCGATAGCACCGCGNAGTCATGAATAGGAGAAAAATCTAGTTGTCGTTTCTCTCTAGAATGCTGGGGGCCGGGTCTTTCGGNAAGGACATGGCCGTTGACNTGGGCACGGCAAACACACTCGTATACGCAAAGGGCGAGGGCATCGTCCTGAACGAGCCGTCGGTGGTGGCGGTCAACACGATAACCAACGCGATCATCGCGGTCGGTGAAGAGGCCAAGCGGATGGTCGGGCGCACTCCCGCCCACATCGTCGCGATCAGGCCGCTGAAGGACGGCGTCATCGCCGACTTCGACGTCACCGAGAAGATGCTCCGTTACTTCATCCAGAAGGTACATCAGCGCAGGTCGCTGGCCCGGCCCCGCGTCGTCGTGGCGGTGCCCAGCGGCATAACCGGGGTGGAGCAGAGGGCGGTCGAGGAGGCCACCATCCAGGCCGGCGCGCGGGCCGCGTTCATCATCGAGGAGCCCATGGCCGCCGCGATCGGCGCGGGCCTCCCCATCCACGAGCCCATCGGCAACATGGTCGTGGACATCGGCGGAGGCACCACCGAGGTGGCTGTCATATCGCTCGGCGGCATAGTGACCAGCCAGTCGCTGCGGGTAGGCGGCGACGAGATGGATGAGGCCATAATCAACTACATCAAGCGGGACTACCAGCTGATGATAGGCGAGCGCACAGCCGAGGCGCTCAAGCTCAAGATCGGGTCGGCGTTCGCGATGAGCTCCGACGATGAGCTGGAAGACGAGATCAAGGGAAGGGACCTGGCCTCGGGTCTTCCCAAGACAGTCGTGGTGACGGCCGAAGAGGTGAGGCAGTCGATCGAGGAGCCGGTCAGCCAGGTCGTTCAGACCGTGAAGGACGCTCTCGACAGGACGCCCCCCGAGCTGGCCAGCGACATCATGGACGAGGGCATCATTCTCGCCGGCGGCGGCGCNCTGCTGCGCGGCCTCGAGGAGAGGATCCGCAACGAGACGGGGATGCCGGTCCACACCGCCAAGGACCCGCTGCTCTGCGTTGCCATGGGCTCCGGCAAGTGCCTGGAAGAGTTCGACATAATGAAGAAGGTGTTGATTTCGTCCGCCGGCCATTAAGGGCCAGCTGGATAAGCCATGCCTGCCGCTCCTAGAAGCAATAGAAACCGCATCATCCTTATAGTCATCATCATCTTGTGCGTCACTATCGTGACGCTCTACGTGAGGGAGAGCGACAAGGGTCCCCTGCACAAGATCCAGAACTTCTTCCTGGATCTCGTCTCGCCGGTCTCCAACGCCTTCGCAAAGATCTTTCGGCCGATCAAGGACGGGGTGGTCAACCTGTTCCACCTGCCTTCGCTTGCCAAGGAGAGGGCCGACTTACAAAAACAAGTGGCGGAGCTGCAAAGGCAGCGCATCGATACCAAGGAGATGGAGAGCAACCTCGAGGAGCTCAAGCGCCTCCTGAACTGGACCGAGCAGCAGGCTGAGATACAGACTGTGGGGGCCGACATCATCGGTCAGTCTCCCAATAACTGGCAACGGCTGATGATAATAAACCGCGGGTCGGCCAGCGGCGTCAAAAAGTACATGTCCGTAGTAACTGACCAGGGGCTGGTCGGCAGGCTCATATCGGTGGGGTCGCGCACCTCAGTGGTCGAACTCGTCACCGACTCGCGCTCGGAGATAGGCGCACGCGATCAGAGATCGCGCGAGACCGGCGTCGTCGCCGGGAAGAACGANAGCACACTGAGGCTGACGCCCATGAAAGAGGATGCCGATNTNAAGACGGGTGACGTGGTCGAGACGAGCGGGCTGGGAGGCACCTGCCCGCCGGGAATACCGCTGGGGAAAATCACCAAGGTGACCAACCGTTCGAGTGGCCTTACCAGGTACGTCGAGGTTAAGCCTTACNCCGATTTCTCCACGCTCGACAAGGTGCTGGTGGTCATCACCCCCGAGCCGGAGTCGGTAATCCTGAGGGAGCAGCAATGAGCCGCAACCGTCAGATCTTCCTGATGGTGGTAGTGGTGCTGGCCTTCGTGCTCCAGCTCTCGGTGCTGCCACAGTTCAAGCTGCTGGGCGTCCAGCCGGACCTGATCCTGGTGGTGGCGGTCGTGGTCGCGGTTCAGGACGGGCCGGTGGCCGGTGCGGTCGTGGGGTTCTGCGGCGGCCTGCTGCAGGACATCGCGAGCCCCCAGCTGATGGGGGTCAGCGCGCTGACCAAGACGCTGGCGGCGTACTGCGCGGGCATGATGAAGGACTTCTTCATGACCTACTCGATACTGCTGCCGGTGGTGCTGGTCTTCCTGGCGACCATATTCGAGATGGGGGCGCACCAGGTCGTGATGGTGGTCCTGGGCCAGGAGTCGTTGCCGCCCTTCAAGATAACGGCCGTGCTGGCGGAGTCGCTATACAACGTTCTGGCCGTGCTCGTCGTCTATCCGTTCATGCGGAGGTTCAAGTTCTTGCCGAAGGAAGACTCGGTGATACTGACCAAGCCCAGCAAGACATAGCGGGCACGGTATGGTGGTGGATGAATGAGGCTGCTTAAAAGAGCCGGGCTGAAGATAAAGCCGGACGAGACCGGCTACAAGAGGACCGACGCCTCCCAGGAGAGCCTGCAGCGCCGGCTGGCGATACTGGGCATCATAGTCCTGGTCGGCTTCGTGGTGCTCTTCTCGCGTCTGTGGTTCATGCAGATAGTCTCGGGGAACGACTACCGCAAGAAGGCCGAGGGCAACCGCATCCGTGAGATATCCCTGGAGGCCCCGCGCGGCCGCATAGTCGACCGCAACGGCAAAGTCCTGGTGAAGAACCGCCAGGCGCTCACGATATCCGTCATACCCGCCGAGATGCGCGACCAGAAAGAAGTCGTGATACGGCGCCTCTCCAAGCTGCTGGGAATGG
>JGI24134J36421_10000376_pt1 | contig 13586 bp, 9 predicted proteins | sample BarGraNGADG00312_FD_36421 | JGI IMG/M metagenome (IMG submission 36421) | reverse complement strand
AACCGGCGAGCAAATTAAGGCTGTACTTGTTAAAAAGCATAAAAAAAGTAATGAAGACAGGTGGAGAATTAAAACTCCCACGGGGTATTATTATTTTAACCATCAAGCCATCCGGGCTTCTCATTTGCGCCGTGAAATAAAAGGACGAACACTAGAGGAGTTACACAAACGAAACAATGTCGAAGCAACCATCTTTCAACTCGGGTTCCCATTAAGAAATAAAAAATCAAAATACCGGGGACTTATCAAACAAAAAACATGGGCTTACTGTAGATGTCTGTGGATAAACCTTATCCGAATACTAAACTTTACGAAACAAATATGTCAAAGAACTTATAAAACGATGAAAAAACCTGCTCTTGTTCACTTTTTATCTGTTTATTTTAACTATCAGAACAAGGTAAACCCAATTTGGAGTAGAACTTTTTCAATCGCATTGTTTTTATCAATTGTTACTAATTTTTACTTTTTATTATAATACCCCTTTTCAAAGGGGACTCAAAGTTTAATCTTAAAGAGATACTCCTGTATCCCAAAATATCATCAGTTAAAATTAGGGAAAATTAGTTGGGAATATGAGCCTATTAAGGTTATATTTACACATATAACAAGATTTGATATTCCATTTATTATTAATCTGGAATAAGAATTTACTTAAAACATGAGGAAACAGATAATATTCGGAATTGGTACAACGATGTTTTATGCCGGCCCAATTGCTCAGGCTAATATCCTGAAGGAAAGTAATCCGAATATTTTATGTTTTATTGCTGATAACTGTTCCTTTAAAGATATGGAATGCTATGGCAGCAAAGATTCCAAAATCCCAAATATTAGCCCTGTATCATCTTGCCCTTTTNAATATTTAGGAGTTGATCAGGATAAACTGGATTTTAATACATTGATTCAAATAATTTACAGCACTGATAACAATGAAAAGATTAATTACTCTTCTTCTGTTGCTTGTTTTGGCAATGAGCAACTGTACTCAAAATCATAAATCCGATACAAATTCCACTATTTGGCCTGAGATCAGGAAGGAAATGCATCCCTGGGTAAGGTGGTGGTGGATGGGAAGTGCAGTAGATAAGAAAAACCTGGATNAGGAACTGACTCTCTTTTCTGAAGCCGGTATCGGTGGCGTTGAGATTACACCGATTTATGGGGCAAAAGGATCTGAGGCAAAGTATATCAATTACCTGTCACCTCAGTGGATGAATATGCTAAAGGTAGTAGTTCAGAGAGGAAACAAACTGGGATTGGGAGTAGACATGAATAATGGAACTGGTTGGCCTTTCGGAGGGCCTCAGATCAATCCGGAAAATGCAGCCGGCAAACTGGTTATTCAGATATATGAACTAAAAGNGGGACAAGTATTGAATGAAAAAATCGTTGTGCAAGATACAGTGCAGCAGAAACTTGGCGCCACACTGAAAGCTCTAACCGCATATGGCAGCAAAGGTGAGATAATAAATATTCTTGAAAAAGTCGATGAATTCGGCGCTCTTAACTGGAAACCGGAAACAGGCAATTGGAAATTATATGCAGCTTTTGCCGGTCATACCGGCCAGGTTGTTAAACGGGCTGCTCCTGGCGGCGAAGGTCTGGTATTGGACCATCTTTCAAAAGAAGCTCTGGGTATTTATCTAAAAAGATTTGACGATGCTTTTGCTGGTGAGCAGACTGGTATCCGATCCTTTTTTAATGACAGCTATGAAGTCTATAATGCTGATTTTTCACCAAAACTTCTTGATGAATTTCAGAAACGTCGTGGATATGATGTNAGTAAATACCTAAGGGAATTGGTAAGTAAGGAAAACAGTGACCTTATTGCAAGAATCCGTTCCGACTACCGGCTAACCGTTGCTGAAATGGTTTATGAAAACTTCAGCGTTCCATGGCGTCAATGGGTGAATAGNAAGGGAGCATTGTCCAGGAATCAGGCCCATGGTTTTCCCGGAAATATTTTAGATATATATGCAAATGTAGATATTCCTGAGCCTGAATCATTTGGAATAAATCAGGTTCCCATCCCTGGAATGAAATACTATACAATAGACACTAAGAATGTACCTCCCGACAAGGTAATGATGAAGTTTGCTTCCTCGGCTGCAAACATGTTAGGAAAACCATATACCTCATGCGAAACATTTACCTGGCTGGGGGAACACTTTAAAGTACCCCTTGCTCATGCCAAGCCGGAAGTGGAAAAGGTTTTTTTATCAGGAGTAAATCATGTATTTTTTCATGGTACTACATATTCTCCTCAAGAAGCTGAATGGCCTGGATGGTTATTCTATGCCTCAACAAATTTTGCACCATCAAATAGCTGGTGGCCCCATATAAATGGACTCACAGATTATATTACACGCTGTCAGTCTATCCTTCAGGCAGGCACAGCCGATAGCGAAGTTTTACTGTACTGGCCCTATTCTGATGTCAGGTTTTATNCTCCTCCAGCAGAAAAGCTTGATCTTATGCTTTCAATTCATTCAATCCCTGAGTGGCTTCAGCCAACACCATTCTACAAAAATGCGATAAAATTAATGGATGGAGGTTATTCAGTCGACTTTGTTTCAGATAATCTTCTTGCCAGAAGTGAAGTTAAAAACGGATTACTAAAGGTAGCACCTGAAGGGGCTGCATACCAGGTTCTGATTGTGCCACAAACTGATTNTATGCCTTTAGAGACATTTACGAAAATACTTAAACTTGCNGAAGATGGTGCCGTGGTTATATTTGAGAAAATTCCTTCTGATGTACCAGGGTTGNTGAATCTGGAGTTACGTCGTCAGCAATTGAGCCAATTGACGAAATCCTTAGTATTTGCTGATACTGGTGATGATATAANGATTGCCAGGATAGGCAACGGACAGATAATAATTTCTTCAGATGTGCAGAAAGCCCTTCAGAATAAAAACATAAATGGTGAAAATCTAACTGCTTCCGGTCTTAAGTTCATCCGACGTGATGTTAACGGAAACAAATACTATTACCTGGTCAATCATACTTCAATGAGAGTAGACGATTATATCACTCTTAACGTGAAGGCAGCTTCGGTAATGATATTGGATCCACAGTCCGGCAACTATGGTTTGGCAGAAACTTCAGCTGATAATGACAAAATAAAAGTTCGTCTGCAATTAGATCCGGGAATTGCACTTATACTGCAAACTACGCAAGAAGGTTTTCTAAATAATCAAAACTGGAAGTATATAGAATCTACCGGTGCACCAATAGCTATTGATGGAGAATGGAAACTCAAATTCACAAATGGGAATCAGATATTACCTAAATCACAGACGCTTAACAATCTTATTTCATGGACTGCACTGGATGACCAAAATGGCAAATTGTTTTCAGGGCTGGGTGAATATAATACTACTTTCATAATGACTGAAAAAAGTGCAGTTGACTATGTACTTGATCTCGGTGATGTACGGGAAAGCGCCAGAGTGTGNGTGAATGGAAAAGATGCAGGGATATTATGGAGCGTACCTTTTAAAACCAATATCGGACAGTATCTTAAACAGGGGAAGAATACTTTAAAAATAGAAGTAGCAAATCTTATGGCTAACCGTATTATTGATCTTGACAAAAGAAAAGTAGAATGGCGAAAATTCAATGAGATCAATTTTGTTGATCTGTATTATAAGCCCTTTGATGCTTCTAACTGGGAACCAATGGCTTCCGGATTGCTGGGACCTGTCACAATCACTCCGGTAAACTAAATTCCTATTATTACTCTATCCCCACTGCTTGCAGAGGAAGCATACAATAAACCATTTGGGTTATTTATTTTGAATACCCTAAACNCAAAAGACAGAATTGTATTTTTATTTGTTTACTATTAGACATACCTATCCCATTGAAACACTGATTTTTATCTGGACACAACGGCTAATGTTGTAGGTAAAGTTCATCATTCCTATCTTAGCTTTAGNCCTTGCAATTCCGATGGTTCGTACAATTGAACCATTCAAGTTGATCATCCGCGTACCAAACGGCACAAGAGGTCAAAATCGACCTCTTGTTTTTTTTGGAACTTCCCGAAGCCTCACTGATTTTTGTCTTGCGGTCGTGCAATCTGATAGTCGCAGAATGTCNCAGTTACACNGTGCTCTGTGCCCAGAGCACTGTGTTTCAAAAGAAGTTTTTCAGCAAAGATGCAACCATGTATATTCTTTTTAGCACCGTCTGACTTCCTGTAAAAGTCCGGCAGGTTCAGCAATATCGGTATCTCTTCTTTGATATATATTTTATAAGGTGATGATTGTTCCATCAATTCAGATAGTTTATGTAATTTTAACCCGGTAACTTGTACTGACGCCGAACAAAACAGAAAGAAAGAGTCTTCAAAGATGATCAATAATTACTTATTCTTTAGCAATGGNTGGCTTTAGCACTGAGTATCAGAACAGGAAATGTCTAACTGTGAAATCAATCTACCGGTTTATACTGATCTGGTTCAGTTTTATCCTTCTGTCACAGTCTGTTGCTGCCCGTAACTGGTATNTGGCTACAAACGGTTCTGATACCGGCAGCGGTTCGGAGCAGGATCCTTTCCTTTCAATAGGAAAAGCGGTGAGTATGGTTCAGCCTGGCGAAAACATATATGTTAAAGGGGGAAGTTATAATCTTATCGCTACTATTGTTATAGCCAAAAGCGGGACCAATGGATCCGTCATCTCATTGTTTGCCTATCCGGGAACACGGCCGGTACTTAACTTTTCAGGACAATCAATGAGTAGCAGCAATTGTGGAATTAAATTGACCGGAAGTTACTGGCATATAAAAGGAATTGACATTACCGGAGCAGGTGACAACGGCATGAAGATAGAAGGCGGTAGCCATAATATCATTGAAAACTGTGCATTTTACAGGAACAGGGACAGCGGGTTACAGCTCGACNATGGAGCCTCTGATAATTCAGTCTTAAACTGTGATTCTTATTTTAATGCCGATCCACCCGATTATGGTGATGCGGATGGCTTTGCTGCAAAGCTGACAGTGGGCAGTGGAAATTCTTTTTACGGCTGCAGGGNCTGGAAAAATTGTGATGACGGATGGGATGGATACCTGAGGGGAGCAGATGACNTTAGTACTTCGTTAGAAAACTGCTGGGCATTTGAGAACGGTTACCTGGAAGATGGAACTGATCCTGGAGCAAATGCCAATGGAAATGGCTTTAAGATGGGAGGAAGTGATGATAAAACACTTAAACATAACTTCACTCTGAAAAAATGCCTTGCCTTTAAAAACAAGGCAAAAGGATTTGATCAGAACAACAACAAGGGGTCGATGATATTATATAACTGCACCGGATATAACAACCTGGTAGCTGACTACAGGATAACTCAGGCGCTTGCAATTGGGAAAGTTCTGTTAGTCAAAAACTGTGTTGACCTGGGTAAAATAGCTGAGATAGGCAATTTTGCCGAACAGGAAAAAAATAGCTGGATGGTCCCTTTTATGGTTACCACCGGAGATTTTATAAGTATTGATGAAACACCTGCCTACGGCCCAAGAAAAGCGGACGGAAGTCTGCCCGATATGGATTATATGCACCTTGTTTCAGGCAGCGATCTGATTGATGCAGGGGTGAATGTAGGACTGTCTTTTGCTGATGCAGCGCCTGACCTGGGATGTTTTGAAACAATCTCTACAGGGGTACATGACCTCAGTATATCGATGGAAGTCTTTTCTTATCCCAATCCGTTAAATGAAAGAGGATTTCTTCGATTCAATCTCAACTGCGGAGGCAAATGTGAGATCCGGTTGTTTGATTCCTCAGGCAGGTATGTTAAAATGCTAGCAGATCAGATCACAGAAGCAGGGGAACAGCATTTCAGTATTGATCTGTCGGATATGCGAAAAGGTCTATACATATGCCGGATTTATCTGAACAATGTTCCTATTCTAACAGCCAAACTCATTAAACAATAACATTGCACAAACGGTTGCAACTTTTGAACATTCGGGGTACCAAAAAAAGGGTGAGAGTGTGAGCGAGAGCGATCATCCCATTTTTTTCTGACACTCACTTTCATGCTTTCTGTTTGAGCCATTCTGATGATGGTCAGGTTATCGTACCACCTACTGCCGATGAGCGCAAAGGTATTCAACCGGTTGTGACTTTGAAGGCCAATGGTGGAGCGCGCGCCGATGTTAAGGTTGGTGTACCTGTTACCTTCACAGCAGTGGTTGAAGTTCACGCACTCACAGGCAAAGTAGTGGCAGCCGATTGGCACTTCGAAGGTGAAGGAACTTTTCCAATAGCTGGAAAATTCAAACTTGTTAACAAAACGGGCTCCCTTGCAACGTTGAATACGACTTACAAATTTACCAAGCCAGGAACATATTTCGTTACTCTGCGTGCGGTATCGCAACGGCAAGGTGATGCTAAGACGCCTTTTGCACACATTCAAAACCTTGATAGAGTAAGAGTTGTAGTTAAATAATTACAAATGTGGTTAGCAAGGCTATCAAAAAAAGTGGAGTTGAAAGGAAAGAACTCTTTATTAATACTTGTAAGGAAAGAATTATAGAGTCTCCTGAAAATTATATTCGTGAAAACCTGGGAGTAAACAAGCCTTCGTCATTATGTCTTGATTATTCCTTTTAGAGCATGAACAGCAACTTTAAAAGATCAAATCCGATCATCAATTGCAGAATAATTTCTATATTGGAACGTGAAATTTTAAAACTTAAAACAGCATTAATATGATAACAAATATTTGTCGAAGAAGCATTTTCCTTATTTTTTGCTTAGTTGCAATAAATTCCACCTATGCACAAGACTGGCCCCAGTATTTTGGGCCCAACAGAAATGGTGTGTCAGCCCAGAAAGATATTTTACACTCCTGGCCTCAGAATGGGCCGGAAGTTCTATGGACAATTAATGTGGGAATCGGTTTTGGCGGACCTGTTATCAAAAATGGTAAGGTCTATTTACTGGATAGAGATGACAAGATTGGCGATAAACTAAGATGTTTTGACCTTTCCAGTGGTAAAGAACTCTGGAATTTTGCTTATGAAGCTCCAGGATCTGTTATGTTTCCCGGCTCGCGAAGTGTACCGACTTTAGACGGCAATCTGATTTATTCGTGCGGTCCATATGGAAACCTGTATTGCATAGACATCAACACACACAAGCCCGTCTGGAATAAGAATGTTTGGACTGATTTCGGCGGCGGTGAAATACCAAGATGGGCAATTACTCAGTGTCCTTTGGTTTACGGTGATTTGCTTATTCTGGCTTCACAGGCTCCTAAGGCAGGGGTTGTGGCTTATGAAAAGCTCACCGGTAAGGTTAAATGGACAACTCCATCTCTTGGGGAAGTCGGATATGTTAGTCCGGCAATCGTAAAAGTTGGCGGTGCCAGCCATGTTGTTATGATAACCGCATCAGCTGGTCGTGGATCAAGCGCAAGTGGTGGAAAAGTCATTGGAATTGACCCGCTTACCGGGAAAATCCTGTGGGAATATACGAACTGGCAATGTGGTATTCCGGTTCCCGGTGCAGTTGATGCCGGTGAAGGCAGAGTGCTTATTACTGGTGGATACCAGGCCGGTGCGGCAATGATAAAAGTTGAGAAGAAAGCTGATGGCACCTACGGTGTTAAAGAGCTCTATAAAAATCCTGATTTTGGATCGCATACACAGAATCCGGTTCTATATAACGGTTATTTTTATGCTCAATATACAACCAACGAAAGAAAAGATGGCTGGTTTGTATGAGTATGGAAGGCCAGGTAAAATGGAAAACCGGGAGGTCTCCGCTATTTGATAAGGGGGGTTCGATTCTCGTAGATGGTTTGCTGCTATGCACCGATGGCAGCAGCAAGTTGTATCTTATTGAACCTGATCCTTCAGCCTTTAAGCCTATTGCAACAGCAGAGTTGCTCAAATTAGAAACAGGCGATAAAAGATCTCCAAATCAAAACTGGGCACCCCTCGCACTTGCCGACGGCAAGCTCCTGATCCGCGACCAAAGCCGGTTAATGTGTGTCAAAGTTGCAAAGTGATGCCTCTGTTTCTTCACGGTCGACCATGGCTTTTTCTAACTTTATCATCTTCTAAGTAGCACAATGCTAGGGAAGTAATCATCCATTTAAATAAATTCTGAAATAATAAAATATAAAATTCAGGAATAGTCTTAATAACCGATTGTGAACCTTTCCCTGTGGTGAGAAGGTTTTTCAAATTCGTCAATCATCGCCACAGCGTAATCCTGGACAGATATTTTACTCTCTCCTGTTTCATTAACAATCAGATCATTTTTACCAAGACGAAACTTCCCGGTTCGTAATCCTGGTACCAGCATACCAGCGGGAGAGAAAAATACCCAGTCGATACTTTTTTCAGCCATCAGATCAATCAGGTATACTTCTGCCAGGGCCCTAACGGCAGGCAGAAATGATTCCGGCATTAATCCGGCATCCATAAACCTTTTCCCGGGTGAAATAAAAAGAGACGCTGCTCCGCCAACAACCAAAAACCTCATTACTCCTGCCTGTTTGACTCCATTAAGTATAGCCCGGTAAACTCTTGTAGTTTCCCCTGCAATATCCGGATTCTGCCAGCCCGGATTGTAGGCACTGATCACAGCATCAGCACCTTTACTCATATCTGTAACTGTATCACTAAAAGAAACATCACCTTGTTTTACTACCAGGTTTTTGTGCACTTTGGTTATCTTTTCAGGGTGACGGACTACGGCGGTAACCTTATGACCGCGATCAAGCGCTTCATTAAGGATAGCCGAGCCAACAAAGCCGCTTGCTCCTATAAGTACTATTTCTTTCATGTCTCAGATGTTTGTTTATTGATAATTGCAAAGTTACATATAAAGAAATAACCGGTTGCAACTTTTGACCGTTCGTGGTACTTAAGTTAAAAAGAGGTCATTACCCGCCTATTTTTAGTCTAAAAATAATTCTTAAAACATAAATCGGTAATCATCCGACGCCCCAGGCTTTGGCCACTGCGTCCTTGTTCTATAATTAATTTGAATACTGAAGAAGGAATGCCGGTTTACGAATTGGGATGTTAATGGAATGGAATAAATTCTAAGTTGTCATATGATTTAGGCTATCTTTAAATCAAAAATGTCAATCATAAAAACCATAGCCGGCATCAATATTCGTTCGCTGATATCAGGTCTGATCATTCCTCTGATATTCAATTGCCTGGCATCTTCATGCGATCGTCCGGCCCGGAATAAAGGTTTGGTCTCTTCCGGAATATCAGATTCAACCAAAGTGGGTGGGACCACTGATGAATACCTGTCGGTTGGTGCCATTCTGGTCTTACCCAAAAATCCGGATCCGGGGAAAGCATTCCGCATTTTGGCTACCGGAGGAGAACATATCCGGAAGGCGCAGATTATCGTCAGCGGTCCATCGGGCAGTATAGAATCCCTGAAAAGTAAAATCGGGAAAGAATTACCTTATTGGCGGATTGATGATTTTGCCGGGAGCCCTGCCGGTAAATATAAGGTCACTTTAATTGCAGATAATAAGGTGGTCCAGAATCTTGAGTTTACAATTTCTCAAGGGGATGTGAATCCCCCAATTGGTGTTGTATGGAAGACCCTCCGGGGCTGGGACAGCGGTATGGAAGAAATATACTCTNCCTGGATTAACGCTTTGTTTCAAGGCTACGATGAACAAGCTTCCTGGTTTGCACTCCATGAGGTGATCCAGAATCAAAATCAGAATTTTCTTTACAACTATCTCTCGCTGGGGGAAGATGACCCTGACGGAAAAAACAGGTTGATCATGCAGCCTGATTGCGCTGATAATCCATTTTACCTGCGGGCATATTTTGCATGGAAACTGGGTCTCCCGTTTGGTTACCATGAATGCGACAGAGGCTACGTCGGACATAATCCCAAAGCCGGCCGGTGGATCACAAATGAAACTTCCAGCTCGAAAACCCACCCTGTACTGGCATTCAATTCCTTCCTAAGAATGGTGATGAATGGTGTTCATTCAGGTACGGCCAGAACTGCACTGAATGATGAAAATTCCGATTATTATCCTGTTTCACTTGAACGCGGGGATTTGCGTCCCGGTGTTGTTTTTGCTGATCCTTACGGACATACTCTGATCATTGTAAGCCGGTTACCGCAAACCAATGACCATCCGGGGTTGCTTCTTTCAGTAGATGCCCAACCCGATGGGACGGTAGGAATCAAACGGTTTTGGAAAGGGAATTTTCTGTTTAACACCTCCGGAGTAGTAGGTGAACCAGGATTTAAAGCTTTTCGTCCCATTTCAGTTTACAATGGCATTCCGTGCCTTATGAAAAACAAAGAATTGACCGCATCAGCTGGGTTCGTTCCCTATTCACTTCAGCAGAGAAAGATGAAAACTGATGTCTTCTATCACACTATGGAGCGATTAATCAATCCGAAGCCGCTTGAGCCTGAAGCAGCATTGCTCGACCTTATCCAGGCACTTCACGAACAGCTGATGGTACGTGTAACTTCAGTAGCTAATGGTGAAGCTTATCTCAAATTACATCCAGGTGGCGTGATTCCTATGCCTTCAAGTGCTGCCGGAATTTTTCTGGCCGGTGGTCAATGGGAAAACTTTTCAACTCCTAACCGTGATTTAAGGCTTTTGATTGCTATGGATGCGGTGCTTGACTTCCCTGACCTGATTGTCCGTTCACCTGAGGATTTTAATATCTCAAGACTTTTCTCTCCGGAGCAGGTTAAGAAAAAGCTTCAATCGACTCTTGACAAAAAGGTTTCCGAACTTTCGATCAGTTATACGCGTACAGATGGTTCTACACAAAAACTAACATTGGGAGAAATACTTAAAAGAAGGGATACCTTTGAGATAGCCTATAATCCGAATGATGGAATCGAGATCCGCTGGGGGGCACCTGAAAACAGCGAGGAAAGGGCTACGTGCCATCGTCACGCTCCTTCAAAACAACTTGAAACAATGCGCGTAGTACGGACATGGTTCAGTAAACGGCTGCATCCGCCAACATAATTTTTTTAGTCTTACTCGATCTTTGAATTTCTTCTTTTCAGGAAAAAATAAACCGGAATACCTGAAAAAATAAGTATCATGCCTATTGCAGCTTCGCGGGGCCTGGTTAGAATGGTATTGAAAAACAGGCCGATACAAAACAGGATGAATATGGCCGGTACTACAGGATATCCCCATACTTTGTAGGGTCTATACACTTCCGGCATCCTGCGTCGCAAAATAAATACTCCAAGTGTAGTTGCTCCATAAAATATAAAAACTGCAAAAATAATCATGTCTGTCAACTGATCGAAGGTTCCTGAGAGAACCAGCACCGATGCCCATATTCCCTGCCACAAAAGCGAGTTGGATGGAACGTTGGCATTGTTAATCTTCGCGATACCCGGGAAAAAAAGCTTTTCACGGGCCATAGCATAATATGGACGGGCTCCTGTAAGTATACTGGCATTGGTGCATCCCAGAGTAGTGACAAGTATTAACAACGAGATAAACGTCACCCCACCTGTTCCCCAGAAAGTTCTGACCGCCTCTACTGCAGCAATCTGATTGCCTGTTTCATGAATTTGCACGAGTTGTGGAATGGATAAAAGAGTCAGGTATGTCACATTGACCAGCAGATAGATAAATATCACAATAAAAACCCCTGTTACAATTCCTTTTGGGATGTTTCTTGTTGGGTCCTTAACCTCTCCTCCTATAAAACCGACTGAAACCCAACCCTGGTAAGCCCAGAAGGCAGCCAGCATAGCTGTATAAAAGGAAGAGAGCGTAACGGTTCCACTTGTCAACTCTTTTAAGTCCATGAAATTTGCAGGCTTGGTAGTAATACTGCCCAAACCAAAGATGACAATCGTAAAGAGGCCTGTGAATACCAGTAACATGATAGCTTTACTGACGCCTGCTCCGCTTTTTAATCCGGAGATGTTCAGACCTGTTAAAAATAATATCAGCAGAATAGCAGTCAGCTTGACTCCAAAATCCTGAAAAGGGTAGAAAACACCTCCTATTGTAAAATGTTGCAGTGAGCTGAAGATCCCTGGGATTGGGGTGATACTGTTCAGCGATTGCGCAAATACATAGGCAAGAGAGGATATCGTAGCAGTCTGAATGACTGTAAAGAGGGACCACCCATACATAAATGCAAAAAAACGGTTGTATATTTTTTTTAAATAAATAAATTCACCCCCCGTATCGGCCAGTAATCCTGCAACTTCCGCATTACTTAACGCACCAAAGAGGGTGATAATCCCTCCGACTATCCATGCTATGATTATCCATATGGAAGAATGAAGTTCCATAGCCATTGGAGCAATCTTTTTATATACCCCTGATCCAATGATATTTGCGATCACAAAAATAATGACATAACCCATACCGAGTGTCCTGACCAAATTCCTGTGATTATTCATAGCTAAGCTTTAGAATTAAATGAAGATCCTAAAATTAAGAAATAAAAGGGCAATCAACGGGTAGCAGCTTTTACTTTGACTTAAACCTGATTCTCTCTTCTTTACAAATATATTGTATCGCCCATTTACCAGATTGCCCGGCAGGTGGCAACCCTCCCCCCGGGAAGAGCCACTGCCCGGCCATATAGAACTTCTTCAGACCGGGAATGACAGGATTAAGATTATTCATAAGGTTTTTACTTGATGGCATGAACCCTTCATATGATCCCTTCCACACACCTGTATAGTCCACATCTGTTAATGGTGTGGCAACATCACAGACCTCTATATTGGTAGAAATTCCGGGATAGCGCTTATCGAGAATGGCTATTGCATCCTTTTCAATCAGTTCTTTTTCATTTTTGTATTCCCCGGCGTCAATATCTTTCCATAACTCCCATGGTGAATCAAATCGCATAACTATGACAGACTTTCCGTCAGGGGCCATTGTAGGATCAAAACAATAGTTCATAATGGAATAGCCCCTGTTGGTTTTGGTCCTTCCTATTATCTGATCCTTAATTAGCCATGTCTCAACCGGAACTTCTGAGTCTATTTTTTTATTAATTCCAAAAGAGACCTGAACAATAGGGGTAAATAACTCCCAATTCTCATATGCGTATGATATTTTCTTGTTCAGGTATTTTCCTCCGAGCATCTCAAAAATGGTAGAATGTCCGTCAGCCGCACTGATAACATAATCAGACTTAATTTCAGTACCATCGGATAATTACACCTTTTGTAATGTTATTCTCCACTACTATCCTGGTGACCCTTGACTTTGTCCTTAGGTTACCATCCAGATCGAGGTACCGGTTTGTCATTCGTTTTGCCAGAGGTAAAGAACCACCTATCAGATAACCTGCATTCTTCTGGTTGAACCATGCGAACATCATGATAAATGCAAGTGCTGAGAAATCTCGTGATCCAAAAATACTGTTGAGGAAATATTTCAGTGAATCGTTGGTAAATCCCAACTTCCCGAAGTATTCATCACAGCTTTTGCGACCATATTTTATAAAGAGCATCATTACAGGCATCATACCGAACAGTGAAGTGATTGTCTGTCCGAATTTTCTTAATCCGGGCGGGTCTGAAAAGGGTTGAAGAAAAGCAGACTTCCTCATAT
>JGI24134J36421_10000375_pt1 | contig 13684 bp, 8 predicted proteins | sample BarGraNGADG00312_FD_36421 | JGI IMG/M metagenome (IMG submission 36421) | reverse complement strand
CTATTTAGTACCATGGCTGTAACTTTCTATAGGTTGTACTTTTGCATTTTATTATACATTGTTTGTCTTGCTATATCCAGTTCTTTTGAAGCTTTCAAAACGCTTCCGTTATTGTTATTCAGGGCAGACTGCAAGGATTGTTTTTCAATTTCGGCAAAAGTTGGTGGATTTTGCCTCTGTGAAGTTTGCTGAGATGAATGTGAGATCATAAAATCATCAGGTGTAAGGATATCAGATTCGCATAATATAACTGCCTTTTCTATTGTATGACGTAACTCCCTNACATTTCCNGGCCAGTTATATTTCATGAGTTTGTCAAGGGTTTTGCTACTGAATTTCAGGCTGAATTTCTCGTATTTGGCTGCATACTCCTTTAAGAAATGTTCAGCAAGTAAAATAATATCTTCTCCTCTGTCGCGCAATGGGGGGATTTCAATTACAATAGTGTTAATCCGATAAATTAAATCTTCACGGAACAGGTTATTTGAGACCATTTCTTCCAGGTTCTTATTTGTTGCACAGATAAGNCGTATATCAAAAGGTATTGGAGTCTTTGATCCGACTTTATGGATCACCCGGTTTTGAATTGCCGTAAGAAGTTTGGATTGCATTGTAAGGGAAAGATTGCCTATTTCATCCAGGAACAGTGTGCCTCCTGAAGCTGTCTCAAACCATCCTGTTTTATCTTCTCTGGCATCAGTAAATGCCCCTTTGATATGTCCGAACATCTCACTCTCAAATAATGATTCAGTAATTGTACCTATGTCAATGCTGATAAAGACTTCGTCGGCTCTGCGCGAATTATTATGTATTTCTTTTACAATTAGTTCTTTTCCTGTTCCATTCTCGCCTATGACTAAAACATTTGCATCTGTCCTGGCTACCTTGTTCAGTACCTTCAATACATTTTCCAGTGGCTGNGATTTCCCAATCAAAGGAGTATATTGTTTACAAAACCCTTTGTTTATCTGCTTTTGCCTGTCGCGGAGCTTTTTATTCTCAACCTTTGATTGCCTGAGTTTAAATGCTGCCTGCAAGGNNNTAATAAGTTTATTATTGTCCCATGGCTTTACTACAAAATCAGTGGCTCCTTCTTTTATAGCCCTTACAGCCAGATTAACATCGGAATAAGCAGTTATCATCACTATTGCGGCTAACGGATCTGATTTTAAAATACGATTGAGCCAGTATATACCTTCATTGCCTGTATTAACACCTGCTGAAAAGTTCATATCAAGTAAAATGACATCATACTCCTCCCTGTTTATGTAACTGATGATCTGATTAGGATTTGATATACCCGTTATATTGTCAAATTCAGGGTCAAGCAACTGAATCAATGCTTTTAAAACCTGTTTATGGTCGTCAACTATCAGTAATTTGCCATTCATTTTATATANTTGAATTTCATATTATGTCAATATAATGGACATTTAATGTCCTTATATTAGGCAAATATAGATAATGTTCTTTTGATTTAATTACTTAAGTAACTAATTTTCAGAAAGTAAAAAATTCTGGTATGGTAATTGAATATTGAGGGCAAGATTTCTTAAATTGTAAATGGTATGAATTAAACATGATTAGGAACTATTTCACCATAGCTCTTCGGAATATCAAAAGGTATTCAACATTTTCAATTCTGAATATTAGTGGTATGGCCATAGGTATGGCATGTGCAATTTTAATTCTTTTATGGGTTCAGGACGAATGGAGCTACGACAGGCATTTCAAAAATGCCGATAATCTATACCGTGTCATTGAAAACCAAAATCCTTCCGGAGGAGAAGTCACTCCTCTGGGAGTGGCTCCGGTTGCATTAACCCCTGCGCTGAAAGAAGAATATCCTGAAATAATAAGGGCCTCGAGATTCAATAGCTGGCCGGAAGCATTAAAAAAAGGAGATGAAATTATAGATGAGATGCTTGCCACTGTTGATAAGGACTTTTTAGAAATGTTTAACGTCGGGTTTGTTCAGGGTGACATAAAGAACGCTTTAAACGGGCCTCACGATGTTGTCATTACTGAAGAAATGGCCAACAAATACTTTGGTAACGAAGATGCGCTTGGAAAAACATTGACAGCGACAGGGGGGTCAGTATTCGTGGTCACCGGTGTTGTAAAGAGTTTCCCGCATAATAGTCATATCCAGTTTGATTTTTTAGTTCCTTTCAAGCTTTTAAAGGAGGTAGGATTAAACTTTAATGATTGGGGTGGATTTCGTTTTCCTTCTTTTATCGAACTTAAAGAAGGTACTGATAGTAAATTAGTTGGCGTTAAAATTAAAGATATTATACAAAGAAATCTGAAAGAATCAAATTCTGAAATTTTCATCCAAAACATTAAAAAGATTCATTTGTTCTCTTCCGGGAAATATACAGAAGTTATTGGAACTCCAGGTGATATTACCTATGTCAGGATTCTGAGTCTCATTGCTGTTTTTATCCTTATTATTGCCTGTATCAATTTTATGAACCTTTCTACCGCACAATCAGTCAGGAGGGCCAGGGAAATTGGCGTACGTAAAGTGGCAGGGGCAAACAAAGGAAAAATTGTCACCCAGTTTTTAGGGGAATCACTATTGATTGTATTTGTGGCCCATGCCATTGCCATGATTTTTGTCGAATTGCTCTTGCCCGGCTATAATAATCTTACCGGTAAGCAGTTGGATGTTAACTACCAAAGTGCCGGTTTATATATTGGTCTGGTCACCATTGTATTGTTTTGCGGCTTACTGGCCGGAAGTTATCCGGCTTTGTATTTGTCTTCTTTAAAGCCACTGGATACAATGAATGGTATTATCAATAAAAATCCCGGTAACGCAAAATTCAGAAGAGTCATGGTTGTTTTCCAGTTTTCACTTTCTATCCTGCTTATAATATGCACTTTAATAGTTGAAGCCCAACTTAAATATATGCATAATAAAGAGATTGGCCTTAATACAGAAAACATTGGTTGTTTTGGATTCAGGTTTGGTGTTGAACGGGAAACTTTAAAAAAAGATCTCAGCAACAATCCGGATATAGTGAGCGTGACAATTGCAAACGGATCTCCCTGCAATTTTATGTACAATGTAAGCAAATTTGACTGGGAGGGGAAAAAGGAAGGTGATGTTGTTTTATTTTATCTTTTTGGTGTAGACGTGGATTATGCCAAAACCTTTCAACTTGAGCTTAAGGAGGGACGTTTCTTCTCTACTGAATTTTCAACTGATAATACTGCAGTAGTGATAAATGAAAAAGCGGCAAACATAATGGGCTTTAAAGATCCCATTGGAAAAACAATATCACGTAATGGATTGAAATTAAGAATTATTGGAGTATTAAAAGATTTTCACTTTCAATCGTTACATAGCAAAATTGAACCGCTCATTATGCAATTGAATGCAGGCAACTTTTGCTTGATCAAAATGAAACCTGATAATATAACCTCAACAGTTGATTATATAAGAAAGACAATAAAATCATATAATCTTCCCTATCAAATAAATTTCAGATTTCTTGAAGATGATTATGATAACCTGTACCGGACAGAACGAAGAATGGGTAAAATTTTTGGCTATTTCTCTCTCCTGGCAATTATAATTTCATGTCTTGGTCTTATTGGATTATCCTCATTTATGATAGAACGCAGGACAAAAGAGATAGGAATAAGGAAAATTAATGGAGCAAAGTCCATTGAAATATTCTCCTTGCTGTCAAGAGAGTATATCATATGGGTAATGATCTCAATCATAATTGCCTGCCCGATTGCCTGGTATGCAATGAATATATGGCTGCAAAATTTTGCTTACCGGATTGAAATAAGTTGGTGGGTATTTGCACTGGCAGGAGCTATTGCTTTGCTTATTGCATTACTTACAGTAAGCTGGCAATCGTATAAAGCAGCAAGTAAAAATCCGGTAGAAGCGTTGAGATATGAGTAAGAAGTTTTGAGTGAACTAGAGTTTGGAGTACTTAGAGTTAAAAAAAACAGCAGTGGTATTCTGTGAAAAACTCAGTGTTACTCTGAAATAGCGCAGCAAGCAAAAATCTTGTTGAAGCACTGAAGAATGAATTGACAAATAATTGAGGTAGTGTATTAACTGTTTAAGATTCAATATATCGAAATCATATGTTAGATTGATATTATGATTAAATGTGGAGTATTAGATTGAGATAAAATTGCTAAATTTATTATGTTTTTCAGACCTTTGGTCAGTATGCGAAAAACGAATTTAGTTAACATTAAATTTTTTATTTTCATTGCATTCGCTTCGGGAGTGCTGACAGGATGTGTTAATACTGAAGGAACCCTGATAATAAAAGGAAAAGTTTTAGATGAAAGCACAAAAACCGGTATTCCTTTGAAAAACATAATTGTTCAGGGCTTAGTAAATAGCGATAATAAATTAGTCCCAATCGAAGCTGGTCAATTCTCAACTGACAGCTCAGGTTGTTTCACATATTCATTGAGAAAAATCAAAGACGCCAATAACTACAATTTTTGTTTTGTTGGTGATTCAGAAAATCTTTTCACAACCAATAAAATGACACTCTTCGACCTTGAAAGAAATGCAAAATATCTATTATTTTCCCTAAGCAAATTAGTAGATCTCACCATAGAATTAAATAGAAAAAGTAAAACACCTGTTTGCGATACACTCTGTTTATCATGGGAATCGGATGGGGTTTACTTTTGGTTTTTATATCCCTATAGAATAAATAACTTTGGAAGAACAAACAATTCATTTGGGCATACATCAGGCACAGGATTAACATGGATAGGAGGAAATGTTAATTCTACAATAAATACTAAAGTTTTTGCAGACAAAATGACAAAATTAAGTTGGGAATTGTACCGAAACGGAAGGAGAAAGAAATTCACAGACACAATAACATGCAAAAGAGATTTTGCAAACTTTGTTAATTTTACATATTGAGAGTATAGGAAGTATTTGGGAGGAGTGAAGCATCAGGAGACAGGCGACAGGCATCAGCGTCTGGCGTGAGGTGAGAAATTGATTAATTTTAATCCCTTTTGGATTTTCTGAGAAACATTGTATGGTTTATTACAAACTTAATGTCGCTCCATGACACCTTTTCTCCCAGAGCCTCCTTTACAGGTCCGATTTTAAGATCATCCTTTCCTTCAAAATGACTCATTATCAGGTCTGCTATTTCCTGTGAAACAAATTTATCCAGCGGTATTCCCCCTGTCCCAACATAATATGCCAGATGACCTTCGATAGTAGATATACTCAGTTTCCTCTCCTCTGCTATTTGTGAAATTGTTTTACCTTCCTTAAAAAGATCATAACTAATTTTCTTTGTTTCTTCTTTAATCTTTTTTGGAATCTTTTTCTCAGTAACAATTTCGACAGGTGGTTCAATTTTTTCCTTTATGCAATATGGAATAATGATATTTAAAAGCTCTTCCCCGAATTTCTCTGATTTCTTCTTCCCCATGCCCTTTATCAAATTAAGAGCAGGCAGAGACTGAGGTATAAAATTGACCAATGTAGCCATTGTTTTTTGTGGCAATATCATGTAATGCGGAAGTTTCATTTCAATGGCTTTTGTATTACGCCATTCTTTTAGCAGGCGAAACAAAGCCGGATGTTTAATAATTCCGGAAGTATCATCCACTGACTTTGCAGAATGAGATTTGACTGAAGTAATATCAATGGCCGATTTGGCTTTTGCATCGAGATATTTACCGATCGTAAAGCCAGATCTGACAGTATTCAGGCAGGCCAACTTTGTGATGCCCTCCTTTCTTATGCGCTCCAAAGCCTCAGAAACCGATTTGCGAACTGTTTTATTGTCTGTTTCAACTGAAAAACCGGCTAATATCCCTTTCAGGGCGGCTTCCAGTTTTATCGAAAAGAATTCGCTTGCTTTTTTTACCCTTTCCTGCAGAAGAATATTTGATTCAGCATCAATTTCCCCGCTAAAAAGTCCATTCAATTGAGGACGGAATTTTTCGGATACTTCAATAAGGTCTGTCTTGATGTTGTTCAAAGCATTTTCCAGCATTTTCTGAGGATCTCCCATAATAGTGTCATAGTGCTCATTGATAATTTTAAGACCATAACTGAGGCTGCGTGAAAGAGGAGTAAAATCGAAGAGTTCAGTAAGTAATATTTGCTGGTAAGCTTTTTTAGAATCTGCCAGCTGCTTTTCGCAGGGTTGATTTTGTATTGTTTTATGTATAAAGTCTGAAATGGCCGGATCGTCGATTATGCTTCGCTGATTGATACGGCTGCTTAGTACAAGGCCGTCTAAAGTACGGCACCGGCTGAGAGCCACATACACCTGTCCATGTGCAAAAGCAATATTTGTATCAATAACAGCTCTGTCAAAAGTAAGTCCCTGACTCTTATGAATAGTTATTGCCCAGGCTAACTTTAGAGGGTATTGTTCAAATGTTCCGATTACTGTCTCCTGTATNTCTTTGATTTCGTCATCGAGAGTATATTTCATGTTTTGCCATTCCGCCATCTCTACCCTGATGGGGAAATCATCNTCAGGACATTTAACCACAATGATATCGTCCTCAAAAGCTTGAACTTTCCCAATTTTCCCGTTAAAGAAAAGTTTGTCCCTCGATATATCATTTTTTGCAAACATAACCTGGGCACCTTCCTTCAGAATCAGCTCACAGGCTGTGGGGTAGGAAAACTCCGGGAATTCATCCGTAATAGTGGCTTTAAAGGAATGAGATCTGCCGGGAAGTTTCTCTAGCTTTGAGTCATTCAGCATCTGAGCCTGATAATTGTGCGTGGTGAGAGTAATGTAACCCCCATCAGAATCAAGGTCAAAATCAGGAATATATCTTTTGTTTAGTTCGATCAGCACATTGGAATCCACATGATTGTCGCGGACTTTATTAAGCAGATTTATAAAAGCCTGATCCTTTTGTCTGTATATATGTTTCAATTCGATTGTTACGTAATCGGTACTTCTGAGGGCCCGGCTTCCGAAGAAAAAAGATGAATTATAATATTTATTAATTATTTCCCGGTCCTCATCTTTGACAACCGGAGCAAGCTGCTGAAGATCACCAATCATAAGCAGCTGAACACCGCCAAATGGAAGGTGATGGATTTTGTATCTTCTCAACGCATAATCAATGGCGTCGAGTGTATCTGCTCTTACCATACTTATCTCATCAATAATAAGCAGGTCAAGACCTTTGATTATATTGATCTTTTCACGGCTCATTTTATAACCTGTAAAATCTTTTTGTTCAGGTTGTTTATGAGAATTATTTTCCGATAAGTAAAACGATGGTACGTATGGGTGGAAAGGCAATTGAAAAAATGAATGTATGGTCACACCTCCTGCATTTATTGCAGCTACACCTGTCGGAGCCACAACGATCATTCGCTTTGGGGATAATTTTTTCAGGTCGCGAAGGAACGTAGTTTTTCCAGTACCGGCTTTCCCTGTAAGAAAGATGTTTCGATTTGTATATTTAATAAAATCAAATGCTAACTGCAGATCCTGATTTGTGACAGATTCCATATTATGTCCTTCAATTTTATCCTATAAAGATATTCATCGTTCTCAGGGATAAGACCAGTAATCTTATTTACCATGTCAAAGATCTCTTTTCCCTTATTGTAAATAGGAAGTCTTTCCGGACGTGCGATTTCATCCTCATCATCTGAATTCATTTCTCTGAAAAATTAGACAATAATCTATAGATCAATATTATACACAAAAGGTTCTCAAGCTTGTATCAATTGTATGCTTCGTTTATCAGAGGCAATTTCTTTCCCAACTCTAGCACTTATTAAACTGCAACNTCAAATTCAATGCTAATTTAGTAAAAAGGGGTGAGAAGTTCAAAACANTATTACCCACTTCCGGGTATATAGAAATTAGCTTATTCGAAAATGTTTGTGCTGTTTTTTGTACTACGCCTCATGCCTCACGCCTCACTCTTTCTTCCCTGAGCCCTCCTCCTTCGCTAAAGCTTCGGAGGACGCGGTGTGCCCTGCTTTGCCAGCCGTAACCTTAGCGAAGGCTAGTGCCCAGTGCCGTTGCGCCTTTACGACATTTTATTTACATTTGAGATTAGCCATCTTAACTTTAGACGGTGCTGCAAAAACACCATAGGAGGCATTCCTGAAAGATTCACAGGCTTCAGCTGTCTGACCCTTCCCTTCCTGAGCCAGGGCAATCTGAAAATAGAATTTTGCTTTGGCTTCAGGAGCACCGGTCTCAAGGATCAGCCCTTTCTGGGCATAATCTGATCCCTTATCAAAATCCTTCTGTTTGTTGTAAACTTCGGCAAAGTAATAGAACAGATCTTTGTCCTCGCCGTATTTTGCAGCTTTATTAAGAAAGCCAAGTGCCTCATCCAGTTTATCTGCCTGATCTGCCTTTGATCCTGATGCACGGAAGTATCCAAGAGCCATCGTGGATGCCTGTTTGATCTTCGCATCATCAGTCCCTGGTTTCATCTTGGTGATATACAGATCGATGGTTTTTTCAAAATCGTCGGAATTGGCTTGTTTCATATATATTAATGCCTTATTATATATGGTTGAAGAATAATCGGGGTTGATCATTAAAACGCTGTCGAAAGATGCAATTGCATTTTTGTAATCATCTTTTGAGAAATACTCGCCTGCCAGGTTATTATATGCTTTTATCAGAATTGAATTAGCGTTCTGTTTGGTTGTTGGGTTTTCATATTTTTCTGATGCAGCAACTGCTTTTTTTGCTGCGAGTATTACTTCGGAAGCTGGTTTTTTTGCGGTAAAGGCATCTGAGGCAACATTATAGTACAGACTGGGGAGCACTTTTATTGCCTTCTGCCTGAGATCAGCAGCAGAATCGCCGACCTGTATTGACAGGCTGACCACATTCTCAAACGCTTTAATTGCTGCCTGGGGATCAGTCTGAACCGCACCGGCACCTTCATTGTAAGCTTTGATAACATCATTTCGTCCCTGGGCTTTAATAGTCGTAGTTGAAAAAACCAATACAACAATAAAACTGATCGCTTTAATTATTTTTCTTAGTTCCATTTTGATTATCATTTTATTAATAACAATTATTCTTTTGAAAGGGTTAAAAATAAAAATTTAAATTGTTTTGTCTTACAATTTATCTGAAAAGGTGATAATTATTGCCATTTATCAAATTAACAACAGTCATAATTGCCGGTAAATTATAGGCGTCTTGGAGTCATTCTTTGTCTCTTCATCCTACCTTTCTCAACCTTAACCTTAACCTTCTTCTTCCCTTGTGNCCTTGTCCCTTTACGGCTTTTACTGCCATAGACGTGTCTGCTGTGGCATTTTTCGATAACCGAAGCTTTCTTTGCCCTCCGAAGCCTGACGAGATAAAAAGCCCGCCGTCATCTGGATAAATCCGGATTTCGGCGGGCGAAGTCGGGGTGAGAAGACTCGAACTTCCGGCCCCTACGTCCCGAACGTAGTACGCTACCAACTGCGCCACACCCCGCTTTGACCTCCGTAGCTTTAGCGAAGGAGGTATTTGACCTCCGTATCCGCCAGTTAGCGGAGAAGGAAGTATTGCTTTCAGGCTGCAAAAATAACAAATTTTTGTAATGATTTAACACTCTTCAAGGTTTGTTGATCTATACGTCCAACCTATGCATTCATATTCTATTTATTTTTCTAACTTGACAACTCAATTTTATTGATCCAATATGTCAGAGAACGACCGTATTTCTTCGATAGACATCATGAGGGGACTGACTCTGGTCCTGATGCTTTTTGTAAATGACCTCTTTATGCCGGGAGTTCCATCGTGGCTGGGCCACATGAAGGCAGATTATGATGGAATGGGGCTTGCCGACTGGGTATTCCCGGGATTCCTGTTNATGGTTGGGATGGCTATCCCGTATTCGATCGGTAAAAGAATAATAGAAGGTCAGAGTACATATTCAATTGCCAGGCATATTGTAATCAGATCTGTAAGCCTGATCATAATAGGAGTATTAATGCTCAACTCCGAAAGGGTAAATCCTGAATTTACAGGAATGGGAAAAAACCTGTGGGCTATACTCATGTATATCGGAGTGTTTCTTATCTGGAATAAATACCAGGAAAATGACAAAAATTTCTTTACGATAGCCGGACTCAGACTTCTGGGAATCGCGCTCCTTGTAGCGCTTATATATAAATTCCGATCCGGTGAGATAGAGAATAACGGTTCATTAATAACCAGCTGGTGGGGTATACTCGGACTGATCGGATGGGGATACCTTGTCGCNGCCTTCATATACCTGGCCGTTCGTAATAGTATATTGAATACAGCGGTCGCTATGCTTTTCTTCCTCGGAGTTAATATTCTATCAAAGCTTGATCTTCTGAATTTTCTCAATCCGGTAAAATCAGTCCTGGGAGTAATAATTGAAGGGAATGTCCCATTTATTGTTCTTTCCGGAATGCTTATCGCAACTATCCTGAAAAAACATTCAAAAAGCGAATCAGGCAAGACAGCTATTACNATTGTTTTAATAGGACTTTTGAGCCTCCTTGCAGGGTTTTTCCTCAGGAAGTGGTTCATCATCTCAAAGATTCAGGCAACACCAAGCTGGGGATTGATCTGTAACGGGATAACCATGGAGCTTTTCGCATTACTCTACTGGATAATTGATATCAGAGATCATCACAGATGGACATTCTTCTTAAAACCTGCAGGTGAAAACTCGCTTACCACCTACCTCGCTCCGGATATCCTTTATTACCTTATCTGGAGTACGGGTATTCCAATACTTATCTATAAGCAATCGGGTATTCCTCTGGTAGTAATATTTGGATCAATTGTGTGGGCACTGCTGATGGTAGGAGTAACTGCTCTGCTGGTAAGGTTTAATATCAAATTGAAATTATAGGAGAAATAAGCCTCACCATAAGCCTAATTTTAAATGATCTAATTTTTGATCATAATATACCCGTAGCGGTTATAGTTTTGTAGAAAGCAATTGTACAACATGTTCGAATTCCTCTTTTCTACAAAACCTTATGCCCTACGGGCAATGCTTCACGGTCTTGCNGCTAAATGGGAACTATTTCTGTGTTATTAAAGTGAATTAACTTAAAGATAGAGAATTAGCCCCCTTTTAGAGCTTGTCACGAACTTGGTCGGGAGGGACTGGGGGGGCCAAACGAGAGACGGGGCAGACTCCTATTTCCCGCTCATTGAATATGGATAAGCCTCTTCACTGGTTCCCCTTTTCTTTTCGCGCTCAGGTCCCATTCTGAAAACAAGCTTTCCCCCTTTGTAAAGCTCACCCTGTGTAATAAAATTTTTGCTGATCGCCCTCCCATTCAGTATAATTTTTTGAACATAAATGTTTTCCCTGCTGTTCCCCGAAGCTTGTATTATAAGCTTCTTCCCGTTTTCGAAGGTCAGAGTCACCTTATTGAACAAAGGAGAGCCAAAAACATATTCATCTGTTCCCGGAGTAACAGGATAAAAACCAAGTGCAGAAAAGACATACCAGGCAGAAGTCTGACCATTATCTTCATCACCACAATAACCGTCAGGTGTATAATTATAAAGTTTATCCAGCACTTCCCTTACGTGATACTGTGCTTTCCAGGGCTGCCCTGCATAATTGTACAGATAGATCATATGCTGAATCGGTTGGTTACCATGTGCATAATTACCCATATTGGAAATCTGCATCTCGCGTATTTCATGAATCACTACTCCATAGTAGGAATAATCAAATACAGGTGGTACTTCAAAAACCGAATCAAGCTTTGCAATGAAGTTTTCCTTTCCTCCCATTAAATTAACTAGTCCCGCAACATCCTGGAAAACGCTCCATGTATAATGCCAGCTGTTTCCTTCAGTAAATGCATCACCCCATTTATAAGGACTGAATGGCGACTGGAAAGTGCCTTCAAGATTGCGACCCCGCATCAGTTTCCTCCCTTCATCAAAAACGTTCTTGTAATTCATTGCCCGTTTTGCATACANATCAATCTCCTCCTGCGGCTTACCAAGCTGTTTTGCCAGCTGCCAGATACAAAAATCGGCATAAGCATACTCAAGCGTCCGGGCAGCATTCTCATTAATACCAACATTATAGGGTATATAACCAAGATTGTTGTAATAATCTGCACCCAGCCGGCCAACGGATGAGACAGGTCCTACTCCCTTTGTATTCTTGATAATGGCCTGATACAGGGTTTCTATATCATATCCTCTTATTCCTTTATTATATGAATCAGCAATCAACGATGCTGAATTGGAACCTATCATGCAATCACGATGGCCAGGACTGGCCCATTCCGGAAGCCAGCCGCTCTCTTTGTAAGTATTAACCAGTCCCTGCATAATCTTGCTGTCGACATCGGGATACATGAGAGTAAAAAACGGGAATAGTGCCCTGAAGGTATCCCAGAAGCCGTTATCAGTGTACATATAACCGGAAAGAACTTCTCCATTATAGGGACTGTAATGTACAATTTCATTCTTATCATTTATCTCGAAAAACTGCCGTGGAAATAGGATCATCCTGTAGAGACAGGAATAGAATGTCCGCTGCTGATCAAGCGTACCACCTTCGACTGCAAGCCTGCCCAACTGTTTGTTCCAGGCATCCTTTCCCTCTTTTTTAATTGTTTCAAAATCTTTGGTACTTGTTTCGCGGGTCAGATTTAGTAACGCTTGTTCCTGACTTATGAAAGAAGAAGCGATCCGGACAATTATCTTCTCCCCTCTTTTTGTTTTAAATCCGAGAACAGCTCCTGAATGATCACCCTCCTGTTCAAGATGATTAAGATTCAGCGTATCACCATGCCATGTATGTGCCGATGTGAAATCATGGTCAAAAACCGCGATAAAATAATTATGAAAATTAGCAGGTACTCCACCGCGATTATTACGGCAATAGCCTATGACTTTACGTTCTGAAGGAATTATTTTCACCATAGATCCTTTGTTAAAGCCATCCAGTAAAATAAATGAAGAATCATTTTCAGGGAAAGTAAAACGGAATATAGCCGCTCTTTCTGTCGGAGTTACTTCAGCAGTAACGTCATAATCAGCCAGGTAAACACTGTAATAGTATGGTTTTGCCACCTCGGCTTTGTGCGAGAACCAGGAAGCTCTTTCATTTTCACCAATTCTGATCTTACCTGTGAAAGCCATGAGCGAAAAGGCTGCATAATCATTGATCCAGGGGCTTGGCTGATGGGTCTGCTTAATTCCCATAATTTTGTTATCATCGTAAGTATAGGCCCAACCATCTCCCATTTTCCGGGTTTGGGGTGTCCAGAAATTCATACCCCAGGGTAAAGCTATTGCAGGATAGGTATTCCCATTTGATAATTTATATTCCGAATCAGTGCCCATCAGCGGATTAACCAGGTCAACCGGATTTTTTTCTGAGACATTATAATGATTCTGTATAAAAAATGCCGCCAGGACTATTGCAACTGCTATTAATCCGATAATAAACCGCTTCATTGATGTTCCGGAGGTAAATCTTCCAAAACCCCTGTTTGATTGATTTTCAAAGTGCATATTGAAATTATTTTAATCATAAATATAGGAATATATACTTGATGTTATTCTATTAACCTTTTGAATAATAGTTTAATACCAGTCTCCCCTCCTTTTGAAGCTAATCTTTATACACATCTTTTTTACTTAAGTACTTTAATACAATTTTAAAACTTTCGGCTTTATCATAAAACCTATCT
>JGI24134J36421_10000372_pt1 | contig 13709 bp, 10 predicted proteins | sample BarGraNGADG00312_FD_36421 | JGI IMG/M metagenome (IMG submission 36421) | reverse complement strand
ATCAACGGGCTGCTCGCCGGAATCCTGACCCAGATCGGGCTGTACTCCATCAACCTCCGCATCATGGGCAAGGCCAACATCGCCCTCCTGCGGGAGACCACCCTAGTGACGCCGCTGCGCGAGGCGGGCCTGACGGGGACCTGGGTGAGCGTCGGGATCTTCCTCCTCCTCGCTGTCGCGATCCTGCTGGTGATCGTGTGGTTCCTGCGCACCGACGTCGGGCTCGCGATGCGCGCCACAGGCGACAACCCGGACATGATCCGCTCGTTCGGGGTGAACACCGACAACCAGAAGATCCTCGGCCTGGCCCTGTCGAACGGCCTCGTGGCCGTGTGCGGCGCGTTGATCGCGCAGTTCCAGGGCTTCGCCGACGTCGGGATGGGCATCGGCATGATCGTGGCCGGCCTCGCCTCCGTGATCATCGGGCAGGCGCTCCTCGGACGTTCCAGCATCGGCGTCGCCGCCACCGCCGTGGTGCTCGGCTCCGTGATGTACCGCGTGGTGATCCAGCTCGCCCTGAAGGCCGGGCTGAACCCGAACGACATGAAGCTGATCTCGGCGGTCCTCGTGGTCCTCGCACTCGTGCTGCCGCAGTGGAAGGGCTTCTCGCGAATGGGTGGCGCGGCGCGGCGCCGGATCGCCTCCCTGTCCGACACCGCCGTCGTCGAGAAGGAGGGCTGAGGCGTGCTCAGGATCGAGAACGTCAACATGACATTCGCCCCCGGGACGGTGAACGCGCGCGTCGCACTCCGGGACGTCAGCCTCCATCTGACCCCGGGCGAGTTCGTCACGGTCATCGGCTCCAACGGCGCCGGCAAGTCCACCCTCCTCAACGTCGTTGCCGGGACGATCCGGGCGGACTCCGGGACCGTCACGATCGACGGCCGCGACGTGACGCGCCTGAGCGACTACCAGTGCGCCCGGTACATCGGGCGGGTGTTCCAGAACCCGGCCGCGGGAACCGCCCCGCACATGAGCATCGAAGAGAACCTCGCCATGGCGTTCGAGCGGGGCAAGCGCCGCGGCCTCCGCCGGGGCGTCAGCAAGGCCAAGCGGGAGCGCTTCGGCGAGGAGCTCAAGGCCCTCGAGCAGGGCCTCGACTCCCGCCTCGAGGACTGGGTGAGCCTGCTCTCGGGCGGGCAACGCCAGGCGCTCTCTCTCCTGATGGCCACCTTCAGCGAGCCGAAGGTCCTGCTGCTGGACGAGCACACCGCCGCCCTCGACCCGCAGCGCGCGGCGCTCGTCTCTCGCCTCACCATCGAGACGGTGGAGCGCTTCGGGCTCACCACGCTCATGGTCACCCACAACATGGACCAGGCCCTCCGCCTGGGCAACCGACTCGTCATGATGCACGAGGGCGGGATCGTCCTCGACCTCGACTCCGAGCAGAAGGCCCGCATGACCGTGAAGGGCCTGCTCGCCGAGTTCGAGAAGGTCAAGGGCGCCGAACTCGACGACAGCCTGCTGCAGTAGCGCCCGCGGCCTTACACCGCCGGCGCGATGCCGTGACGCCGCGGCCGGCGCGCCCGCCTGACGCGCCCGCCTGACGGGTGTCAGCGCGGGAGCTCGACCCCGGTCAGCTCCGCGCCCCGAGCGGGCTCTCCTGGATCGCGACGTCGGACGCCTCAAGCTGGAAGTAGGGCGCCAGCCGGGCGCTCGGGGTGATCACGCCTCGTCCGTCCCGGCCGCCTCGAGTGCCGCGGCGACGGCCTCGAACTCGGCGAGGGCGGCAGTGAGGTCCTCGACGATCTCGCGGGCGATGACCTCCGGTGCGGGGAGGTTGTCGAGGTCCTCGAGGGACTCGTCGCGCAGCCAGGTGATGTCGAGGTTCGCCTTGTCGCGGGCGATGAGCTCGTCGTAGCCGAAGGAGTGGAACCGTTCGGATTCGGCCCGCTCCGCGCGGGACCGTCCCGGCGCGTAGCACGCGACGAAGTCGTCCAGGGCCGCCCGGGTGAGCGGGTTCTGCTTGAGCGTGAAGTGTTGGTTGGTGCGCAGGTCGTACACCCACAGTCGCTCGGTCCACGGGTGCTCGGCGGCGGGCTTCTTCTCGAAGAACAGTACGTTCGCCTTGACGCCCTGTGCGTAGAAGATGCCGGTCGGCAGGCGCAGCATGGTGTGCAGGTCGAAGTCGTGCAGCAGGCGCCGGCGCAGCGTCTCCCCGGCGCCGATCTCGGTCAGCACGTTGTCCGGCAGCACCACAGCTGCCCGGCCGTTGATGTCCAGGATCGTCATGATGTGCTGCAGGAAGTTCAGCTGCTTGTTGGACGTGGTGACGACGAAGTCCTGCCGTTCGATCTCCAGGTCCTCGCGGGCCTCCCGGCCGTCCGCCCCGACCATGGTCAGCGACGACTTCCGCCCGAACGGCGGGTTGGACAGCACCACGGACCACCGCCGACCCGGGTCGGCGATCAGGGAGTCCTTGACCTCGATCAGCGGCGGCCCGTTGGGCTGCCCGATGCCGTGCAGTAGCAGGTTCATCGCCGCCAGCCGGGCGGTGCCATCCACCAGCTCCACCCCGTGGACGAAGCCGTCGCGCAGGTGCGTCCGCTGGGTGGGGTCCATCGTCTCCGCGCCCCGTGAGGCGAAGGCATGCGCCGCGAGCAGGAAGCCGCCCGTCCCTGCGGCCGGGTCGGTGANGGCGTCCCGCACCGACGGCTGCACGCGGTCGACCATCGCCTGGATCAGCGATCGCGGGGTGAAGTACTGGCCCGCCCCGGACTTGATGTCCTCCGCACCCTTGGACAGCAGCGATCCTGGCCGAAGAGCTCCTCTACTCCCGCGTCTGGACCAGCGAGGCCGAGCGAGCCGCAGCAATCAAGATCTGGAACATCCACTACAACGACCGTCGACCCCACACCGCCGCCGACGACCAGCCCCCGGCCTCACGCCTCCACACAGGCGTCACCAACGTCGTGAGCCAGAACAGCTCGTCGGCTGCGGTCCTCGCGCAGCGCCGCGATGACCGGGTGAACCCCCCGCGGCTGGTTCGGGATCTCGACCGGCCGCCGGACGGCAGTCATCCACTCCGGGGCGTCCACCAACCGCACCTGCCACCCCGAGGCGCGCTCACCGCTGGGCTCGAGAGGCTTGCCCGCCGGCACGCGGTCCCCCTTGCGGGCGCGAGCGATGCGCCGCTCGTACACAGGAAGCTGATCGGCAGCGATCGACAGGACACCGCCGCCAGCGAGCACTTCAGCGACGAGCTGAGCACCGACGCCACCCGGAACAGGCCGCACCAGTCGCCGCGGGATCACGGGCACGGGCACCACGCTCGCGTCCTCAGGCCGCTGCGGTGCCGTCCTCACGAGGGTCGGCCTCGCCGCTTCCGGGGGAAGGCCTCGTGTTGGAGGTAGTGCAGCCCAGCCGCTGTGATCTCCGCGCTCCACCGACCGCCGCGCTTGCTCACCGTGACCAGGCGCCGTAGTGGGACGGAAGGCCCTTGACGACTCGCGCGAGTTGGACGGATCTCGGTCTGGTGGGACGATTCACTGCCGCCGGCGGCAGATCCTCGAGCGTTGACACCGCAGTGCGGTCCTGGGTTCGCCGTCGGTCCGTGTTCTCACCCTCGATGAGGAGGCAAGGTGGCCATCACGACCCAGGACCGGAAGACACGGACGGCTGGTCGCACCAGTGTCGGCTTGAAGGTGGTCATGGCGACCACCGGTGTGCTCTTCCTGCTCTTCCTGCTCGCGCACATGTACGGGAACCTCAAGGCGTTCTCCGGTCAGGGCGCTTACGACGGTTATGCGGATCACTTGCGGGTGCTCGGCGAGCCGGTGCTGCCTTACTCGGGGTTCTTGTGGCTCTTGCGTGTGATCCTGCTCGCCTCGGTGGTGCTGCACGTGTGGGCGGCCGTGGTCTTGTGGAGGCGGGCGCACCGGGCCCGATCCGCCCCGTATGTGAAGTTCAGGCCGGTCCAGGCGACGCTTTCGTCACGGACGATGCGCTGGGGTGGGCTCACGGTGCTCCTGTTCGTGATCTTCCACCTGTTGCAGTTCACCACCGCGACCATCCAGATCGGTGGCAGCTTCGACAGCCCCTATCAGCGCCTCGTCGCTGCCTTCCAGGTCTGGTACATCGTGGTCGTCTACGCCCTGGCGATGGTGGCCCTGGGGATGCACCTGCGCCATGGGATCTGGAGCGCCGTCCAGACGCTCGGTTGGTCCACCCGGGCCCGGGAGACCCCCATCAAGCGGACCGCGCTGGTGATCGCCCTGGTCATCGTGGTGGGTTTCCTGGCCCCGCCCGTCTCGATCTTCTTCGGTCTGGTGAAGTGAATGCGCACTCTTGAGGAGAAGCACTGATGGTTGAAGGCCTCATCGACGGGCTCTACCGCGAGGGTGAACCGATCAGCGACACGAAGGCCCCTGACGGGCCGCTCGCTGAGCGCTGGTCCGCGCGCGTCTTCGGCGCCCACCTGGTCAGCCCTACCAACCGGCGAAAGCTGAAGATCATCATCATCGGTACCGGTCTGGCCGGAGCCTCGGCTGGGGCGACCCTGGGTGAGGCCGGCTACCAGGTCACGTCGTTCTTCTTCCAGGACAGCCCGCGCCGGGCCCACTCGATCGCCGCGCAGGGCGGGATCAATGCGGCGAAGAACTACCGCAATGACGGTGACTCGACCCATCGGCTCTTCTACGACACGGTCAAGGGTGGGGACTTCCGCTCCCGGGAGTCCAACGTCTACCGCCTCGCCGAGGTCAGCGGCAACATCATCGACCAGTGCGTCGCCCAGGGGATCCCCTTCGCCCGGGAGTACGGAGGCCTGCTCGACAACCGCTCCTTCGGGGGGGTCCAGGTCTCCCGGACGTTCTACGCGCGCGGTCAGACCGGTCAGCAGCTGCTCCTGGGTGCCTACCAGGCGCTGGAGCGGCAGATTGCTGCGGGGACCGTCCAGACGTACNGGCGTCACGAGATGCTCGAGCTGGTCGTCGTCGACGGCCGCGCGCGTGGCGTGATCGTCCGCGACATGGTCACCGGGGAGATCGAGACCCACCTCGCCGACGCGGTGGTGCTCGCCAGCGGCGGTTACAGCAACGTCTTCTACCTGTCCACCAATGCGATGGGGTGCAACGCGACAGCGATCTGGCGCGCCCACCGTCAGGGCGCCCTGTTCGCTAATCCCTGCTACACCCAGATCCACCCCACGTGCATCCCGGTCTCCGGGGAGTACCAGTCCAAGCTCACCCTCATGTCCGAGTCCTTGCGCAACGACGGCCGGATCTGGGTTCCCCAGGCCAAGGCCGACACCCGCGACCCCCGGGACATCCCGGAGAGCGAACGCGACTACTACCTGGAGCGCGCCTACCCCGCGTTCGGCAACCTGGTCCCGCGCGACATCGCCTCACGGGCAGCCAAGAGAGTCTGTGATGAGGGCCGCGGGGTCGGCCCGACCGGCCTGGGCGTCTACCTGGACTTCGCGGACGCCATCGAGCGGTTGGGGCGGGCCGCGGTGGTTGCCAGGTACGGCAACCTCTTCGACATGTACCAGCAGATCACCGGGGAGGACCCCTACCAGGTGCCGATGCGCATCTACCCCGCGGCGCATTACGTGATGGGTGGGCTGTGGGTGGACTACGACCTTCAGTCCAACATCCCCGGCCTGTTCGTGGTGGGTGAGGCCAACTTCTCCGACCACGGCGCCAACCGGTTGGGTGCCTCGGCGTTGATGCAGGGCCTGGCCGACGGTTACTTCGTCCTGCCCAACACCATCAACGACTACCTGTCCGCCGGACCGTTCGACCAGATCGACACGGACCACCCGGTCGTGGTCGACGCCGTCACGAGCGTGCGGGACCGGATCCAGACGCTGCTCGACACGCACGGCTCACGATCGGTCGACTCCTTCCACAAAGAGCTCGGGCAGATCATGTGGGAGCACTGCGGCATGGAACGCACACACGAGGGCCTGTTGCAGGGCATTGAGAAGATCCGCGAGCTACGGCGGGAGTTCTGGGCCGACGTGCGGGTGCTCGGCGGGGCTGAGGAGCTCAACCAGGCACTGGAGAAGGCCGGACGGGTTGCTGACTTCCTGGAGCTCGGGGAGCTGATGTGCATCGACGCCCTGCAGCGCCGGGAGTCCTGTGGGGGGCACTTTCGCGCCGAGAGCCAGACCGAGGACGGCGAGGCGCTACGCAATGACGAAGACTTCGCCTACGTCGCCGCGTGGCAGTGGACCGGGCAAGGCAGCCCGCCCGTGCTGCGCAAGGAAGCCCTGCAGTACGACGACGTCGAGCTGAAGCAACGGAGCTACAAGTGAGAATCACACTGAAGATCTGGCGCCAGAAGAACGCCGAGAACCCCGGGCGCCTCGTCGCCTATCAGCGTGAGGGTGTCTCGACGGACATGTCGTTCCTGGAGATGCTTGACGTGCTCAACGAAGACCTCACCGCCCAGGGTGAGGAACCCGTTGCGTTCGACCACGACTGCCGCGAAGGGATCTGCGGGTCGTGCGGGGTGATGATCGACGGGGTCGCCCACGGGCCCGAACGCACGACCACCTGCCAGCTGCACATGCGCTCGTTCGCCGACGGCGACACGATCACCGTCGAGCCCTGGCGCGCCGATCCGTTCCCAGTGATCAAGGACCTGGTCGTCAACCGCGGCGCCTTCGACCGGATCATCGCGGCAGGTGGTTTCGTCAGCATCAACACCGGTTCCGCACCCGAGGCGCACGCCACACCCGTACCCAAAGAAGATGCCGACCGCGCGTTCGAGGCGGCGGCCTGCATCGGGTGCGGAGCGTGCGTGGCAGCATGCCCGAACGCCTCGGCAATGCTGTTCACGGCGGCGAAGATCACCCACCTGGGCGCGCTCCCGCAGGGGCAGCCCGAACGCGCGGCGCGCGTGGTGTCCATGCTCAACCAGCAGGATGCCGAGGGGTTCGGCGGATGTACCAACATCGGTGAGTGCGCCGCCGTGTGCCCGGCCGGGGTCCCGCTCGAGACGATCTCCCAGCTCAACTTCGACCTGCGCAAGTCTTTGACCCCGAACCGGCGCCACTGACGCACCACTCTCCCCACACACAACTGAATCGCCTGAAGCGNNCGAGCATGCCCGCGTGCTGCGTGAGGACGGATCGGTGATCGAGGGGCTCTACGCGGCCGGCAACACCTCGGCCTCCGTGATGGGCGACACGTACCCCGGTCCGGGCTCCACCATCGGTCCCGCCATGACCTTCGGGTACATCGGCGGTCGGCACGCAACGGCCCAGGGCCCGACCCGCGAGAGCTAGTGCGGGTCAACCAGGCGTCGGAGCCATCTCCCCGCTCGATTCCGCTGGCCGGCGCGCCTCGGACTGGCCGCCATGCGCACTCAGGTGACTGGCCGCGATGGGGACGGAGAGCCGGACCCTGGTTCCTTGTCCGCGCTTGCTGTCGATAACCAGTGCTCCCCTGAGCAGCTTGGTCCGCTCCTGCATGCCGCGCAGTCCCAGCCCGTAGTCCACCTTCTTCTGACCGGCCCGGCTGGCCGGAACTGAGCCCCGGCCGTTGTCCGCGACCTCGACAGCGAGCTGGCCGTCGCCGAAGTGGATCGTGACCTGGACCTGAGACGCATGGGCGTGGCGTTCCACGTTGTGCAGGGCCTCCTGCACGATGCGGAAGATCAGGAGCTCGTCCCGGTTGCTGAGGCGGCTGCGGGCGCCATGGACGACCAGATCGACGGTCGGGCCTGCCCGCGCCCGGAGATCCCCGACGAGCCAGTCGATGGCGTCGACCAACCCGAGGTCGTCGATCAGCGAGGGGCGCAGGTCCCGGCAGTACCGACGGACGTTGTCCAGGGTCTCGGTGAGGATCCCCTGTGCCGCGGCAAGACGAGCACGCGCGTCGTCGGGGAGCTCCGCGGCCGTTGCCGTGTCGATCTGTGCCAGCGTCAGGACGAGCGACTGCATGGTGTCGTCATGCAGCTCGCGCGACAGGCGCTTCCGCTCTTCCTCCTGCGCCTCGGTGGCGAGCTCGATGTAGATCTCGAGGTTCTCGTTGGCGATCGACAGAGCCGCAAGCCCATCCCGCGTGCTTGCGTGGTGGCGGATGTTGCTCAGCGCCGTGCCCAGCTGGTTGCCCATTGCCTCCAGCACGCGGTACTCGTCGGGTGGGATCGCCTCGTCCAGGTACGTCACGCCCACGGCCCCGACGACGTCCCCGTCAGAGGTCAACGGGGCGACGGCACTGCAGGCGGCACCTCCCGAACCGGATTCCCGCTGCGCTTGGCCGCCGATGCACGCTGCAACGGTGAGTCCGCGCTGAACCTGGTCCAGCTCTGTGGGCACCTCGACCTGGCTCGCATCAATCACTGTCACGCCCGGCGAGTCTCGTCCCGGCAGCAGCTGGATCCACGCGACCTGACGGGTTGTGCGGTCGATCTTGGCCCGCAACGTCTCGCGCAGNACCTCGTCGAGGTCGAGGGAGTGGGCCACTGCTGACGCGATCGCATTGAGTCGGGACAGCCTCGCATTGGCCCGTTCCGTTGCCTTGGCCGCTGCCCGCTCCCGGTCCGCGCGCAGACCGATGATGAACGCGATCATGAGCACGATGGCGAACTGGACCAAGATCCCGATCCGGGTCTCAGCGCTGTGTCCGTAGATCTCCGGTGCCGACAGCACCAGGGCCCAGATCGTCGTCGGCAGGGCTCCCCTCACCCCGAAGCTCACACCGGCGTACACCACCGGCGCCAGGAGGATCGAGACCGACAGCAGGTAGAACTGGGACTCGGCCATCAGCAGCGGTTCACGCTCGAGGAGCAGGTGCGTGGTGTCGATGCCCAGCACGAGCATCTGGATCACCCAGAACCGGGGATCTCGTACAGGTATCTCCAGCCGCCCGAGCCAGCCGACAGCCCTGGAGGTTCGCCGGCGCCGCGGTGGGGGCGGAGTGCTACGAGACATCGGGGAGTCGGATCGAGTGCATTCGCAGAGCCAGAGTGACCGCCTCGGTCCGGGAGGTGACGCCCAGCTTGCTGAAGATGTTGCGCATGTGCGCCTCGACCGTGCGGGTGCTGAGCAGGAGATCCTTGGCGATGATCTTGTTGGTGCTGCCCTGAGCGGCCATCTCCAGCACCTGCCGTTCGCGCTCGCTGAGCCTGAGCGCCTGCGGCTGGGCCCCAGACATGTGCCCCAGCACCGTCCGCATGACGGAGGGTGACAGCGCGGATCCGCCTCGGGCCACCCGGACGATCGACTCCCGCAGCTCGGCCGCCTCGACGGTCTTGAGCAGGTAGCCGCTGGCGCCGGCCGTCAGTGCCGCCTGCACGTACTGGTCGTCGTCGTAGACGGACAGGACGATCACGGCGACCTCTGGCCATGATCCGGCGATCATCCGAGTCGCCTCGATCCCGTTCATGCCCGGCATGGCGATGTCCATCAGCACGACCGCCGGCCGCAGCGCTCGGACCTGGTCGCAAGCTTCCTGACCGCTCCCCGCCTCGCCGACCACCACGATGGAGGCGTCAGCGGTCTGGATCCGGTCGCGGATCCCGGCCCGGAAGAGCGGGTGGTCGTCGACGATCAGCACCGCTACCTGGTCGTCACGCGCCATGACTGTGTTCACCTGCCACCCATCTCGCGCGGTTCTCCGCAGCGTGCGTCGACGTTCGGTGCCCTCTGACGGTACGCCCCTGCGCGCCTGGGCACCGTGCCACGGGCCCGGGGCCGTGGACCGTTTGCCGGATGCACGCACGCGGTCGCCCCGGTGGTCACCGCGGCTAGGTGATTTCACCGATCGTGTGATCGGTTGAATCGCCGAGCGGCTCTGTGGAAAGCGCCGATGTGCGGTGCCGAACCCGTGACGAGAATCGAAACGGATCGGAGTCGCGGCAGGCGCTTCGCCATTGCGTGCGATCTGGTCACGGGACGTTCCGAACGTCTCTGGGCAACCGAGTGATGGAGGATGCTGTGGCGATCATGCCGAGCAAGACGAAGGGTGGCGCCGTCGGCGTCATCGCATTGGCATCGGCGGCACTCATGGTGCTCAGCGGCTGTAGCGGCGGAGCGTCGTCCGCCGCGGAAGACGGTGACACGGGGGCGTCAGCCGCGGCAGCGCCGGCGGCAGTGTCGGCACTCGGCGCCGACGAGTGGGTCGCCAATGCGGGCGACTTCAAGGAGGCCGCGAACTGGGACCTTGCCGAGAAGCCCGAGATCGTCCTCGGTGGCGGGGTCATCAACCCGAGCAGCCTCGACCTGGTGGCGGGCCAGCCATATCAGATCTCGATCACCAATACCGACTCGGTCGACCTGGGCATCGGGATGCAGGACTTCTTCCGCGCCTCTGCGGTTCGCAAGACCGAGTCCGGTGCCGAGATCAAGCTCATCCTCTTCAAGGACGTCTACGTCAAGGCCGGACAGACCATCGAGCTGTTCGTCGTTCCCGTGATGCCCGGCACGTACGACCTGACCGGCCTCGCCGCGGACGGCACGCCCGTCGACGGCATGACCGGCACGGCCAACGTCTCCGGTGACGTCCCCACGACGCCGCAGCCTGTGATCGAGGACGTGAGCACCGTCGGCGTGCCAGAGGGAGCGGCCGACATGCTCGCTGCGGCCATCCCCACCTGGGACGCCACTGCCATTGCCGTGACGATCACGATGGGTGACACCGAGGAAGCGCACTTCTTCGAGCCGTCGGACACCGTGCTCAAGGTCGGCGTTCCCGCCACGATCACGTTCGTCAATGCGGGCACCACGATGCACGTCTACGAGATGGCGGACTTCCTGAAGACCGCGGTCCTGAAGCAGGTCACCGGAACCGGGGGCTGGAACACCGGCGGCCTGGCCAAGCCGGCGGATGTCGAGGCCGGTGTCACCACGAGCCTGTCCATCATCCCCACGCAGGCGGGCACCTTCGAGCTGACCGACTCTGCGCCCGGCATGGAGAGCATGCGGGCGACGATCACCGTCACCGAGTAGCGCCCACTCGTTGGCGGGGGCCGGCCGGCCCCCGCCAACAGCCCGGCCGTCCACCCGTGCACCCTGACGTCCGGGACGGTGACGGCGGAACCCATCCTCGTCTCTGGAGTGTGCGTGATGCAGATCCACAAGCGGAAGCCGAGCGAAGGCCTGGCGATCGGTCCACGGCCCGACCTGGGCCTCACCCCCACGACCGACAGTGCCGTCGACCGGGGCAACCTGTCCCGGCGCAACCTGCTCCTCACCCTTGGTGCGGTGGGCGTGGCTTCCGTCGGCGGCTCCATCGGCCTGATCGCCTACCGCGACGAGGCTGCTGCAACCGAGGCGATCATGGATCCGAGCCGGGAGCACCAGTGGTGCCGGGTCGTCGACCTGCGCAGGTGCACCGGCGAGCGCAAGTGCGTGAGCTCCTGCCAGATCCGGCACGGACTCCCGCCCGAGCAGACCTGGATGCGCGTCCTGTCCTGGCCGGACGAGGACGGCGGGGAGCACTACATGCCGGTGCCCTGCCAGATGTGCGAGAACCCGCCGTGCCAAGCCGTGTGCCCGGTCAGTGCCACGTTCACGAATCCGCAGGGCGTGGTGCTCGTCGACCAGGAGACGTGCATCGGATCCCGCATCTGCATGGCCGCCTGCCCCTACGACGCCAGGTACTTCAACTGGAGTGAACCTGCGCCGACGAACCGGATGCCGGCTGGGTCTCCGAACACCCCCGAGTTCCCGTCGAACCAGATCGGCACTGTCGGCAAGTGCGTCCTGTGCGCTGATCGCATGCCGTATGCGAAGGAGCTTCCTGCCTGCGTCGATGCGTGCCCCAACGGCGTGCACTACATCGGGGACCTGGTCACCGATGTCGCGGTCAACGGCCAGACGACGGTGCGGCTCTCGGCATTCCTGAGAGAGGGCAACGCAGTCCGTTTCAAGGAAGAACTGGGTACCAGCCCCCGCACCTTCTACATCCCGGGAGATGGCCAGCCGATCGGCGGACCCTTGGAGGGTGTGTCATGAGCAAGTCCACACGAGAGCCGACTGTCATCGACAGTGCTCTGCGCTCACTGCGCGGAGCAGGCGCGAAGTTCTGGGTCGCGGTCGCACTTCTGTCGATCATCGTGGGGTTCGGCGTCTTCGCCTGGATCGTGCAGCTTCAGCAGGGGATGGGAGTGGCGGGCTTCGCCGACTCGTCCTTCTGGGCGGTCGACATCGCCAACGTCGTGACCTTCATCGGGTTCTCCTACGGGGGCGCCGTGGTCTCGGCGATCCTTCTGCTCACCGGTGCGTCCTGGCGCTCTCCGCTGGCGCGCCTGGCCGAGGGAATGGCGCTCGTCACCGTGCTCATCGGGGCGGCCTTCGTGATCCCGCACCTGGGTCGACCGGACCGCATCCTGGGGATGATCACGCTGGCCAACCCGGCATCGCCGGTGTTCTGGGACTTCATCGCCATCGTCACCTACGCGATCGCCACGCTGGTGTTCTTCGCCCTGCCCCTCGTCCCGGATGCCGCCATCCTGCTCGGCACGCACCCTGACGAGCTCGGCCGCTTCCGGCGTCGGCTCTACCGGCTCGTGTCGCAGGGGTGGACGGGCTCGGCGGGTCAGCGAGGCGTGCTGCACCGGGCGATCGTGGCCATGGCGATCCTCATCATCCCGTTGGCCGTGTCCGTCCACTCCGTGCTGGCGTGGGCATTCACCCTGGTGAGTCGACCCGGTTGGCACGAGAGCATCTGGGCGCCCTACTTCGTCATTGCGGCACTGTATTCGGGTGTGGCCCTGGCGATCCTGGTCGTCGCCGGATTCCGCAGGGGATACCACCTCGAGGCCCTGATCCATGCCAAGCACTTCGTCCGCCTCGGCTACATCATGGCCACGCTCGGCGCCCTGTACACGTACCTGACCTTCGCCGACCTCCTGCCCGGCGCGTACGTCGGGGAGCAGGGACCGGTCGAGATCGTGCACGAGATGATCTTGGGTCATGCGGCTGTGTGGTTCTGGCTCTTCCTCGTCGCCGGGACGATCGTTCCGATCCTGCTGGTCTCCGTGCCGAGAACCCGCACCATCTCAGGCATGGTCGTCGCGTCGGTGCTGGTCGTGATCGCCATGTGGATCAAGCGCTTGATCATGGTGGTCGAGGCTGCGGGCTACGACCGGCTGACCATGTCCTTCGACGACTACTTCCACTTCACCTGGGTGTCGATCGCCATCACGGCGGCAGGGGCCGCGGCCATCCCGCTGCTGCTCATGCTGCTCTTCCGGGTCGTCCCGATGCTCGCCATCGACGAGATCCAGGAGGTCGCGGCTGATGACGGGTCGACAGTGCAACGACACGCCGCAACCGAGCCGGCGCCCCGAGGGCACAAGGCGGCCGTGGTGGCAGGCAGCCTGGTGCTGATCGGGCTGTTGGGGATCGGTGTCGGGCGCGCGCAGCCGGCGCTCGCAGAGACGGTCACGGACCCTGCGGAGATCGTCGCGACGGCAGCGTCGGTCGGCCCGGAGGTAGACCTCACGGCGACTGTCACCTCCGCCGGTCAGGCCGTTGCCGACGGGTCGGTGTACTTCTACGCGAGCACCCCGATGTTCGCCGGCGACGACAACCAGATCCTTGTGGGCAAGGTGCTGACGGGTGCGGACGGTGTCGCAGAGGTCAGCTACGTGGCCTCGGAGATCGGCAACGTCACCGTGACGGCCAAGTACTACGCCGACGTCCAGGGGGCTCCCGTGACCAGCCAGGTGCAGGTCGAGGTGACCGAGGCCGTGTCACCGTACGTTCCTGCCCCGGCTGGCCCTCTCGATGGCACCGGAGGAGTGCTGGTCAG
>JGI24134J36421_10000366_pt1 | contig 13789 bp, 15 predicted proteins | sample BarGraNGADG00312_FD_36421 | JGI IMG/M metagenome (IMG submission 36421) | reverse complement strand
TCGATATTCTGATCACGCAGGAAACCAGGACTGACCACTTTAATATTTTTGCCATCAACCCTTCCTTCGGCCCCTTTGCCCGGAATGCTTTTAAAGTTTTCGACCGGAAGTTTCTTTTCAGAAGAAGCGGCGATGGCTTTTGCGATAGGATGTTCAGAATTCGCGTCTACGGATGCTGCATATTTACGCAGTGTTTCTTCGTCAATGTCTTGAGAAAGGATGAGTGTATCTGTGACACCAAAACGACCTTCGGTAAGTGTACCTGTTTTATCAAAAATCACTGCCTGAAGTTTTCGGGCTCCTTCGAATGAAACGCGATTACGGATAAGTAAGCCGTTTTTTGCTGCCAGTGCTGTGGAGACAGCTACCACCAGCGGGACGGCAAGACCGAGAGCATGAGGACAGGCTATAACCATCACTGTAACTGCACGTTCGATAGCGAACGCGAAATCCTTTCCCATAAGTGACAACCAGACAATAAGGGTAATTACTCCGCCACTAAGGGCAACAATAGTAAGCCACTTTGCTGCAGTATTGGCGAGGTCCTGGGTCTTTGATTTACTATCCTGTGCCTGTTTCACAAGATTTATAACCTGTGACAGGAATGAATCTTTACCGGTGCCTTTTACCTCGATAGTAAGCGAACCCTCTCCATTAATTGAACCGCCGATTACCTTTTCGCCTTTCTTTTTTGCTGCCGGAGTTGACTCCCCTGTAAGCATCGCTTCATTCACTGAGCTTTCTCCATCAATAATGACACCGTCTGCCGGAATTTTTTCACCCGGTTTGATCAATACTTTATCATTTACAGCAAGTTCTCCGAGCGGCACATCTTTTACGCTGCCGTCGGACATGAGTTTGTGTGCATCTGATGGCATAAGTTTAGCCAGTTCCTCTAAAGCTCGTGATGCGCCCATAACGGACTTCATCTCAATCCAATGGCCAAGCAACATGATATCAATTAATGAGGCCAGTTCCCAGAAAAACATCTTTCCGGTAAGACCAAACACTACAGCGCTGCTGTAAAAATAAGCTGTAGAAATAGCTACCGAGATGAGTATCATCATCCCTGGCTGGCGAGATTTAAGTTCTGCGAACAACCCTTTGAGAAAAGGCCATCCTCCATACCAAAAGACTGCAGATGAAATGACAAACAGGACGTAGATGTCACCTGAAAAATGAATTGCTTCCCGGAGACCTGCCAGCTTCTGGAGCATTGGTGATAGGACAAGAATCGGAAGTGTCAGGATCAGAGAGATCCAAAACCGTTTTCGGAAATCCGCCGCCATATGAGCATGATGATCAGGTCCTGAATTATGCAATTTAGTTTCGGCCTTCAACCAATTTTGCATGTCATGTCCCTTCTGGCGACCCTCCTTAACATAGATATCATATGCTTTTTTTTCCACCTCGTCATGTGACGGCTTCGGTTCCGAATTCTTCGGCATGTTGTGATTGTCTTCCACTATTGATATTCTCCTTTAATTATTTATAATAGGCAGNCTTAAAACATAATCCATACGACCGCATACAGTGTATTATTATCTGAAGCATTCCTGCCAGATCCGTCATAGTTTGAAGAAGCTCCGTTGAACTTATTATAAATTACATACTGAAGTGAAAACTTGATCTTTTCCCATGGCCGGTAGTCTGTCTCCAGAATATAACCGCTGCTGTTGGGTCTACCCGTTCTGCTTCCTTCATAGGGGCTGGCAGAATAAACAAGTGGGTCTGTCTTACCCGTTACAGAAAAATAGCTTACTGATCCAACAATATCTCCTATATGGCTACGATAATAATAATTAAAGTTTATTCTGAAAGTATTCAGGTAGTCAACAGGATTTGCTGCATTAGCAAGGGGAAAGCCTGCTTTCCAGTCCTGTTTCTCGTGAATCCATGTGGCGTGTGCTGTTATGATGTAATTACCTGCCACAGCTTTAGGTTTACTATCAATTTGCGCAGGAACTTTAGTATCTTCAGGTTCAATGGTCCCCATAAACTGATACTGAGCATCAAAGGCAATATCTGTAAATCGGTTTGTAGGTCCGCTTGTGTTACCTGTGGGGAAAATATCAGCCCTCATACCATAAGTGCCGACGGTAAAGAAGTGGCTTTTCCATCGATGTTCCATAGTGAACCGCCAGTAAGGAGCAGCACCGTCAACAACCTGATCTATAGTGGTTCCTGCACCTAATGGTTTTGTAATTCCATTCCTCGCAGTGCGGTATAAGGTTCCTCCCAAATAAATAAAGTTGTTCCAGAAGACATTTAACCCTAGCCCCCCTACCTGTTGGTCTAAACCNCCGTGGATTATTGTTTCGGCAACAGGAGTAAATGCAACGCTTGAAGAAGCAAATGGGTAACCCCATGCAGGAACAGTATTCCAGCCATCCTGAACCGTCGGACTATTGTTAATTGTAAGTCCGTAAATCAGGTTTTTGCCAGCTAAAGTAGTATTGTTTGAATAACGTATATCTGTCATGTCCAGATATATCTTATTATCCACACCATCATAGGTTGCCTGCACAAAGGCACCAATATTATCATAAATGCGACCTCCGTAGAATAAGCTCAACTGTTGGGGTAAATTTATCCGGTCGGTTGCCCGGTTTGTTTTATCAAAAGGAGCTACCCCGGTTGTAAGACTTTTAGAGTCTGAAAATGAAGCCTGTACCATACCGGCCAATGGTGGTGGAAATTCATATGATTTGCCGCTTTTACTGAATGTGTAACCTCCAAGTTTGAAGAGACGTCCAAATGGAGTCAATTCCGGAAACACTGTATGACATTCGTTACATTTCATTCCTGTTTGCCGGGCAAAACTGGGTATAGCCTGAGCAGTGCAAATGAATAAAAGTTGCACTAATATGATCACGGTAAGAAGAAAGAATGTTTTACAAATGGGTTTGCTGTGCATTTTATTGCCCTCCTTTATTTATTTTTTTGAGTCGAATTTTTGTAAGTGCCGGTTATGTAAACTGTTATGGCTTTTATCTGATCAGGTTCAAGGTCAAATGCAGGCATCATTTGTTTGCCTTTACGAATCGTCTCATCGATTTTTTTCGGAACATCATCCTTCCAAAACTCTGAACCGGTGAAGTCTTCGGGATGCCCAAGAAGAGGTTCAGAGGCAGGTCCTTCCCCGTCTCCCAGAATACCATGACAGAATTGGCATTTGTTTTTGTAGATCGCTTTTCCTTTCTCGTAATCATTCCCCTTGGAAGATTGGGCAATGATATGCCGGCTATTCAATGCCGCAAAAAAAATACAACTGATAATTAATAAAGTAAATCTTTTCATTTCGTTGAATTTTCAGTATTATTACATCATTACTGCATTTATTTTATTAAAAAAATTATTACTGTCTTGTTTAAGGCTGATTATCAGTAATTCACTTCTTTTCTTCTTCCAATTCAGCCTTCTTAAATATGCGAAGTTCGAATGACAGTATATGACCAAAGAATTTTGCAAAAGTATTTATCATCTCAAGATCGGATAGGAGAGCTATGGCAGGAATGAAAACAGTCTCATAATCTCTAACTGTTATTTTTCCTTCAGCGGAAACACAGAACATTATCCGGCAAAACTTCTAAAATTTTAACAATTTATTGAGTTTTTAGTTCATTGATTGTTACTGATTTAACATTCTTTTGAAGTAATTTATATTTATTCTAAATTACTGCATACTTTTTGTTTCCATTTATCAGGAAAAATTTGAAGGACTCCTCTGATTTTTTGTATCAGGTCTTTCTAGTTTGTCAAGATTACTTTTAATGCTCTTTCTTTTGAAGCGTGTTCAAAAGTGACATAAGCCTGAATAATCTGTTCCAATTTAAAATGGTGTGTAATAAGTTTCTTTGGATCAAGTTTTCAATTCATGAAGCAATTCAATGATTTTGTCTAATTTATCCACTTCAATTGACTTCAACTTTATTGCCAAAGCTTCTATCTCTTGTTTTGCATCCTTATTCGTTTTATAATCCTGTTCAGCGTGCGTCCTGTCACGTTCGTTTTGCCGGTTTTGAGACATCATAATAATAGGTGCTGCATAAGCTGCCTGTGTTGAGAAAAGAAGATTGAGCAATATGAAAGGATAGACATCCCAATGAAACATAAATCCGACAAGGTTCATCCCCATCCAAATTATTACTAAAGCTGTTTGAAGGATTATAAACTTTCATGAACCGATTCCATGTGCTACTGCATCAGCTACACGACCACCAAAATTTAATGTTGCATGATGTTTCTCATGCCAGGTTTTTTGAGTTTCCATTTTTTCTCCATAATTCATTTGTAATTTTAAAAGTAACGGTCAATATTAACCGTCCTATTCCAGTGCTGCCACTTTATTCAAACAGCGCATGTATTTTTCTTCAGCCCTAAAATCAGCATTCAGGAAAGACTTTACCAGTTTCTACCTCATAACCAGCTTCTTTAAGTACTGCGATCAGCTGGACTTTCAATTCAAACCCACCATGGGCTGCGGCTATACCTATTCGCATATTTCTCTTCATCTTAAATTACTTCCAGACAATTAAAAAAACAACAAACACCAAATAAAGGCCAACAACGATCGCTCCACTCATCCTGTTAAATCCTTTCTTTAAATAAAAAAGGAACATGGCTAAAACAGTTATGCCTATAAGCCACCATACTGAAAAAAAAGTTTGTTTTGACAGAGTATTGAGGCCAAATATTATTGCAGGAACGCATATTCCGAAAAGGATATTTATCGTATTGCTGTTCAAAGATTCACTCATTACAGCCATTCCCCTATTATCCAGAGCAAGTCTGATTGACGTTATTACATTGGGGATACTGGTCAAAGTAGCTAGAATTAGCATACCCACAATGCTTCTTTTTACTCCCCACGCGCTACTTAAAAAAACCGCGGAATGAACCATTCCAATGCTTGTTATAATGATTACGATTACCGCAAGTCCTCCTAACCATAGCCAGGACCATGATTTAGATAAATTCAATTTATGTTCCTTAGAAGTATTGCGAGTGTCAACAATTGCCTTATACAAAAAGACGCGGATTTTTTCAGGTAAGCTCCATTCTTTCATTTGTTTAGGTTTTATTTCAGAAATGATGACATATGGAACCAGTAAAAACAAAAATAACAAAAGACTCACCAGAGGTAAGATAAATCTATATATTAATAAAATCAGTACCAGAATGACGATAATTGAAGTCATACCATTTACTATAATACCTTGTCTGCTTAATGGCAGACTCCCCACAACCAATGCACTAAGACCCAATAGGGCAGCTATGTTAAAAATACTGGATCCTATGATAATGCCCACACCAACATCATGCTGTCCAATAAATAAAGCAGTTACTGCCGATGAAATTTCAGGGGTATCAGCACCCAATGCAGCAATCATACCCAGTAAAGCACCTGATAAACGGAGACGAGTTTTCAATTTTACAAGGCTTCCGCCAAGAATGAAACTGAAAATTGTCATCAAAGCAAAACAAACAATAAATATAAATATTGCGGATAATATAGTCATCAATTTATTTTGAAATAGTTTAAATAGAAATTTCTTCTTTGTGCAGATCGGCTAAGGAGCACCCACCCGCTGAAAAGGAGAGGTATCACCCCGATCAGATTTTAATACAAGTTTGTCTTGACTAAATGATACGATCGTACTTGATGCAACCTTGTTCCCTAGACGCTCGTTTTTCGTACCAGTGATATTCAGTGTGAGAATTGCGCCGGAAATTTTCCACTTTCCGCGAACTGTTCCGGTCAAGCTTTGAGAAAGCGTATTAGCAATGAACCCCATTCGGTGTACTTTGCATACGAAAGTACTATCAATATTGATGGACATTGTTTCTTTCAGATCGCCAACTGTACCTTGCCAGTGCCCGACAATTTTCGTCGAATATTCTGCCTCCGGGACTGGCTTAAGATTGTTTTCACAGGACCCTAAACAAAATCCCAATACCATTATTATGATTGCTCTTACCCAGGGCATGCCTTTAGTTTTCATTATATTAACCCCTTTCATTGTTCTCTTTTTAGATTACACTGATAACTTTTTTGTTAAGGCCTCCATTAGTTGGTCAAAGGCTTTAATAAAACTCTTAACACCATCGTTTTCCAGTTTTTTAGTAATTTTTTTTATATCGATTCCAACTTCCGACAATTCAGACATCACCCACGACGCTTGATCTAAATTGCTTTCAAGCCGAAGAGAAGGGTCTCCATGGTTACGATAAGCTTCAAGGGTTTCAAGTGGTATAGTATTTATCGTCTCCGGGCCTATAAGCGCTTCTACGTATTTTATATCGCTATAATTGGGGTTTTTAGGGCTTGTACTGGCCCATAGCAGTCTTTGGGGTGACGCACCCAGTTTAAAAAACTGTTCACTTTCAAATGTTTCTTTGTAAATTTTATAGGCAATTTTAGCGCTTGAAATGGCAACCTGTCCGCGTATTTTTGTTGCAAAATGTACCTGCTCTCCACCTGAAGCAACAAAATCCTGTTCTTTTGGATCTATTACAGCATCTATGCGACTCAAAAAGAAACTTGCAACAGATTCTATATTCTTTACAGGTTTACCTTGATCTATGCGAGCCTTAATTCCGGCTATATACATTTTTATAACCTGTTTGTATCGAGGTATTCCAAATAGTAATGTAACATTAACATTTATTCCTTCGCTGATGAGCTGTCTGATAGCCGGCAGGCCTTCGGAAGTTGCCGGCACTTTTATTAAAACATTTGGTCTGTCCAATTCAGACCACAAACGGCGGGCTTCCTCAATTGTACCGTTGGTGTCATGTGCCAGATGAGGGTTGACCTCAAGGCTGACATATCCATCTTTTCCTTCAGTCTTTACATACACATTCCTGAACTCGTCGGCAGCATTCTTTACATCTTGCTGGCTTATAGCTTCATAAATAGCTTTAACATCTTTTTTCCTAAGTGCCAGATCACGAATATCCTGATCGTAAAGATGGCTTTCCGCTATAGCCTTCTCAAAGATGGATGGGTTCGAGGTCATCCCCCGTAGTCCATCTTCTTCAATCATTAGTCGAAGGTCACCACTTGCGATAATGTCACGCCGTATATAGTCGAGCCAAATTGACTGACCTAGCGTTCCTAATTTTTGTAAAGGATTATTCTTCATGATTTTGCTATAGAAAAACCTACCTCTGCCACTTTTTGTGCTGTTGGATTATAATCCAATGCAATCAATATTTTTTTCATCTTATTTGGTTTCATTTTCGTTCTATAATTTATCTTAAGTTTAGAATTCAGTCCCAAGCCTTAATATGATCATACACCTTCTTCCTTAGAGTTCATTTTGTCTTCAGTCGTGGCATTGGTATTGGTTTTAGCTTTCTGATCTTCACGATTTGCCTTCTCCATCTCCTCAACTGCCTGAACATCTTTTCGACCTAGTTCCTCGTAAAGTTCATGGACCCGCTTTACCATCCCTGGCGTCAAATCGGAAGTTATCTTAGCTTTTTCTTCCAGCTTAGTATCACCTTTCGCTTCAGGATTAGTATCGACCTTGGTTTCAGATTTATCTTCCTCTTTTACTTTTGGCTTACTCTTAGCTTTTCTTCCGGGTCCAGTCTTAGTCTTTTGCATCGGGCTTATTGTTGTCTTTTGCTTCAGGTTCAGGCTCCTCTTTCTCAGCAGGTTTAGTCTTATCTTTTGCATTGGGTTTATTCTCCTCTTTCTCAGCGGGTTTAGATTTGGCTTTAACCGAATCAAAAATCCTGTAGGCCAGTAGTTTCAGGCGGTCATTAATCAGGAACCACACAAGTGCATATCCCCAAACCAACCCTGCCCAACCCCAACCTAGGGGAGTCATAAACAGTCCATAAACTGCTATTAAAGTCGCCACAGTTTGGGTGCCGAGTACTGCCATCCATAATATCCTTGCGGGACGTATTGACCAGAACGGACCTCGCGTGCGTGTAAGGAAAATGGTCAGATGTCCCGCAACAGACAGCTTCAAATACATCAATGTCTGAATATGTGGTTGGTCAAGATGAAAGACTTTTAAACCCAGATAAAACAAGCCAAAAGCAGCGACGACACCAATGGTTCCCAATACCGTGGATATGCCCAGTACCATTCGCATGTTCCAGGCCTCTGGCTGATCTTTGTAGTGTACATTGTCATACGCTATCGACAGGATGGCGCCGTCGTTGAGTAATGCGAGCATAACTATCATCACCGCTGTCACCGGATAGAAGTTGAAGATCAGAATTGCAAGCGTCATGAAGAAAAGCACACGAAGCGTCTCAGCGATGCGGTAGATTGCGTAGCTGTTCATTCTCTGGAAGATGCGGCGGCTCTCCTTGATTGCATCGATGATCACTGACAGGCCAGGCGTAGTCAACACAATGGCTGCCGCTGCCCGCGCTGCATCTGTTGCACTCGAAACTGCAATACCGCAGTCGGCTTTCTTCAGAGCGGGAGCATCATTCACCCCATCACCAGTCATGCCGACTATATGGCCGTGTTTTTGCAAGACATCCACAATATGGAACTTATGTTCGGGGAACACCTGGGCGAAACCATCAGCCTTCTCTATCGACTCAGCCACCGCTTCCGTTTCTTTCTTCTTTGAATCACCCAGGCTTCCGGCATCGAGAATATCTGTTCCCATGTCTAACTTTTTGGCAGTTTCCCGGGCTATTGCCAGTGCATCGCCTGTTACCATCTTAATCTTGACACCCATCGCAAGCGCCGTCTCAATAGTTGCTTTTGCATCTGCCCGGGGAGGATCGAAGAGTGGCAATACTCCAATAAACTGCCATTTGCCATTACTCTCAGCACGTGCTACTCCCAACGAACGAAAACCGCGTTCTGCGAAATCATTGACTGCCTTGTCGACTGCGGATTTCACCTTCCCGGCATTGGCCGACAATTTCAGAATCACTTGTGGGGCGCCTTTTGTTACTTTGAAAGTCTTACCATCCTTGGCTTTAACGGTAGCCTCAGTGCGCTTATGTACCGGGTCGAATGGCTGGAAATGAACCATCTTATAATCCTTTAACGAATCCTTGTCTTTCAACCCACTCAGAATGGCCAGGTCGATAGTGTCATTATCATCTGCACGCGATGCCAACGCGCCATTGAGTATGACTTGATCGGCAGTGATATCACTGACTCTGAAAGGATCGCCCAGTGTCAGTTTATTCTGAGTCAGAGTGCCGGTTTTGTCTGCGCAAAGCACATCCACACCCGCCAATTCCTCAATTGCCACCAATTTGCTGACAATAGCCTTTTTTTTGGCAAGCAGTCGTGCACCGACTGCCATTGTCACCGACAAAACAGTAGGCATAGCTACAGGGATAGCTGCAACTGTTAAAACCAGTGCAAACTGAAGAGTGGTCAGTATCTTATCTCCCCGGAAAAGAGCTAAAGTAATAATCACTGTCACCAGGGCAACCGCTAAAATAATAAGATAATTACCTATCTTTAAAACTGCTTTTTGAAAATGACTGACAGTGTGTGCCTCCTGAACCAGTTGAGCTGTTTTGCCAAAGTAGGTGTTAACGCCTGTTCCATAAACCATTGCGCCGATTTCACCACGACGAATGATTGAACCGGAAAATACTGCTTCTCCTGATTTGCGGGTGGCTGGTAATGATTCACCTGTCAATGCTGACTGATCCACCTCCACCGGATCGCCGTCCAGTAAGCGGGCATCAGCAGGCACGATGTCGCCGAGACGAATGCGTATGACATCGCCAGGTACCAAATCACGTGCTTCAGGTGTAACCCACTTTCCATCACGTTTTACCCTGGCTTTGACTGCAAGCTTGGCCTTTAGGGCCTCAATGGCATTACCTGCCTGGCGTTCTTCCCAGAACCCGACTATAGAGTTAGCAAGAAGCAGAACAAGTATAATACCAAAGTCAGACCAATGTCGTGCAACAGCCGAAAGGATCACTGCCGCTTCAATCATCCACGGAATTGGTCCCCAGAAATATGACAGAAATTTCAGGAATAGATTTGTTTTCTTTTCTTCAATTTTATTTGGCCCGTATTTGGTGAGACGCTTCTTTGCTTCCTCCTGGGTGAGGCCGTCCGGTGAAGATTCCAATTTTTTCTGAAGCTCATCCATTGGAAGGGTTTTCAGATCATTATTTGCATTTGCCTTAATTCCAGGCTTCAAATCCGGAGTAGTTGGAGTATCAGAATTAGTATTCATAATTGATATTCTCTTTACTTTACTGCTATTCATTAATGGTTTTTCGTTTTACCCTGCTGCTGATCCTAAGAGTCAATACAGTCTTTCCTCTATATTTTCGGATGTAGCCGGATAAACCAATTCATAATCATGCGACAATAATTTTTCATTCTTATTCGGGTATTCCAACTGACTTAGAAGATGAGTAATGATAGCGATATGAGCCGCATTTTTCTTATCTGCATTCATTACAAACCATGGTGAGAGCTTGAAATTTGTTCTCAGCAACATCACATCACGGGCTTCAGAATAATCTTTCCAATGTTTCTGTGCTTCCTTGTCAATAGGACTTATTTTCCACTGTTTCAGAGGATCCGTCTCCCGGTCCTTTAACCTTTTTTTCTGTTCTTTCTCACTTATATCGAGATAATATTTAAAAATTATAAAGCCTGCACCGGCCATCATCTTCTCGAATAATTCCACTTGCGTAAAAAATGATTTGTATTCTTTTTCCGTACAGAAACCCATTACTTTTTCAACTCCGGCCCGATTATACCAACTTCGATTAAAGAGTACAAATTCTCCGGAAACCGGTAATTGGACAGAGTAACGCTGAAAATACCATTCACGTTCCTGTCTGTCTGAAGGTTTGCCCAGTGCCATAACCCGTGTTTCGCGCGGACTGAGGTGCTTTATTATTCTTTTAATAGTCCCGTCTTTACCGGCAGCATCTCTTCCTTCCAGAATTACCAGCAATTTGAGGTTGGATGAAATAATCTCCTTTTGCAGCTTGACAAGTTCAATATAGAGTTTGTGCAATGTTTTCTTCTTTTTCTTTTCCATGTTTATGGTTTTGCTTAAGGTTTCCCTAATTTGTCATTATTATTTTTAATGCTTTTTCTTTTGAAGCATGTTCAAAAGTGTCATAGGCCTGAATAATCTGTTCCAGTTTAAAATGGTGTGTAATAAGTTTCTTTGGATCAAGTTTACCGGACCTGACATTTTTAAAGAGCATCGGAGTTGAAAAAGTATCGACAAGACCAGTTGTAATTGTTATATTCTTTGACCATAATGTTTCAAGGTGAAGAATAGTGCTTTTACCATGAACTCCAACATTGGCAATATGTCCGCCGGTATTAACAATTTCCTGACATAATTCAAAGGTTTCAGGCAAACCTACTGCTTCGATGGCGACATCAACCCCCGTGTCAGCCGTCAGTTTCTTGACTTTTTTAACTGCATCTTCATTTCCGCTGTTAATGATATGAGTTGCACCAAAAGTTTTTGCAATCTTAAGGCGATTATCATCCAGATCAATCATGATTATTTCAGAAGGGGAATAAAATTGGGCCGTAAGTAATGCAGCCATACCGATAGGACCTGCACCAACAATAGCAATTGTATCTCCCGGTTTTACTTTTCCATTCAGCACACCGCATTCAAAACCGGTTGGAAGAATATCGCTTAACATTACCAGGGCCTCTTCATCAGCATCTGCAGGAATTGAATATAGACTATTGTCTGCATAAGGAATCCTTACATATTCAGCTTGTGTACCATCAATTAAATTGCCTAATATCCATCCTCCGTTTACACAATGAGAATAGATTGCTCTTCTGCAATATTCGCATTTGCCACATGAAGTTATACATGATATAAGAACATGGTCTCCTTTTTTAAAGCGTGTAACAGAACTTCCAGCTTCCTCAACAACACCTACTCCTTCATGTCCAAGTATTCTGCCATCGGTAACAGCAGGGACATCACCCTTCATAATATGCAAATCCGTTCCGCATATGGTTGTTTTCAGAACTTTCAATACAGCATCTGTTGGTTCTTTTATTACTGGTTTAGGCTTTTCTTCCCAGGACTTTTTACCCGGACTATGATATACTAATGCTTTCATTACCTTACATTTTTAAGAAGGTGAATGTCTGATTTTTTTCTTCTATATCTTGCTTACCTTCATCATGTTCGTCCTGCCATGAAGATGAAGAGGGGTACTTCCTACATGAATCACGCAGTCGCCTTCTGTCAACAGATTTTTATCCTTAAGCATTTCAATTGATTCATGAATTGCCTTGTCTGAATCATTGTAGCCACTTAAATAGAAAGGTTGAATCCCCCAAACCATAGATATCTTATTTAAAAGCTTTTTGTTACTGGTAAAAGCATATATTTTGGATTTGGGCCTGTGACTGGATATCCTGATCGCAGTATATCCGGAATGTGTAAATACAACAATGGCATTTGCTTTAACCTGCCGGGCTAACTGTGATGCATTGGAGCAAATTGAGTCTGCAAGAAATGTGGAAGTTTCTTCCTCAGGAGTATATTGTTTATTAAAGGGATCTCCATTATTTTCCGTATATGCAATAATGCTTTGCATACTGGCGATTGTTTCCACAGGAAATTTACCAACTGAAGTTTCCCCGCTCAGCATCAGAGCATCTGCTCCATCCAGAACAGCATTGGCCACATCATTTGCTTCTGCCCTGGTAGGTCTGAAATTTGTAATCATGCTTTCCATCATCTGTGTTGCAATTATCACTGGTTTTGAATGCATGTTGCATTTCCCGACAATTAATTTTTGTATCAACGGGACTTCGTCAAATGGAATTTCTACTCCCAGGTCACCACGGGCCACCATGACAGCGTCAGCCAGGTCAATTATCTGATCTATTTCCTTAAGTGCTTCCGGTTTTTCTATTTTTGCTATAACACCGGCATGACCATTTTTCTTCTTTATGAGGTTTTTTAGTTCAAGTACATCAGAAGCTTTTCGCACAAAAGACAAGCCAAGCCAGTCAATATCATTATCCAGCGCAAAAAACGCATTTGAAATGTCTGTTTCAGAAAGACACGGAAGTGAAACTTTTGTATCAGGCAGGTTGACGCCTTTGTTTGAAGTAAGAAGGCCGCCATAAATAACCTTCGCTTTTACAATATCATTTCTATTTGTTTCTGTCACTTCAAGCTTTATTTTACCATCGTCAATGAGTATTGTTTCACCAGGATTAACATCCTTTGGAAACTCCTGATAACTCATATATAGATGGTCTTTGGTACCCAAACATTTTTCAGTAATAAAAGCTATGATATCACCTTCTTCCAGATTTAGAAAGTCGTTTTTTATTTCGCCTACTCTGAGTTTTGGCCCCAGCAAGTCTGCAAGTATTGAAACATTAGTTCCCAATGCCAGGTTTAATTCTTTAATAGTATTTATCAGATTCAGATGTTCTGCCTTTGTTGAATGAGAAAAATTCAGTCTGAATACATCAACACCTGCATTAATCATTTGAAGAATAACTTCTTTACTGTTCGATGCTGGACCTAAAGTAGCGATCACTTTAGTTTGTGAATTTATCTTGCGCATAAATTTTTGTAGTCCGTGTAGGAATATCACATTTTGGGCTACTGATTACTCCAAAATTTTGCTGTTGATATTACTACTTGATCACCAGGAAATTGAGCGCTTTCATTATCTTCAGCTGTAACAAATATTTGGGTCGGTTTAAATGAAGATACTGTCTTAAAAGATACTTTTAAATTATCTGAACTGTTCACGCGTCCTATATTTTTTGTTATTCCCTGGTCAGTGAGCATCCAAACTA
>JGI24134J36421_10000363_pt1 | contig 13827 bp, 13 predicted proteins | sample BarGraNGADG00312_FD_36421 | JGI IMG/M metagenome (IMG submission 36421) | reverse complement strand
TTTCTAGACCAGCAGAAGCGCTCCTGCCGAACAGCCCGTCCTGCGGTAACCAACCCGCGAATATCAGCCTGACCGCGCCCGTCGCGTAACGACACGCACGCCGACTCGTCAACCTGATCCGGCCACAGAAGCGGCGCCCGAGAAGCCATCCGGGCGCCGCTTCGCCCTGCCCCCTTGACAAAGAGCCCCTACATATCAGCCAACCGAAACCTCACAGTCATCGCCAACCCGCAGGTCAGCTACTCGCCAACCCGCAGGTCAGCTATTGACGAGCGAGCGCAGGACGTACTGCAGGATGCCGTCGTTGCGGTAGTACTCCGCCTCGCCAGGAGTGTCGATCCGCAGCNCGGCGTCGAACTCGACTACGGATCCGTCAACCTTGGCCGCGCTGACNTGCAGCGTCCGTGGCGTCGTCCCGTCGTTGAGAGCGGTCACGCCCGAGATGCCGAAGGTCTCGGTGCCGTCCAGTCCGAGCGAGTCGGTGCTCTGACCGGCTGGGTACTGCAACGGAAGCACACCCATCCCGATCAGGTTGGAGCGGTGAATCCGCTCGTAGGACTGCGNGATGACCGCCTTGACGCCCAGCAGGCGGGTGCCCTTGGCTGCCCAGTCGCGTGACGAACCGGAGCCGTACTCCTTGCCCGCCAGGACGACCAGTGGCAGTCCGGCGCTCGCATAGTTCTGGGCGGCGTCGTAGATGCTCGACTGCGCGCCATCGGCGGTGAAGTCCCGGGTGAAACCGCCCTGGACGTCATCGAGCAGCTGGTTGCGCAGGCGGATGTTGGCGAACGTGCCGCGGATCATGACCTCGTGGTTGCCACGACGCGAGCCGTAGGAGTTGAAGTCCTTGCGGTCCAGGCCATGAGCTGCGAGGTAGACACCGGCCGGGCTGTCCGCTGTGAACTGGCCGGCCGGGCTGATGTGGTCAGTGGTGACCGAGTCGCCAAGCTTGGCCAGAACCCGCGCTCCGACGATGTCGGCCACCGGGCTGGGCTCGCGCTGCATACCGTCGAAGTACGGAGGCTTGCGCACGTACGTCGACTCCGGCGCCCAGTCGAAGGTCTTGCCCTCGGGCGTCGGAAGGGAGCGCCAGCGCTCATCACCGGCGAAGACGTCGGCATAGTCGCTGCTGAACATCTCCTTGGTGATCGAGGAGTCGACCACCTTTGCGACGTCGGCCGCGCTCGGCCAGATGTCGCGCAGGAAGACGTCAGCACCTTGCGGGTCGATGCCGATCGGCTCCGACTCCGGGTCCCAGTCCATAGTGCCCGCCAGCGCGTAGGCCACGACCAGCGGCGGCGACGCGAGGTAGTTCATCTTGACGTCGGGGCTGATCCGGCCCTCGAAGTTGCGGTTGCCCGACAGCACGGCGACGGCGCTGAGGTCGTGCTCGTGGATGGCCTCCGAGACAGCCTCGGCCAGCGGGCCGGAGTTGCCGATGCAGGTCGTGCAGCCGTAGCCGACCAGGTGGAAGCCGAGCTTCTCCAGGTAGGGCCACAAGCCGGCCTTCTCGTAGTAGTCGGTGACAACCTTGGAGCCCGGCGCCATCGACGTCTTGACCCACGGCTTGGCGCTCAGACCACGCTCGACGGCGTTCTTTGCCAGCATCCCCGCCGCCACCATGACCGACGGGTTGGACGTGTTCGTGCACGAGGTGATCGCGGCGATCGCGACGTGACCGTGCTCCATCGCAGTCGTGGTGCCGTCGGCCAGGGTGACCGGCACTCCCCCAGTGGTCCGAGGAGACTCATCGGCGGACACGTAGTTCTTGAGCGACCCGCGGAAGGACTCCTTGGCGTTGGTCAGCGAGATGCGGTCCTGCGGGCGTTTCGGCCCGGCGATCGAAGCGACCACCGTCGACAGGTCAAGCTCGAGGTACTCGGAGAAGACCGGCTCGGCCGATACGTCGTGCCACAGGCCCTGCTCCTTGCTGTAGGCCTCGACCAGTGCGACCTGTTGCTCGCTACGACCGGTCAGGCGCAGGTACGCGCAGGTGACCTCGTCGATGGGGAACATGGCCGCGGTCGAACCGAACTCGGGGCTCATGTTGCCGATCGTGGCGCGGTTGGCCAACGGCACTGACGAGACTCCCTCGCCGTAGAACTCGACGAACTTGCCGACGACACCGTGGGCGCGCAGCATCTCGACGATCGTCAGGACAACGTCCGTCGATGTGACGTGAGAAGGGATCTCGCCGAGCAGCTTGAAGCCCACAACCCGCGGGATGAGCATCGAGACGGGCTGACCGAGCATGGCCGCCTCGGCCTCGATACCCCCGACGCCCCAGCCCAGGACCCCCAGGCCGTTGACCATCGTGGTGTGCGAGTCGGTGCCGACGCAGGTGTCGGGGTACGCCATCCCGGAACGGTCGAAGACGACCCGGGCGAGGTGCTCGATGTTGACCTGGTGCACGATCCCGGTGCCGGGCGGAACGACCTTGAAGTCGTCGAACGCGCTCTGACCCCACCGCAGGAACTGGTAACGCTCCTCGTTGCGCTGGTACTCCAGCTCGACGTTCTTCTCGAAGGCGTCAGCCCTGCCGGCGATGTCGGCAATCACCGAATGGTCGATGACCATCTCTGCGGGTGCCAACGGGTTGATCCGGCTAGGGTCGCCCCCCAGGTCGGCGACGGCCTCGCGCATGGTGGCGAGGTCGACGATGCACGGAACGCCGGTGAAGTCCTGCATCACCACGCGTGCGGGCGTGAACTGGATCTCGGTATCAGGCTCGGCGCTGGGATCCCAGCCGGCGAGGGCGCGGATCTGCTCTGACGTGATGTTGGCGCCGTCCTCGTTCCGCAGAAGGTTCTCCAGGAGGATCTTGAGGCTGAAGGGCAGCCGCTCGCTGCCACCCACGGCAGAGAGACGGAATACGTCGTATGACGCGTCCCCGACCTCCAGAGTCCCTTTGGCACCAAAACTGTCCACGCTGTGCTCGCTCACGTCGGCTCCTTCGTAATTTATCTTGACGTCAAGATATATCTAACCACACCCGGCCCGAGAGGGTCCGGCTCCCATCGGCTCAGGCGTGACCCGTCGCAAGCGCCTCGCGCAAGCCAGCAGGAATCGGCGTGCTCTTCCGGCCTGCGATCTCGACACATACGTAGGTGATCGCCACGTGAGCGCACCGTGTCCGCTGCTGACCCGACCCGTCCAATCGATCGATGTCCGCGCGGTTGATGTCAACGCGGTTGATGTCATATCCGAGGCGGAACGACGTGGTGCCCACATGGTCCACCCGCACCGCGACCTCGGCATGCTGAAAAGCCTCGAGGCTGTCGAGCCACTCCAGCTCTGCCTTGCGCAGCACGGCGTCCAACCCACGGGCCCGCAAGGTCGCGTATCCGTAACCGATCGACTCCATGAAGGCGCTCATCGCCTCATCACACCAGCCGAGATACCACATGTTGAACACGACACCGAGGGAGTCGACCTCAAAGAAGCGAACATCCAGCGGGTACCGGAAACCGTTGTCACTGGCCATGACCACTCCGTTCACGGCTGCTTCATTCACGGCTGCTTCATTCACGGCTGCTTCATTCACGGCTGCTTCATTCACGGCTGCTTCATTCACGTCAAGGGCTCCAGAATGGCAATGCACTCAACGTGGTGCGTCATCGGGAACGCATCAAAGGCACGCAAGGACCGTATGCCGTATCCCGCGTCACGCGCGTAGGCGACGTCACGCGCCAGCGCTGCCGGGTCACACGCGACGTAGGCGATGGCGCGAGGTGCCAAGGCTGCGATGTCCTTGATGACCGACTTGCCGGCCCCGGTGCGAGGTGGGTCGAGAACGACCAGGTCGGTGCGAATTCCCTGTCGGACCAACGGTTTCAACGCCTTGTCGACCTTGCCGCGTCGCAGCTCGATCTCGGGACGCAGCCGCAGGTTGCTCTTGGCATCGGCGATGGCGCGCGCGTCCGACTCGATGGCCAGGACGGCTCCGGTCGGCCCCACGGCATCAGCCAGTGCCAGCGCGAACAGGCCAACACCGGCGTAGAGATCCAGCGCCCGCTCGCCGGGCTGTGCTGCCAGCTCCCGGCGCACATGCGCGACAAACGTGGCTGCGGCTTGCGGGTGGACCTGCCAGAAACCCCGCGCTGAGAGCCGGAACTCGCCCGACCAGTCTCCGGTGTCTACCCGCTCGCTGACATGCGGAACGGTCGAGTTCCGTGAGGGCAGAGACACGGTCACGGCCGCAGGCTCACCGCTGGCGTCCACGACGTCAACAGAGGTAGCCATCGGCCAGCGGCGATCGAGCACACCTGTCTCGATCACCCGCTCGGTGGAGATGAGGCAGTCCTGGACGGGGATGATCTCGCGACTGTGGTGTCGATGCAGCCCTGCGATGCCAGAGGCATCGATGGCGAACTCGGTCCTGGTCCGCCATCGAAGCCCCTCCCTTTCACCCGGGAGTGCCTCCACGTCGACCTCGACCTCGAGGCCTGCCAGCCGCTGGAACTGCTCGGCCACCACTGCTGCCTTCAGCTCGCGCTGATAGCTGAGCTCGCTGTGTTGCCAGTCGCATCCGCCACAGTGGCCAGGACCGGCGAAACGGCAGGCAGGCACAACACGGTGTTTCGAGGGCTCGAGCACCTCAACGGCATCACCGAGCAGGAACCGGTCACCTTCCCTGCCATCGGTGATCTGCACGCGCACGGTCTCGCCCGGCAGCGCATGTCGTACGAACACCACGCGGCCGTCATACCGGGTTACGCAGTGGCCACCGTGGGCGACCTTGCCGATCTGCGCCTCGAACCGCCGGCCGACCAACGACTCGCGCGCATCACGGTCTGGGTCGGAGTTCTGGCTTGCGTCGGGGTTCTGGCTCGGGTTGGGGTTCTGGCTCGGGTCGGGGTTCTGATCGATCACTGTCCGCGCCTCACGGAACCGACGCCCGTGCCCTCGAGGCGCTCTTCCGCGCCCTCGGAGGAACGCAGCTGCCAGGGCACGCTGGTCACCATCACGCCCGGGGTGAAGAACAGTCGGCTCTTGAGACGCAACGCGCTCTGGTTGTGCAACAGATGCTCGTACCAGCGACCCACGACGTACTCGGGGATGTAGACCATGACAACGTCGCGAGGGCTTGCCCGTCTGACGGACTTGACGTAGTCGACGACCGAGCTGGTGATCTCACGGAAGGGTGAGTCCAGAACCTTCAAGGCCACCGGGATGCCCCGGCGGTCCCATTCGTCTTGCAGCACCCTGGTCTCCTCGGGCTCCACGCTGACCGTGATGGCCTCGAGAAGCGAGGGCCGCGTCGCCCGCGCATAGGCGAGGGCACGCAAGGTGGGTTTGTGGATCTTGGAGACCAGGACGATCGCATGAACCCGTGAGGGCAGCAGCTGGTCGTCACCGNACTCCTCGGCGGCAAGCTCAGTGCGCACCCGCGCGTAGTGCCTCTGGATGCCGTTCATGATGATGAACAGGACAATCATTGCCGCGATGGCGTAACCGGCGCCCTTGATGAACTTGGTTGCCAGGACGACCAGGAGCACCGTGCCCGACATGAAAGCGCCGATGGTGTTGATGACACGGCTGCGCATCATCCGCCCGCGCACCTTGGGGTCACGCTCGGTGCGCAGGTGGCGGTTCCAGTGCCGGATCATGCCGGTCTGGCTCAGCGTGAACGAGACGAAAACTCCCACGATGTAGAGCTGGATCAGCCTGGTGACCTGAGCGTCGTAGATGAAGATCAGGAAGATAGCGGCACCGGCCAGGATGAGGATGCCGTTGGAGAACGCGAGGCGGTCGCCTCGGGTGTGCAGCTGGTGGGGCAGGAAGCCGTCCTTGGCCAGGATCGAGGCAAGCACCGGGAAGCCGTTGAATGCCGTGTTCGCCGCCAGGATGAGGATGACCCCGGTAACGATCGAGATGAAGAGGACGCCGATCTGGAAGTCGGAGAAGATGGTCTTGGAGAGCTGGCCGATGATGGTGTCCTGCGTATAGCCGCTGCCGACCGGCTCGCCTCCCAACGTGAGCTGGGTTGCCGGGAACTCTGCGAACTTGATGCCGGTGAGGTTCACGAGCGTGATGATCGACATCATCATCGTGACCGAGACGAGGCCCATCATGAGCAGGGTCGTCGCCGCGTTCGTGCTCTTGGGCTTCTTGAAGGCCGGTACGCCGTTGGAGATGGCCTCGACCCCGGTCAGGGCCGCGCTGCCCGACGAGAAGGCACGCAGCAGAAGGAAGACCATGGCAAACCCGGCAAGGCCCGCGGCGCCCTGCTCGGGAACCAGCGTGTACTTGGCACTGTCGGCCTGCGGCAGGGATCCGGTGACTTCCCGGTAGAACCCGAACAGCGCCATGCCGATGATGCCGATCATGAACGCATACGTCGGGACCGCGAACGCTGTGCCGGACTCGCGCACGCCACGCAGGTTCATCGCCGTGAGCAACACGACCAGTCCGATCGCGGCAGTCGTCTCGTTCCCCCGTAGGAACGGCAGGGCAGCTGCGGCGTTCTGCACGCCCGACGAGATCGACACCGCCACGGTCAGCGTGTAGTCGACCAGCAGGGCGCTCGCGACCGTCAGGCCCGCTCGCGGTCCCAGGTTGACCGTCGCCACCTCATAGTCACCACCACCGGAGGGGTAGGCGTGGACGTTCTGGCGGTACGAGGCCACCACGACGAGCATGACGAAGACGACGGCGAGGCCGATCTGCCACGAGTGGGTCGTGGCGAAGGCGCCACCGGCAACGGCGAGGGTGAGGAAGATCTCGTCCGGCGCATAAGCCACAGACGAGAGCGCATCACTGGCGAATACCGGGAGCGCGATCCGCTTGGGAAGCAACGTCTCGCCGAGCCTGTCGCTGCGCATGGCCCTTCCGACGAGCAGCCGTTTGATGATCCTGCCGGAGGTAGACACGGCAATTACTCTAAACGGCAAGGCCGGCACACCGGTGCATCAAGCCCGCTGGAGCCGTTTGGCCGCGGGCGGGTCGCCGCTCGGTGTAGCGTCGCTGCGTGTACTTCGTCATTATGGGTTGTGGCCGGGTTGGGTCGACCCTGGCACTCAGTCTCGAGCGTCAGGGCCACGACGTGGCCGTCATCGACAGCAACAGCACGGCCTTTCGCCGTCTGGGGAAAAGTTTCGAGGGCAAGCGGGTGACCGGCCTGGGATTCGACCGGGACACCCTGGTCGAGGCCGGTGTCGAGAATGCCTACGCGTTTGCTGCTGTGAGCAGCGGGGACAACTCCAACATCCTCGCTGCGCGTGTTGCCCGTGAGACGTACGGCGTCGAGCACGTGGTGGCGCGCATCTACGACCCCGGCCGAGCGGCGATATACCAGCGCCTCGGTATCCCCACGGTTGGCACCGTGCGCTGGACCTCGGACCAGATGCTGCGCCGCCTGCTGCCCCAGGGCTCTGTCCCCGAACACACCGACCCCAGCGGCCGTATTGTCATCGCCGACGTGTCGGTCAACCCGGCCTGGACCGGCCGCCGGATCAGCGAGCTCGCGTCGACCTCGGGTGCCCGCGTGGCCTACGTGACCCGGCTCGGCGACGGCCTGCTGCCCGACGCCGACACGGTCTACCAGGACGGGGATCTGATCCACGTCCTCACGACTGCCTCTGAGCTGACGACCGTCGAGCGGACCCTCGACCAGGTACCGCCGGTCCTCTGACCACCTGCCCCCCTGAATACAGCCCCGAAAGACTATTGCCCGAAAGGACGTACGCCCCTATGCGAGTTGTCATAGCCGGAGCAGGCAGTGTGGGTCGCTCGATAGCCCGCGAGCTGCTGCACAACAGGCACCAGGTGCTGTTGATCGACAAGGATGTCGACGACATCCACGTCCGGACCGTCCCAGCCGCCATGTGGCTGATGGCAGATGCCTGCGAGATCAGCTCGCTGCACGAGGCCGGACTTGCCGACTGTGACGTGGTCGTAGCCGCGACGGGGGATGACAAGGCCAACCTGGTCTTGTCACTGCTGGCCAAGACCGAGTTCGGAGTGCCCCGCACCGTTGCCCGGGTGAACAACCCCAAGAACGAGTGGTTGTTCGACGAGGCATGGGGTGTCGATGTTGCCGTGTCGACTCCGCGACTGATGACGGCACTGGTCGAGGAAGCGGTCAGCATCGGCGACCTGGTCCGCATCTTCACCTTCGGACAGGGCCAGTCCACGATGGTCGAGCTCACCCTTCCGGAGAACAGCCCGTACGCGGGCAAGCGGGTCGGCGACGTTCCCTGGCCCGACGACAGCGTCCTGGTGGGGATCATCAGGGAAGACCACCCGATTGCGCCCAGCCGCGATGACTCGCTCGAGGCTCACGACGAGCTGCTGTTCCTTGCCACACCTGAGATCGAGGACGCCCTCGAGGCCATGCTCAGCCCTGGCGAGCGGGTCCCCCGCGACAAGGAATGACCGGGGGTCAGGCGGGCAGGCTGGATGCGGCGAGCGGCGTCTTGCCGCGCACAAGGATCATTCCCATGATCGCCAGTGCGCAGAGGTAGGCCGGCCATCCCAGTGCGATCTTGGCGACTCCCAGCAGCTCGACCTGCCGCGCCAGATACAGCGGGAACATCAGCACGACCCGCACGGCATACAGCACGACGAGCACCATGGTCAGACGCTGGCAGACCGCGACCAGACCGCGGTCACGTCGCCATGACGTCAAGGGCGCCAATCCTGGGGGGTCCTGAGCCATCCGCGGGTCAGCGGCGGCGACCATGAAGCCGACGATCGGCCAGCGCACCAGGACCGATAACAGGGAACCGACTCCCCAACCCGCGCTGGTCAGGATGCCGGGCAGGAACGCGGCCTCAGCCTTTCCGGTGCGTAGCGCGAAGAACGCGGCGATAGCGGTGGCGAATACGGCCGACAGGACATAACGGGGTGTCTGACGCGTTGCCAGACGGGCTGTCAGCAGGGCCAGCACGATGGCCACCGAGGCGCCCACCGCGACCGTGACGTCGTGTCGCCAGACCCACGCCACCACGAATGCGGCAGTTGGCAGCGCAGTCTCGAACGAACCTCGCGCGCCTCCCAAGGCGGACGAAAGCCGTTCGCGGATAAGGGATTCGACAGTGTGCGCGTCCGCAAGGACCGCCTGTGGGGGCGCGATGCCGTCGCTAGTGGCCACGGTGATGCCTTATCTCGTAGGCGGGATTGAAGATTGTCGGTATGCCGTGTTGGTAGGTCACGCGTCCGTGCGCGGTCAGATAGGTCCCGGGCACGATGCCACCGATCCGACGACGGCCGAGCCAGATGAGATTCAGGATCGTGCTGCCGTCGTAGATCTCGACCACCAAGGCCGGTACGTTGACGCGAGGTCGAAGGGTCACGCTGCGGATGGCACCACAGACGCTGGCCTCGGAGCGGTCCACCAGGTCGATGATCGGGGTCGCGCCCAGGCGCCAGGTGTACTCCTGCAGATCAGAGGCTTCGATCTCGGACTCGGTTCGAGCCAGGCGCGTCGTCACACGGGAGAGCAGCCCGGCCTTGCCAGGCTCGTCCGTGTGCTCAGTGGTCATGGCTGCCTCCCATCAGGCTGTGTCCCATCAACTAGTGGATCTCGGTGATCTCTGGCCCGCGTTCGAACGGCTTGAAGTCATCAACGGAGGGGGCACCCTGGGGATCGTCCTCATCTGCAGAGCCGTCGGCGGCAGAGCCATCGGCGGACATGCCAGCAGTGCTTTCGCCGTCCGGCTGCTCGGGCAGCTTCAGCGACAGCAGCTCGCGGGGGGCCATGGCCTCGTCGCCACGAACGACGACCGTCGCCCGGACCACGTCGAGCAGGGCCGAGGCAGCGCTCTCATCACTGGCTGCCGGGCCGCTGAGGACGGCGCGCAGGAACCAGCGCGGGCCGTCGACGCCGACAAATCGCACCGGTGAGAACACGGTGCGGCCATCAGGGCCCTGACCCGGCATCTGGGCCCGCAGCTCCGCTCCCAGCGGACCTGACGTCCTGTCCGCCGTTCCGCCCTGACTGGTGATGCTCGCGGCGATCTCGGTACGGATGTCGTCCCAGATACCTTCGCTACGCGGTGCCGCGAACGCCTGAAGCTGAACTGCCGACTGCCCCAGCACCGCGGTGACCCCGACCACGTTCTGCGACTCCTCCTCGACCTCAAGACGAAGCTCCATGCCCGGAACGCCGGTCAGCCACAGCGCTCCGAGATCCAGGCGCCCGTCCAGACCCTCGACCTCTGAACGGTCGAACGGACCGCCACGACGCACCGCATGACGCGGCGGCGTCGTCGTGGTGGAGGCGCTGTCCGCATCTTTGGCGTCTACACCGTCCGTCGCCGTGATGCTCGGGTCGAGTTCGGCGCTGGTGTTCTTGGTGCCACGGCGGAAGATGCCCACGTGTTCGTCAGTCCTTAGTCGTCGTCGATGTCAAGATGTCGATGTCGTATCTGTCGGTCTCATAGGTGTCACGGTCGTGTCTGTCGATGTCACAGGTGTCGCAGTCGGGGGAGGTGGCATGCCAAACCCTCCACTGGCTCCGTGACCATTGTCCCCCCGTTGACTGCCCGGAAGCGACCTTAATTCGACGAAATGGGCCTCGCTGACCCGTTGGACAACGAGCTGGGCGATCCGGTCCCCCCGAGTGATGGTGAACCCCTCATGGGTGTCGGTGTTGAGCAGGTTGACCAGGATCTCGCCGCGGTAGCCCGCGTCCACCGTGCCGGGAGCATTCACCACGGTGATGCCGTGGCTGGCAGCCAGCCCAGAGCGCGGGTGTACGAACGCGGCATACCCGGCGGGCAGGGCGATGGCAACACCTGTCGGAACCAGGGCACGCTGCCCCGGGGCAAGGACCACGTCCTGTCGGGCATGCAGGTCCGCGCCGGCGTCGCCCGGGTGGGCGTAGCAGGGCATTGGCAGGTCGGGGTCCAGGCGTGAGATCAGCACCTGGACCCGCGATGGGTCAGTCATCGGAGCAGTCCTTTGTCGAGACACCTGTCACCCGCGTCACAATGTGCAGCCAGCAATGGACGCTCCCTTCAGGCAGCGCACTCGCGACACACCGGCTGGCCGTTGACTTCCTTGGCCAGCTGGCTGCGGTGATGCACCAGGAAGCACCGTGAGCAGGTGAACTCATCGGCTTGCTTGGGAACCACTCGGACCGACAGCTCTTCGCCGGACAGGTCGGCTCCGGGGAGCTCAAAGCCGTCGGCGTGCTCGGTCTCGTCGACGTCAACGCTTGAGGCGCTCTTGTCGACGCGACGCGACTTCAGCTCCTCGATGGAATCTTCGGCATCGTCATCATCGGTCTTGCGGGGCGCGTCATAGTCAGTCGCCATAGGTGGTGTCCCCCTCCTTCAGGTCGGGCGGGAATCGGTGGCAGGAATCGGAGTGAAAAAGCGGGGCAATAAATCCGTGCTGTGGGTCGCTGCGAGGTCAACGCCGGGCAAGTTGATTTTGTGCCCGCTTGCGCCGCGCAGTGTGCCCTATCCGAGGGCCGATGTCACTATCAGGAGCCCTACCAGTTGATTCACACGCCTCCACAGGTCCGGAAACGGCCCATTATCAAGACAAAGCACTCGCCGAACCAAGGTTGTGACGGAATACACAATGGCTGACAGAAGAGGAGCCGACAGGGCGGGTGAGCGGTCGGAGGGTCGCCGCGGGGTTCCACCCGGTCACCGCAGGGGCGCCAGGGCCTCAAGCCTGGCCAACAATGACCCATGTATGCCGGGTCCGGCGGCCACAACGGCTGCCTGACCCGGCCCCATGTTGTTCAGACCGCTCACCAGCGCACCCGCCTCCGTGGCGATAATCCAGCCAGCCGCGAGATCCCACGGGTTGAGGCCCGACTCGTAGTAGGCGTCGACCGTGCCACGGGCGACCGCGCACAGATCCAGTGCCGCACTGCCGGCCCGCCGGATGTCCCGGATCTCGGGCAGGATTGCGGCGAGCACCTCGCCCTGACGGGCGCGTACCTCGGGCAGGTATCCGAAGCCGGTGGCCACCAGCGACTGCAGGAGCACGTCGACGGGGTTGACCCTGATCGCCGCGTCGTCATCGCCCTGCAGAACATGTGCACCACCGCCCACCCGAGCGTGGAAGATCTCCATGGTAAGCGGGTTGCAGATCGCGCCGGCGACGGGTCGCCACTGTCCGGCCTCCCCCGCGTCGCCGATGACTGCGGCCACCGAGACGCAGTACGCCGGGATCTCGTAGAGGTAGTTCACAGTTCCGTCAATCGGGTCAATGACCCAGGTGATACCCGAGGTTCCCTCAGAGCTCCCGTCCTCCTCACCCAGAATCGCGTCGTCGGGCCGGACGCTCAGCAGGTGAGCACGCAGGAGCTCTTCGGACTGCTGGTCCATCACGGTCACGATGTCGTTGACGCTGGTCTTGGTGTCCAGGACACCAAGGCCGCGCGGGCGTTCCTGCACGATGAACCGCCCGGCCGCGCCGGCAGCAGAGACCGCCAGATCCTCGAGCTCACGAAGGAGCGGCTGCGACAACTGCTCAGACAGGGGCTCAGACTTCGCCTGACCGGGGAACCCCGGGTCAGCGCACATCAGTCGGACCCGCAGAGGGCTGGCTTGGCCGCTCGCAGGTTGGGGCAACAACCCGGACGGCAGACGGGCGGAGACACTTCGTGGCCGGGCCATGCAGGAGAGGCAACAGGGGCGGAACCGCGGGCCAGCGCGGCCCGCTCGAGAACCAGGTCGACCAGCCCCGACACGAACTCGGGGTCTGTGCCGACGGTGGGCGCCCGCACCATCTCCAGGCCCACTTCGGCCGCGGTCTGAGCGGCTTCGGTGTCGAGGTCGAACCTGACCTCCATGTGGTCCGAGACAAACCCGATCGGCGCCAGGACAACGGCCTTGACCCCAGCGGATGCCAGGAACCGGAGCTCGTTGTTGACATCCGGCTCGAGCCAGGGCTGGTTGGGAGGGCCCGAGCGGGAGCAGTAGACCAGCTCGTGGTCCAGTCCCCGGCCCAGGGTCGCATTGACCTCCTCGGTGACGGCTGCCGCCAGTGCCAGATGCTCGCGGCGGTACGCGTTGCCGTCGCTCTCGCCCGGACCCGAGGTGTCGTCCATGGCCTCCGGGACCGAGTGGGTGACGAAGACCAGCCGGACCTCGTCATCGGGATGGTGCTTCAGACCGCGCACGGCGTCGGTCACGTGCCGCGCGTTGACGCGAGAGAACCCTGGGTGGTTGAAGTAGGGACGCACCTTGTCCACCTCAATCTCGCGTCCCTCCTCCGCCAGGGTCGCCACCGCAGCGGCGAGGTCCTCGCGGTACTGGCGGCACGAGGAGTATGAGGTGTACGCGCTGGTCACGATGGTGACCAGCCGGCGCATACCAGCCTCGTGGGCCTCGCGCAGGGCGTCGACGAGGAAGGGGTCGAAGTTGCGGTTACCCCACACGAGCGGCGCCCGGAGCTCACGCCGGTCCAGCTCCGAGCGCAGGGCCGCCAGCAACAGGCGGTTCTGGTCATTGATCGGACTCTTGCCGTCGAACGAGTAGTAGTGCTCGGCCACCGCTGTCAGACGTTCGTCCGGGATGCCTCGTCCCGCAGTAACGATGCGCAGGAAAGGCATCACGTCTTCGGGCTTCTCGGGTCCGCCGAACGACAACAGAAGGATGCCGTCATACGGGTTGAGCGGGCTGACGTCGGACCCAGCCTGGGGTGAGGTCACAGGTATTCTCCGGTTCGCTTGAGGCTCTGGGACAACATTGACTGCGGAATGAACTTCGCCAAAACTACCCTTGCGGCGTGGCCTGCGGATGCTCGGGCCACGAAGATGGCAGAGTCTGTTGTTAATGGGCGACTCAGGAGAAGGCGATGCAAGACCTGCAACTGATCGGCGTGCATGAGGACGGTGAGCACCTGCTGCTCAGCGGAGCC
>JGI24134J36421_10000360_pt1 | contig 13903 bp, 11 predicted proteins | sample BarGraNGADG00312_FD_36421 | JGI IMG/M metagenome (IMG submission 36421) | reverse complement strand
ACCGCCGACGCCAACAGCTTCATCGTCNCCTACCCTGACGGCCTCGACAAAGGCTGGAACGACGGTCGCTCGGGCGCGGTCAACTCGGGCGTCGACGACATCGGCTTCACCTCCGACCTCATTGCGCGGATCGAGAAGGACTATGCGATCGACGCGCGCCGCGTCTACGCCACCGGACTCTCCAACGGCGGCATGATGTGCTACCGGGTGGCCATGGAGCTCGGCGACAAGGTCGCCGCCATCGCGCCTGTGGCCGCGCTTCTGAGCCAGGACCTCGCGAACCGCGGCGCCCTGCGGGTGCCCGTTTCGGTCATGGTCACAGAGGGCACTGACGATCCACTGATGCCGTTCAACGGGGGCGAGGTCGGGCTCTTCCTCCAGGCGAGGGGGACTGTGATCTCCACGGCGGACACGATCTCTTTCTGGGTCAAGGCGGACGGTTGCACGACAACCCCGGCGATCACACACCTGGCCGACAAGGACCCCGCCGACGGCACGCGGGTGACGTTCTCCGATTACACCGGCGGGACAAACGGCACCGAGGTCCGCCTCTACACGGTCGAGGGAGGCGGGCACGCGTGGCCGGGCGGTGTCCCGTACCTGGGCCCGAGGATCATCGGGCAGACCTCGAAGGACTTTGTCGCAAGCCAGGCGATCTGGGATTTCTTCAAGTCACACNAGCTGGCGCGCTAAGCTGCCGCCGCGGCGCTCGCCCTCTTCCCCTGGAAGAACTTGAGCGCCTCGAACCACGCGATGCTGAGGACCCCTGCGATGACCGCTATAACTACGTCTAGCGCGCTCAGCCTCGAGAACTGGAACAGCCTCATGAGCGCCGGCACGTAAAGCACGAGCGCCAGGAAGACGATCGTCCCTCCCAGCACGAACCACAGCGCCTTGTTCGGCGCGCGAAGGGTGCTTGTGATGGTCCTCGTCCATGAGCGGTTTGTGAGTATCAGGCCCAGGTTCGCGATCACGAGCGTGGTGAACGTCATCGCGCGCGCCTCGTTGACCTTAAGCCCGGCCCACCGCGCCCCGGCGAACACGAGCATCACGATCACCAGGACGAAAAGGCCCTGAAGCAGGCTCAAAGCGAGGGTGCGCCTGTTGAAGAGCGGGTCGTCGAGGTCCCGCGGCCGGCGGGTCATTACGTCGGCTTCCTCCGGCTCGGCCTCGAAGACGACCGAGGACGCCGGGTCGATGATGAGCTCGAGGAACGCTATCTGAACGGGCAGCAGTACGAGCGGCATCTTGAACAGGACAGGTATAAGCGACATCCCGGCGATAGGAACGTGTATCGCGAGGATGTACGCCATCGCCTTCTTCAGGTTGTCGTATATGCGCCTCCCGAGCCTTACCGCCGCGACGATCGATGAGAAGTCGTCGTTGAGCAGCACCAGCGCCGCGGCCTCGCGGGCCACGTCCGTGCCGTGGCCGCCCATCGCGATGCCGATGTTCGCGGACTTGAGAGCGGGCGCGTCGTTCACCCCGTCTCCGGTCATCGCTACGACTTCGGAGTTGTCCTTCAGGGCCTCCACGATCCGCAGCTTCTGTTCCGGCACCACGCGCGCGAAGATCTCGACGTCATCGATCCTCGCTCTCAGCTCCTCGTCGGACATGCCATCCAGGTCCGGCCCGGTTATGTAATTGTCCAGCTTGGTGAGCCCTATCTGCCGTCCTACGTTCTGCGCCGTCCCCGGGTAATCNCCGGTGATCATAACGACCCTGATGCCNGCNGTCTTGCACTCATCGATGGCCNCGGGCACGTTGGGGCGCACTGGATCCGCGAGCCCCAGCAGGCCCAGGAACTGAAAGACGAACTCATGCTGGTCGGACGGCATCTCCTGAGGGACGAACAGGGCGCGTGCCACGCCCAGCACCCTCAGTCCATCTTCAGCCATCGCCGATACGCTCTTCATCACGGCGTCCTGGTCCGCCGGCGCGGAGTGGCACAGGTCGAGTACGGCCTCGGGCGCGCCTTTGGCCGCGATGAGATATTCCTTGCCGTCCGGCGAGCGCCAGACGTGCGACAGCGCAAGCAGGTCCTGGGAGAGCGGGTACTCGCGCATGAGCTCCCAGTCCTCGTGGAGGTGCTCTGTCGCAAAGAGCTTGCGGTCCCCCAGCCGCTTGATGGCTTTCTCGATGGGGTCGAACGGGTCGCGCTGGCTCGCAAGGATCGAGAACTCGACAAGCCTGTGGAACTCCTCGGGTAGCGGCTGGCGCTTGTGGTCCGCGAGGTCGTAGGAATCGCTTCCGGCCACCAGCCTACTGACAGAGATGCGGTTGAAGGTGAGGGTCCCGGTCTTGTCCGCGCACAGCACGGTTGCCGAGCCGAGGGTTTCCACCGCGGGGACCTGCCTGGTGAGTACGTCCTTCTTCGATATCCGCCAGGCGCCGGTGGTCAGGAAGATCGTGAGGACGACCGGGAACTCCTCGGGCAGCAGGGCCATCGCCAGGGTGAGCCCTGCCAGGAAGCCCGTGAGCCAGTGGTTCGGCTCGCTCCTGGTGAGGCCGTAGACGACAATCACAATAGAGCACAGCACGGCGCCGAGCAGCCCTATGTTCCGGACGACCCGCCGCGTCTCACGCTGGAGGCGCGTCTCCTCGGGCTCGATGCCCTGCAGAGCCTTCCCGATCTTGCCCATCTCGGTGCCCGCGCCCGTCGCCCTGACACGGGCCACGCCCCTGCCCTGAACGATCAGCGTGCCAGACCATACGAAAGGAAGGTTGTCGCCGCCGGGCCTCTCCATCTCCAAGGAGGCCTCGGCATCGATGGCGCAGGCGGCCTTGTTGACCGGTACGGACTCTCCCGTCAGAAGAGACTCGTCAACCTCGAGGTTGGTGCAGAACAGCAGCACGCCGTCGGCGGGCACGCGGTCGCCCTCGGCCAGCAGCAGGATGTCACCCGTGACGACGTCGCGCCCGGCGATCCTCTTCTGCTCCCCTCCCCGGATTACGTTCGCGCGCGGGCTCGACAGGTCGCGGAGGGCCTCCAGGGCGCGCTCGGTCTTGCGCTCCTGGTAGAAGGTGATGCCGATGACGACGACCACGAAAGCGAGCAGGACCACTGCCTGCTTCTTGTCGCCGAGCGCCAGGTAGATAGCTCCTATCGCAAGCAGCAAGAGGAGCATCGGCTCTCGGATGACGTCAAATGCGATGGCGAGGATGTTCCTCTTCCGCGCTGAGGGGACCTCGTTATAGCCTTCGGCCTCGAGATGGGCGGCCGCCTCTTCCACGGACAGGCCTTTGATGTCGCGTATGTCGAACTCGCTGTGCATTCTCGCCCTCGACTCGCTGTTGATTCTCGTCCGCTTCAGACCGGACGCTCGATAAAAAAAGGCCCGACGAGAAGCCGGAGGATGTCATTCGCGCACCACAGGGGTCAGGCCCCAGTGGTGCATTTTTTAACATCATTTATTGTAGGGCCTGCTGTTCCAGTGTGCCACCTCGGACCGGTTCCATGCGCGGCCAGCGATGGCTGTGCCTGACCCCCTCTGCAAGGAAGATGCAAGACTTTCGGGTTTGACCCTTATTGCGGGATCAGCCGCACACCTCGCGGAAGACCCGCATGAAGTTCGACCCCAGGATCTTCTCGACATCCGCCGGACGGTATCCGCGGTCGAGGAAGAGCTGCGTCAGCCGTGGAAGCGCCGCGGCATCCGGCAGCTCGGGCGGTGTGCTGATGAAGCCGTCCCAGTCCGACCCCAGAGCGACGTGGTCGACGCCAACCAGCTTTCTGATGTGGTCCGCGTGGTCTACGACCGCGTCGAGGTGCACGTCGCTCCCTCTCGGGCCCAGCCACTCGGTCGAGTAGATCACCCCGATGACACCTCCTGTCCGTGCGACGTTCCTGATGTCTTCGTCGGACNGGTTCCGGAACGTGGGCCGGATGGACTGGGCCGCGCCGTGGCTCACAATCACCGGATGGGAGGACANCCTGCAGACNGAAGCGATCAGGTCCGGGTGGACGTGCGCCACGTCCACCATCATGCCGAGGGCATTCATCATCTCGACCGCGGCNNCGCACGCCTCACCGAGCGGGGCCCGCTTCTTGAGCTTGTCCGCGGACGAGACCGCGAACCTGTTGGAGGTGAAGTGCGCGAGNGTTATGTAGCGCGCTCCGAGGTNGTAGAGCTCCTNTATCCGGTCGAGCCGGCCGCCGAGCATGTGCATCCCCTCGACGCCGAACAGGACCGCGATCTTCCCCGACGCGTTCGCNCTCTCGATCTGGGCGGGCGAGGTCGCCAGCGCGAGCGACTCCGAGTTCTTGCGGATCACGAACTTGCCGTAGTCGAGGTTGCGGTGCGCTCGCTCAAAAGCTTTCCTCGGCCAGGGATGAGTGACGATCCCCAGGCAGACGGCGTTCAGGCCGCCTTCCTTCAACCTGGGAACATCCGCATGGAGCATCCACGGCTGAAACCCCTTTGGCGGTCGATGCGTTTTTGAAAGGTCGCGCCCCAGCGTCCGCGCCGTTATCAGGCTGTCGGTGTGAAGGTCGATCACGAACGCGCGGCGGTGCAGCTCGAGCGCCTCGTCGCTCACCTCGATGATCCGCGCTCCGTGCGCCATCGTTACCTCCGTAGTGTCTTTCGTGACATTCATGCGCTCTTCGTTGACCGATTCCGCAGGGCTTGCAGGCTATGGGCAATCGCCATCGTATAATACAGGAGGTGGGGGTACTTTGGGCTTTCTGAAAGGAGTGGAGGACATGATAGATCTGGATTGTCTCGAGCAGGTGGAAGGCACAAAGGGCGACCACGAAGTCGTGCTCTTCGCGCTTAGCACGTGCCCTCACTGCAGGCACGCGCGCGATTTCCTGGACGCGAACGACGTTGCTTACAAGTACGTCTACCTGGACTCCCTCAAGGGTGACGAGCAGAAGCGCGTCCTCCTCGAGTCCGAGAAGTACAACCCCAACCACACTTTCCCGACCCTCGTGATAGACGATGGCGACGTGGTCATAGGCTTCCGCGAGGACCAGTACAAGGAAAAGCTCCTTTGACCGCGGCGGAAGGCAAGAAAGTAGACTGTACGCTGCTGCTCGAGCAGTTGAAGCAGGACGCCGAAGCCGGCGGCTATTCCCTCAACCCCGATCCCGATTTCTCGTTCGAGCTCGCACAGGGCATCGCGACGAACATCGAGCGCTACGGCTACCCCCTCTGTCCCTGCAGGCTCACCGGGGGAAGCAAGGAAGCCGACCTTGACATCATCTGCCCGTGCGACTACCGCGATCCCGACCTCGACGAGTTCGATACCTGTTACTGAGGGCTTTACGTGTCCAGGCGTGTCTTGGACGGGGGAGCGTTGGTCGAGTCCATACCCGAGAGAAGGCCTGCTCAGATGCCGGCAGCGCCAGAGGAAAAGAAGCCCGAAGCGAGCGCGGCGGGCGAGATCACCGTCTGGCGCTGTAAAGTGTGCGGCTATCTGTGCGCCCGCAAGAACCCTCCCGAGGTCTGCCCGATCTGCAAGGTGAGCAGGGAAAGGTTCGAGCCGTTCCCGTGGAATAAGAGTCCTTAGACTACTTATATCCACCGGGGGGAGGTTCCGCTTGGACAGGCTCGTTGTAATCGGGGGCGTCGCAGCCGGCACGACCGCGGCTACCAAGGCCAGGCGTTGCTGCGCGGACGCGGAGATAACAATCTACGACGAGAGCCCGTACGTCGCGTACTCCGCGTGAGGCATGCCATATTTCATCAGCGGCGTGACCGCTGACCACAACGACCTGGTGGCCAGGCAACCCTCGGAGTTCAAGAAGCTCAACGACGTGGACGTCCTCACCCGCCACCGGGCCCTGGGCATAGACGCGGCCAACCACACTGTCAGGATCGCCGACCTCGAAGGCGGAAGCGAGTTCGACGCGCACTATACCCGCCTGCTCATCTCCACGGGGGCGCGGGCCTTCGTACCCCCCCTCGACGGCGCTTCACTCGAGGGCGTCTTCACCATCCGGCGGCTTGCCGATTCGATCCGCATCAAGAAGTTTGTGAAAGACAGGCATCCCACCAGGGCGGTGATAGTCGGAGCCGGGCCGATCGGCATGGAGATGTGCGAGTCGTTCCGCGGCATTGGTCTGGAAGTGACGCTGCTGGAGATGTCTGAGCAGGTGATGCCGTTCATGGACGCGGACATGGCCGCTCGCGTTCAGGCCCGCCTGGAAGAAGAAGGTGTGAACTGCATGCTCGGGCAAGGCCTGACCGGCATCGAGGGTGATCCCTCGGGCTCGGTCAAGAGCGTCGGGACCGGCGGCGGTTCGATCGCTGCGGACATCGTGCTCCTCGGGATCGGCGTGCGGCCGGAGAGCGATCTCGGCGCACAGGCCGGAGTCGAGCTCGGCGCCAGAGGCGCCCTGAGGATAGACGGCCACATGAAGACGAACGTGCCCGATGTCTACGCGGCCGGCGACTGCGCCACGACAACCCATGCGATCACGGGAACCGAGACCTGGATCCCTCTCGGCTCGACCTCCAGGAAGCAGGGGCGCGCGGCGGCGGACAACATGTTCGGCGCGGACGTCGAGTTCCGCGGGGTCCAGGGAACTGCTGTCGTCAAGTGTTTCGACCTCACCGTCGGGCGAACGGGTCTCGACGAACGCGAGGCCGCGGCCGCCGGGTTCGAGCCCACCTCCGTAGACATCGAGGCGGAGTCCCTGCACGAGTACTATCCCGGGCGCGGTGCTATGTTTCTGCGGCTGGTAGCCGACCGGCCCACCGGGCGCCTGCTGGGGGCCCAGATCGTGGGCGAGATGAGCTCCGTCGCGGAGAAGCGGCTGGACGTCCTGTCGGTGGCGATATCGGCCCGCATGAGCGCCGACGACCTGCAGTACCTCGACCTCGCGTACGCGCCGCCCTACTCGACTGCCATCGATACACCCATTATCGCGGGCAACGTCCTGGCCTCGAAGCTCCAGGGCAAGATCTGCTCCTGCACCGGAGCGGGGCTAGACTGAACGGCGATGCGACCGGTCCTACGATGATTTGAATCCGTTGGTGCTCCCGTGCGCCTGTAGTAAAATAGCCGGTGTTCCCGAACAGTCTGGCTGGCGGCGCAAGTCCGAGGGAGATACTGGAGCGTTATGAACGTCTACGCCATCATGTCTCTTGTTGCCCTCGGAGTTGACGTTGCCGCCGGAACATACGTCCTGAGCAGAGGACCGAGGACCACCCTCAACAGGCTCTTCTTCGCTCTCATGATGTGTCTGGCCGCGTGGAGCGCCGGAGAGTTCGTCATGCGGGTGTCTCTGACCCTCACCGCCGCCACTTGGGGCAGCCGGCTCGCCGCCCTCGGATGGTGCTTCGCGGGCGCGTTCTTCGTGATCTTCGTCCTCGCATTGACTGACAACACACGGGGGCTACACAGCCCTCGAGTAGTCGGCGCCCTCTTCGGCCCGGGCGCCGTCTTCTTTGTGCTCACCATGACGACCCATACGGTCTTCAAGACTTTCACGCCGAGCTACTGGGGCTACGAGGAAGTCGCCGGCGTCCTGCGCATCCCCTCAAAGCTCTACGTCGTCGCTCTGTTCGTCATCGGCGTGGTCATCCTTTACCGCTTCTGGAGGACCTCCCCCTCCCGCCACAAGCGCGCGGGCGCTGGTTACGTCCTGCTGGCGGCAATGGTACCTCTTGTGGCAGGTATCATCACCGACGTCATCCTGCCCGCCGCCGGGGTACACGTCGTCGAGATGCCCGTGTTTGCCACGACTCTCATCGGGCCGTTGATAGGGTATGCCGTCATAAGCCGCGGGTTGATGTCAACGATCGCAGGCTCTCTCGGCGGGGCCATAATCACCAAGATCAACGACGCGGTAATCATCTCCAACTCGGAGGGCTCGATCGAGACGGCGAACCCTGCGGCGACGCGACTGACCGGCTGCGAGGCGGCGGAGCTCGCCGGCACCGCGCTGGACCGTCTGTTCATCGAGAGCCCTAAGGCCGGAGCGAAATCCGCCCAGCCGGTCGTGCCCGAGAGCACGAACTGGAGCCTTTGCGCCAGCAAGAGCGGCGAGGTAATACCTGTCACCCGCAGCTCGAGCGAGGTCCGCAAGAAGAGCGGGAGGCTCCTCGGTTCGGTGACCGTAGTACACGACATGCGTGAGGCGCTCCGGCTGCTCCAGGTCGAGCACGAGGTCAAGGTCGTGTCGGCGCAGGTTGTCGAGGAGCGCGACCGTTCCGAGGTCCTCAAGCATTCAGAGGAGGAAGTCAGGAAGCTGTCCAGGTTTCTCGAGAGCGTGATCGAGAACATCGCGGAGCCGCTGTTCATCCAGGACAGGCAACACCGTTACATCTACATCAATTCTGCACACCGACGTCTCACCGGCTACGACAAGGACGAGATCGTGGGCAAGACGGACTACGAGCTCTACTGGCATGAGCAGGCGGACACGTTCTTCAGCAGGGTTGAGCGGGTATTTGAAACGGGAGAAGGCGATGAGTTCCCCGAGATGAGGATGCTCGACAGGGAAGGCGTTCCTCATGTAACGAGGACCCTGACCGCGCCGATGAAGAACGAAGCCGGAGAGGTCGAGTACATAGTGGGTATTATCAAGGACCTCACCGAACAGAAGCAGCTCGAGAACGCCAGGCTCGACTTCATCCGGATCGCGGCCCACGAGCTGCGCACTCCCCTCACTTCTCTCAAGCTCGGGTTCGAGATGCTGGCGCGCGAGACGCGCGGTGCCCTCAACCCCGAGCAGCAGCGCTCGCTCGACATACTCTCGATCTCGATCGAGAGGCTCTCCAGGCTGTCCAGGAACCTGCTGGACCTCGCCAGCATGGACGCGGGTCTGGTGACGCTCAACATTCAGGAGCTGGAGATCGGCGGGCTGTTCAACGAGGCCCAGGCCATGTTCTCGAGCGCGCTCATGGAGAAGGGCCTGGTCATGCGCATGGAGGTCCCCAACGGCTTGAGGCCTGCCATGGGAGACCCGAGCAGGCTCTCACAGGTCCTCTACAACCTGGTCTCCAACGCGGTCAAGTACACCGACCGGGGAGGCATAACCATGAGCGCGAGGGACCCCGGAGACGGGATGCTGGAGATAAGCGTTACAGACACCGGAGCGGGGATCCCGGCCTCGGCCAGGGACGCCATATTCACGAGGTTCGTCAAGGCGCAGAGCGCTGAGACCGCCAGGGAGGGAACCGGGCTGGGGCTGTCCATAACCAAGGCCATCGTAGAGGCGCACGGCGGGACGATAAGGGTCGAGAGCACCCTGGGCTCCGGCTCCACGTTCACCTTCACCATACCGGTGGCGGCTTAGCCGAACGTCACCGTGTTGCGGCCCGCTTCCTTGCTCGCGTACATCAGGCCATCCGCCCTGTTGACGAGCGTTTCAACCGTGTCCCCGGCCTTGACGAGCGTGCATCCCACTGAGACNGTGACCGATACCCTGCTCCCGTCATTATCGACGGCGGACTCCCGGATCAGGCGGCGCGTCGTGTCCGCTATCTCGACAAGGACGTCTTCGTCGACTCTCTGGAGGACGGCGGTGAACTCCTCGCCGCCCCAGCGGCTGACGACGTCGGCGGCGCGTATGGAGTTACGGGCGGTCAGCGATACCATCTTGAGGACCTTGTCCCCGACCTCGTGACCGTACGTGTCGTTCACTCTCTTGAAGTTGTCGATGTCGAAGAAGAGGAGACCGAACTCCCAGCCATACCTCTCGTACTCGGCCAGCCTTGCCGTCATGTAGGCGTCAGCATGCCTCCTGTTTCCGATGCCCGTGAGCGGGTCGAGGAGCGACAGCGTCTCCAGCTCTTCGATCCTGTGGCGCGCTTCGAGCTGGGCACGGTTGTCATTGAAGATCTCGACGCCGCCGACGACCTCGCCGTCGGATGTCTTGATGGGCGCGACGCGGATGTGGATCGGCACACGATGGCCGCCCTTGTGGTGGAGGTAGGCGTCGCTCTCGCAGGTGGCGTCCTCCTCCATGGCCTTTTTCGCCGGACAGTTACCGAAGCACAGGGGCCTCGCGCGCTCGTCGACGTGCACCAGGATGTTGTCCTGGCAGCGCTTCCCTATCACCTCGTCTGCTCCGTAGCCGGAGATGTCGGATGCTCCCTTGTTCCAGTACATTATCCGGCGATCGCGGTCCAGGATGTATACACCGTCGGGGATCTCGTCGACGAGGCCTGCAAGCAACTCGGGGGAGCTCAGGACTTCCAGCAGCTTGGACCTTGAATCGCCCCCGGCCATCACAACCCTCCGATCGTCACTTGCCCTGCAGATAATTTATCATCGGGTCCGTGACCAGCGGCACGAGGTCTGAGATCATATGCGGCATGAGGTTGTCCATCACCTTCGGCATCATGTCGCCCATCTGCTCGCGCATGTAGTCCGGCATCGGGACGCGCTCCGCGACCCGCTCCAGCATCACCGGCATCACCTTGGGCATCATGAGCGGCAGCANCCTCGGGAAGAGGACCGGGAACATGGGTTTCATGGCCTGGAGCGCTCCGGGCACCTTTCCCATCAGTCGCATCATCGACCCCATCCTGAGCGGCATGGCATCGATGAGCGCCGGCCACATGGTCCCCATCAGCTCAGCAAAACCCTCCGGCGTCATCAGCGCTATCATCGCCTCGAAGACGGCCCACTGGGCCTGCACCTCAGGGAGAGGGTCGGGGAAATCGTAGCCAAGGCTCGAGGCGGCGAAGCGGGCCAGGTCCTGGACCACCACGCCCGAGCCCTTCTTGTCGGCTGATACCCTGAGCTGGAACTCACAGCACGGGCAGAGCGCGAGCAGCTTTTCGGCGCCGGCCTCCTCCGCTTCGTCGAGGCGGATCTTTCCTATGTCAGCCGCAATAGGCGGCTCCGCTATCAGCGTCAGCACCGAGCCGCAGCAGAGTGACTCCTGCCTGTTATGCTCCATCTCCACGAGCTCGGCGCCGGGCACGGCTTTGATAAGTTCCCTCGGCGCCTCGTAGACACCCGAGGCGCGGCCGATGTGGCACGAGTCGTGGAACGTGACCTTCGCCGCCTCACCCTCTCCCTCGAACGTGAACGAGCCGTCCTTGATCTTGTCGGTGACGACCTCGCTGTAGTGCCTGGACGTGATCCCGTAATCGATGCCCAGCTTCTCGCACCACTCGGGATACACCGTTCTCCACATCAGGTCGCACGCTGGACACGACGTGATGACCGTGTCGGCGCCGGATTCCTTGACCGCGCTTATGTTCTTCCTCATCGTCGCCTCGAACAGGTCCCACTTGCCGGCGACCAGCATCGGCGTGGCGCAGCAGCTCTCTTTCTCGCCGAGGTAAGTGAAGTCGACGTCGGCCGCATCCAGCAGCCTCACGGTAGCCATCCCGATGTCGTTCTCNACATAGGAAGCNGTGCAGCCCGCGAAGTAGACGGAAGGCGCTTTCACGCCGGGACCGTGTTTTGCCAGAAGGTCCTCGGGGAACCAGTTCGCCCTGTCCTTCCTGTAGCCGGCCCAGATGTCCCCCTGGGACTCGAGGGCGGCCGCCATCATCTCGAACGGCGGGAAGGTCATCATGCGCTTGCGCTGGATCAGCTCACCGCGCAGCTTCATCCACGAGGGCTCGATCGGCAGCCCTTCTGAGCACTTCAGGTTGCACGTCTCGCACGTGGTGCAGACCAGGAACGTGTCGACCATCCGCTGATCCCATCGGGCGCGGCCCGACATGTACTCGCGCAGCCAGTACCACTTGCCGCGCGGGCTCGCGCTCTCCCAGCCACGGCCGTAGAACTCCGGGCAGGAGTCGACGCAGTAGCCGCACTGGGAACACGAGTAGGCGTACCACGCCACATCGGCCGGGATCCCTTTGACCGGCCTGGATATCCTCTCCCCGACGCGAGACGAGAGCAGGTTCGCCGCGATCCTGACGAAAGGTTCGAAGATGCTTCCCAACTTCACGAGCGCGGGCAGTACGCCGAAGCCTATGACCTTGTCCGGGTTCATGATGCCCGATGGGTCGACCTCGCGCTTGAACGCCTTTATCTTCTCGATCCGTCTGTCGCCCAGCACCTCGGGAGCCCGCCCGGAGAAATAGAGCCCGGTCGCGTAAGCCCTGCCGCCGTGCCTTGCCGCGATATTCATTATGGAAAGTGACAGGCCGAACATGACGTTGTANGCGAGAGTGCGCTCGTCGGCGGGAATGAAGCCGAGCAGCACCGCCTCGGGTCCGCCCGAGGGGCCCTCCTTTACTATGATGCCTTCTTTCAAGACGGGGTGGTGGACCTTCGCCTCGATCTCCTCCATCGCCGCGGCGAGCTGGTCGACAGGCACCACGACCTCCGCCGGGACGAGCGATGGCCCGAGCCGCTTTACCAGCATGATCTTGAACCTGTTGTCCCACTCGTGGCGGGCGACATCGTCGCTCAACCGCACCGCTCGAGATGCCTTCGCCAGATCGGAGACGGCGAGCCCGACGGCCCCCGCGTCCTTCGCGCGGAAAGTGACCACCGCTATGTAAGACGAAGGAAGGTTGGGTTTATCGTCTGAAGACGCGGGCGCCGACGGCGCCGGCGCGCGGTTTTTCATCTCCGCCATGCGAGGGTTGATGAACATGAGCGACCAGACCTCCAGGCCGGACGCGACGACCGATTCAACGAACGACTGCAGCCCGGATGGCGTGTCGCAGGAGAACGCCTGCACCTCGAGCGGCTCGAGCGGCATGACCTTGAGCTCGACCTGCGAGATGAGGCCCGTGATGCCCTCCGCCTCTGATACCAGGTCCAGGTCGTCTCCGGTCATCTCGCGGACCTCGCCGTCCGGCATCACGATCCGGGCGGACACCACGTTGTCTTTGAAGTAGCCGAACTCGTAGCTCCCGAAGCCCGCGCCTCCCTGGGCAAGCCAGCCGCCTACCGTGGAAGACGGATAACTGCTGGGGTAGAGCCGAAGAGTGAGGCCGCCCTCGGCGAGATTCCTGTCGAGCGCCTCCCAGGTGATCCCAGGCTGGACCGTCGCCCCGGAGCTCTCCGCATCGACGGACACGACGTCCGCCATTCTGTAAAAATCGACGACGATCCCGCCCCTGGTCGGGACGGCGCCGCCGTAGCCCGATGTGGCTTTGCCCCGTGGTACCAGAGGGACCTTGTGGCCGCGGGCCCAGCGGGCGAGCTCTGCCAGATCGCGCTCGGTCTCCGGCTGGACGACCGCGTCGGGAACCGTCCGGCCGACGAAAGGCTTGACCATACCCGGTATGGCCCCTATGTCATGGCCGTAGAGCATGCGTTCTGTCTTATCAAACGTCACGCGTTCCCCGAACAGTCTTTCCAGGTCACGCCTTGCAAAAGGGTCGAGCTTCGGCACGTCGGCCTCCTGTTTCTGCTGGTAGTCGAACAAACCGCTGGTGTCCTTTTGCAAGCCATCTTCTCAGGATATGGTGCCGAGCGTAATGATGCATATCAAATGCTCGTATAATCCGTTTGTCCTACATCATCCGGGCGAAGTATTCCTTGAACTCCTCGGGCGTCGCCATCAGCCTGAAAGTGGCCTGTGCCTGGGCCACCGTCTTGCCGGCGCTGTCGAGCACCTTGAGGTCCATGGCCTTGTCGGCCTTGCCGAATATCCTGTACTCCTCCAGCAGCACCAGGGCCTCGTCGCCGCTGCATCTGGCGGTGCAGCGGAGCTCGCCTTTCGGCATCGCTATGAAGCGGATATTGAGGATGCTGTTGAGGACGACGAAGTCACGCGGGTCCAGGTAGTTGAATATCGCCATGCCGCCCGCGGTCTCCGCGAGGCCGCAGATCGCTCCGGCGTGGACCAGGCCGAAGGCGTTGAGGTTCGCCGGGTTGTCCTCGAGGATCATTGTGATGTTCCCGTCCTCACCGACCCGCGTCACGCGCATGTGGCTCCTACTGGCGAACGGGCACGCCCCCTCCACCATCTTGACCATCAACTCCGCATCCATCGAGCTGCACCTCCTGTACGTCCACCGAGCGC
>JGI24134J36421_10000354_pt1 | contig 13991 bp, 10 predicted proteins | sample BarGraNGADG00312_FD_36421 | JGI IMG/M metagenome (IMG submission 36421) | reverse complement strand
AGCCGCCCAGCTCGCGAACGACGCGTTGACCGAGGACGCAGCCCGGATCGAGATCATCATGGCCGGTCTCGGATCCGGGCTCGTCTCCCTCCCGCTCGGGGTCCAGCCAGTCGCTGCGGAACCGGTGCCGGCGGCCGCGCGCCAGGCCAGTGGTGCGCTCGACCTCGATCCGCACTGGCGGCGCCGGGCGCTCACCGTGATTCCGGCGGTCGAGTCACAGCACCCGCCCGCGCCGCGCGACCTCGGTGACCTCGCGCGGCGGCTCAGTGCGCTGTACCCCGACGCCGGAGGTCGACCCGGCACGATCGGCGTCGAGCGGCTGGACCATCCGGACGGGACGCGGTCATGGGTCGTGGAGATTCCCGGCACCCAGGAGCTCGGGCTCGGATTCGGCGAGAACCCGCTGGACATGGGCACGAACGTGCGGCTGATGGCCGCGCGCCCCAACGACGGTACGGAGCTGGTGACGGAGGCGCTGCGTCAGGCCGGGGTGGGCGCCAACGAGCCGATCCTGCTGCTCGGGCACAGCCAGGGCGGGATGGTCGCGATGTCGCTGGCCGCGACCGCGGCGTTCACGTCCCGCTACCGCGTCGCGGCGGTCGCGACACTGGGTGCGCCGGTCGGGACTGTCTCGGTGCCGCGCAGCATCCAGGTGCTCAACGTCGAGCATGTCCAGGACGTCATCCCCGCGCTCGACGGCGTGCCAAGTCCCGACGAGCCGAACCGCACCACCGTGCGCAGGGATCTCAGGATCTCGCCGGACCCGCGGGACCGGTTTGCCGGACGCACGGCGGGGGCTGCGCACGGCGCCGGGACCTACGCCCGCAGCGCCGAGGTGATCGACGGCGTCGACGGCCCCTCGCTCGATGCGTGGCGCGACGCCGCGTCGCAGGTCCTGGGTGATGGGCGCGCGACGGTGACCGCGCGCGAGTTCACCGGAGTGCGCGGCAGGTAGCCGCGCCTCGGCGGAGATCGAGGGCTCAGCGCCGCCGCGCCGCCGCCGCTCGACGGCTCAGCGCGGCCGCCCGGACTTCCCCGGCAGGACGGCCTGCAGGATCATCCCGGCGACCGAGACGATCAGCGCACCGGCCACCGCCCACCAGAACCCGTCGATCTGCAGACCCCACTCGGTCTGCTTGGTGAGCCACGCGGTCAACAGCAGCATGAGTGCGTTGACCACGAGGCCGAAGAGCCCGAGCGTCAGCAGGTAGACCGGGAAGGCGAGCAGCTTGATCAGCGGCTTGACGAAGCCGTTGACGACCGCGAGCACGAGACCGATGACCAGCACGGTCAGGATCGTGTCGGCGGTGCCATTGCCCTTGCTCACGATCGACACACCGGACAGCAGGGCGGCCGCGAGCCAGATGGCGATCGCATTGATGATGACGCGCCAGAGGAAGCTCATGGCGTCATCCTGGCACGCGACCCCGTCGGCGTGAATGCCCCGTGTCACGGCGCGCGCCCTTGGCGCCCGGGCGCATGCCCTTGGCACCCCGGCGCGTGCCCTTGGCGCCCCGCCGGTGGCATGCTGACCGCCATGATCGAGCAGCCGGTTCACCTCCGCCCCGTGATCGCCGACCTGCCGAGCTACGTGCCCGGGAAGCGCGCGAGCGAGGAGCACCGTGCGTTCAAGCTCTCCTCGAACGAGAACCCGTTCCCGCCGCTGCCCGGGATCCTCGCCGCGATCGCCGACGCCGCTGCCGAGGTCAACCGGTACCCGGACATGTACGCCACGGAGCTGTGCGAGACGATCGCCCGGCGGCACGGGGTGAGCCCGGCGCGCGTCGTCGTCGGCTGCGGTTCGGTCGCCGTGCTCGGCCACCTGCTCGCCGCGACCTGCGATCCGGGCGATGAGGTCGTCTACGCCTGGCGCTCGTTCGAGGCCTACCCGATCTACGTCCGGCTCAGCGGTGCCACCGCGGTCCCCGTTCCCGTGTCCGACGACGGTCGCCTCGACCTACCGGCGATGGCCTCGGCCGTGACCGAGCGGACCAGGGTCGTGCTCGTCTGCACGCCGAACAACCCGACCGGGCCGGCCGTGCACGCGGCCGAGCTCGAGGCGTTCCTGGACGCCGTCCCGCGCACCGTCGTCGTCGCGCTCGACGAGGCGTACGTCGAGTTCGTCCGCGACCCGGACGCGCCGGACGCGCTCGCGCTCGCCGCGGCCCGGCCGAACGTCGTTGTGCTCCGCACCTTCTCCAAGGCGTACGGCCTGGCTGGGCTGCGGGTCGGCTATGCCGTCGCGGAGGAGCGGATCGCCAACGCGCTGCGCGTCGCTGCCACGCCGTTCGGCGTCTCGAACGTCGCGCAGCGGGCGGCGCTCGCCGCGCTCGAGGAGGGGGACGAGGCGCAGCAGCGGGTGGACTGGATCGTCGCCGAACGCGAACGCGTGGCCGCGGAACTTCGTCGGCAGGGCTGGGTGCTGCCGGATTCGCAGGCCAACTTCGTCTGGCTGGCGCTCGGACCGGGCACGATGGCGCGCGCTCAGGAGGCGGAGGCGGCCGGGATCATGGTGCGCCCGTTTGCGGGCGACGGGCTGCGCGTCACGATCGGCGTGGTGACCGCCAACGACCTGTTCCTCGAGCTCGCGCAAGGCTGGCGCTGAGCGTGCGACCCGGCCGCCAGGGCGCAACGGGCCCTCTGGCGCTGGGCGTGTCCGGACCTCTGGCGATGAGTTCGCCTCGCGCTCGCGCGCACGTCCCGGCACCATGTCCGCAGGCGGCTTCAACGGTCGCCGTCCGTTGCAACCTACGGTGTCGTAGCCTACGCTGTCGTAGGTTACGAGGGACCCCCTCACCGCTGCCACATGCGAAGGAGTGCCGCGTGAGCCAGCAAGCCCAGATCGATGACACCGACCTGGTCCAGCTGCTGACCCCCACGGGACAGCGAGTCGACCACCCCGACTACACCCCGCGGATCGCGCATCTCGATGCCGCGGCCCTNCGCGGCATGTACCGCGACATGGTGATGACCCGCCGCTTCGACAGCGAGGCCACCGCCCTGCAGCGCCAGGGCGAGCTCGGCCTGTGGGCGCAGAGCCTCGGGCAGGAGGNTGCGCAGGTCGGCTCCGGTCGAGCCGCAGCGCCGCGGGACATGATCTTCCCGGCCTACCGCGAGCACGGCGTCGCCTTCACCCGCGGCCTCGAGCTGACGAAGATACTGCGCCAGTTCCGCGGCATCGACCACGGCGGCTGGGACCCGAAAGACCACAACTTCCACCTGTACACGCTTGTCGTCGGCTCGCACACCCTGCACGCGACGGGCTACGCGATGGGCCTGCAGCGGGATGGCGTCGTCGGCACCGGAGACCCGGACCGCGACACCGCGACGATGGTGTACTTCGGCGACGGCGCGACCTCCCAGGGCGACACCTCTGAGGCGCTCGTCTTCGCCGCGGTCAACAACGCGCCAGTCGTCTTCTTCTGCCAGAACAACCAGTGGGCGATCTCCGAGCCGACGTCGCGGCAGTCGCGGGTGCCGCTCTATCACCGCGGTTCCGGGTTCGGCATCCCGAGCCTGCGCGTCGACGGCAACGACGTGCTCGCCTGCTACGCCGTGACCAGCGAGGCGCTCGAGCGCGCGCGCAGCGGTGGCGGCCCGACCTTCATCGAGGCGTACACGTACCGGATGGGCGCGCACACGACCTCGGACGACCCGACCCGTTACCGCTCGGCCGCCGAGGAGCAGTACTGGCGCGACCGCGACCCGATCGAGCGGCTCCGCGTCCTGCTGGTCGCGGAGGGCGCCGCCGACGATGCCTGGTTCGCCGAGCTGGACGCAGAGGCGGCCGCGTACGGCGAGCACATCCGCAGCACCGTCCGGGCCTTCGAGCGCCCGGCGACGATGTCGATGTTCAGCGACGTGTACGCCGGTCCGCACGCGATCGTCGACGACGAGCGCGCCTGGTTCGAGGCCTACCAGCGGACCTTCGCCGACACGCCCGCGACCACGGGGGTGCACTGATGACCACCCTCACCCTGGCCGGCGCGATCAACGCGGGGCTGCGACGCGCCCTCGAGAGCGACCCGAAGGTCCTGCTGATGGGCGAGGACATCGGCGCGCTCGGCGGCGTGTTCCGAGTCACCGACGGGCTGCATCGCGACTTCGGCGGCGACCGAGTCGTGGACACCCCGCTGGCCGAGTCCGGCATCGTCGGTACCGCGATCGGTCTCGCCCTGCGCGGGTACCGGCCGGTGTGCGAGATCCAGTTCGACGGCTTCATCTTCCCGGCCTTCGACCAGATCACCACCCAGCTCGCCAGAATGCACTACCGCTCGCAGGGCCTGATCAACCTGCCGGTGGTGATCCGGGTGCCCTACGGCGGTGGGATCGGCGCGATCGAGCACCACAGCGAGTCACCCGAGGCGCTGTTCGCGCACACCCCTGGCCTGCGCGTGGTCAGCCCGGCGACGCCCGCTGACGGCTTCCTGATGATCCAGCAGGCCATCACCTCCCCGGACCCGGTGCTGTTCTTCGAGCCGAAGGGCCGGTACTGGGACAAGGGCGAGGTCGACCTCGACGCCGACCCGGCCGAGGCCCCGGAGGGTCTGGGCGTGGCCCGGATCGCTCGCTCCGGCACGGATCTCACGATTGCCGCCTACGGTCCGACGGTCGCGACCGCCCTCAAGGCGGCTGAGGCCGCCGCCGCGGAGGGGACCAGCATCGAGGTCGTGGACCTGCGCTCGCTCTCTCCGCTCGACACCGCCACCCTGGCCGCGTCGGTGCGCCGGACCGGGCGCTGCGTCGTCGTGCACGAGGCGCCGGTGTTCTTCGGTGCGGGCGCGGAGATCGCCGCCCGGATCACCGAGGCCTGCTTCTTCGAGCTCGAGGCGCCGGTGCTCCGCGTCGGCGGGTTCCACATCCCGTACCCCGTCTCCAAGCTCGAGCACGAGTACCTGCCCGGTCTCGACCGGGTGCTCGACGCCGTCGACCGCGCGATGGCGCACTGAGAGAGGACCGCACGTGCCTGTCTTCGAGAAGTTCCGCATGCCGGATGCCGGTGAGGGCCTGACCGAGGCCGAGGTCGTCGTCTGGCACGTGTCCGTCGGCGACCGGGTCGAGGTGAACCAGCCGCTGCTCGAGATCGAGACGGCGAAGTCGCTCGTCGAGCTGCCGTGCCCGTTCGCGGGCGTGGTCACGGAGCTGCTTGCCGACGTCGGGCAGGTCGTCGAGGTCGGCGCCCCGATCGTCGTCATCGACGTGGACCCGGACGGCCCGCCGGAAGAGCTCATCGAGGCGCTCGCGGTCCCGGAGATCGCGGCCGCGGCCGAGGGGATCGACACCGCCGCATTCGCCGACATCGCCGGGTTCGCTGAGCCGGACATGGTCGCGGTGAGCGACGCGGACGTCTCGCTGATCGAGGCCGACGACGAGGACGAGGGTCAGCTGCCCGACGACGGCGCCCGCGGGGGCCTCGCCGGCTCGGGAGTCGAAGGTGGCGCGGGCATCGGAACCGGCAGCGGCGCGGTCCTCGTCGGCTACGGCGTGAGCGCCGGCGGATCCGCTCGGCGCCCACGGGTCGGAGCTAGCCCGGGCGGCCCGGATGCCCCGGCGGTCACCGTCGCACCGGCGACCCCGTTGGCGCCACCCGCGCCCGAAGTTCTCGCCGCGCCGACGACCCCTTCGACGCCCCTGGCACCCGCCCCGGTGGCGCCCCCCGTCGCGTCCGAGCACATCCCGCCCGTCCTGGCGAAGCCCCCGGTCCGCAAGCTCGCCCGTGACCTCAACGTCGAGCTCTCGAGCGTCAGGCCGACCGGCCCGGGCGGCATCGTGACGCGTGAGGACGTCTTGGCGCAGGCGGAGCAGAGCACCGCCTCCGTGCTCGCCACGTATGCCGGCGACGAGATGCCGTGGCTGAACAGCGGCACCGTCTCGGNCGACGGCCGGCAGACCCGCGTCCCGGTCAAGAGCGTGCGCAGGCGCACCGCGGAAGCNGTGGTGAGCAGCGCCTTCACGGCNCCGCACGTCACCGTCTTCCAGACCCTCGACGTNAGCCGCACCATGCGCCTGGTCGAGAAGCTGCGCANCGACAAGGAGTTCTCCGACGTACGCGTCACGCCGCTGTTGATCGCGGCNAAGGCCCTGGTGCTGGCCGTGCGCCGGCACCCGGAGATCAACGCGAGCTGGGACGAGGCCCGCCAGGAGATCGTCTACAAGCACTACGTCAACCTCGGCATCGCGGCGGCGACGCCGCGCGGTCTCGTCGTGCCGAACATCAAGGACGCGCACCGGCTCGGCCTGCACGCGCTCGCGGTCGAGATCGCGAACCTCACCGCCACGGCACGCACCGGTCGAACCAGTCCCGCGGACCTGTCCGACGGCACCATCACGATCACCAATGTGGGCGTCTTCGGGATCGACACCGGGACGCCGATCCTGAACCCCGGCGAGGCCGGGATCCTCGCGTTCGGTGCGATCCGTCAGCAGCCGTGGGTGCACAAGGGCAAGGTGCGGTCACGCTGGGTGACGCAGCTGGCCCTGTCCTTCGACCACCGACTGGCGGACGGCGAGCTAGGCTCGCGCGTCCTTGCCGATGTCGCCGCGATCCTCGGAGATCCGGCGCAGGGCCTCGTCTGGGGCTGAGTCGAGCCCAGCGCTGACCCTGGTGAGAGCGTCCTCGCCGTTCGCCAACCGCTCGGCCTCGTCGGCAAGCGCCGCCTGCGCCTTGTGGTGCGCGGCGTCGTCGGCCAGTCGGCTCTGCAGACCGGAGATGGTCCGCAGCGGGATCTCCGGAACGAAGAACGAGAGCACGAATGCGATCACCGTGACGGCGGCGGCGATCAGCAAGATGTGCGTGATCGAGCTGGCGAAACCGACCTTGAACGGGGCCGCGAGCTGCGGGGCGAGGCGCCCGATGAAGGACGAGTCGTCGAGCGAGATGCCCGAGGCGTTCCCGGTCTTGAGCGCACCGAGAACCGCGGCGTTGTTCGGGTTCGCGAGCACCTTGGGGTCCGCGATCGCGGCCTGGAAGGCCGGCGTGGCGGCGGCGGCGCGGAAGGCGTCGCCGATCCGCTGGCCGACGGTCGAGAACAGGATCGACAGGAAGACAGCCGTCCCGAGGGTGCCGCCCATCTGCCGGAAGAACAGCGACGACGACGTGGCCGTCCCCATGTCCTTCGGCGGCACGGCGTTCTGCACCGCGAGCACGAGGGGCTGGAACAGCAGACCGAGACCCATGCCGAACACCGCGGAGTACAGGCCGACCGTGGAGATCGGCGTCGCGACCTGGAGCCGCGAGAGCAGCAGCGCGCCGACGATCAGCAGGGCCGTGCCGATGATCGGGAAGATCTTGTAGCGGCCGGTCCGCGCGGTCGTCTGACCGGCGACGATGGACGCCGTCATGATTCCGAGCGTGAACGGGATCAGCGCGAGCCCGGCGTGGGTCGGCGTCATGCCCTTGGCGATCTGCAGGTACAGCGGCAGACCGGCGAGCGCGCCGAACATGCCGAAGCCGATGATCACGTTGATCACGGCGGTGACCGAGAACAACCGGTTCTGGAACAGGCGCAGCGGCAAGAGCGCGTCGTCGCCGGCCCGGCGCTCGGCCACGATGAAGCTCGCGATACCGACCACGCCGAGGCCGTAGCAGGTCAAGGCGGCAGCCGAGCCCCAGCCCCAGATCCGGCCCTGCTCGGCGACGAGCAGCAGCGGCACCAGGCCGACGACGAGCGCGAGCGCGCCCTGCCAGTCGATGCTGTGCTGGATCCGGCGGACCGGCGGCAGGTGCAGGACGCGCCAGATCACGAACAGGCCGACCGCCCCGATCGGCACGTTGACCATGAACACCCAGCGCCAACCGGTCAGGCCGAGGAACGACGAGGTGCCGGCGAAGAAGCCGCCGATGACGGGCCCGAGGACAGATGAGACGCCGAAGACGGCGAGGAAGATCGCCTGGTACTTGGCGCGCTGCCGCGGCGGCATCAGGTCGCCGAGGATCGTGATCGCGAGGGACATCAGGCCACCGGCACCGAGGCCCTGCAGTCCGCGGTAGATGGCGAGCTGGTACATCGACGTCGAGGTCGCGGACAGCAGTGAGCCGATCACGAACAGCGTGATGGCAAGCATGTAGAACGGCTTTCGCCCGTAGATGTCCGAGAGCTTGCCGTAGAGCGGCGTCGCGATCGTCGCGGTGATCAGGTATGCGGTGGTCACCCAGGCCTGCAGGGACAAGCCGTGCAGGTCGTCGCCGATGGTGCGGATCGCCGTCGCGACGATCGTCTGGTCGAGAGCCGCGAGGAACATGCCGATCATCAGCCCGCCGATGATCGCGAACAGCTGACGGCGATCGTGGGTGGCGGCGTGGGTGTCGGATGCGCTGGGCGCCGAGACTTCGGATGTCACAGTGGTCCTTCGAGGTGCGGGGCAACGGTGCCAGGGGCGCGGCGTGAAGAGCAGGGAGTTGGAGCGGATGAGGGGGATCTCCCCTGGTCCTACCCTGAAGCCGTGAGGTCTGAGTCGAGCATACGTGCGGGCAATGACATCGCCGACCAGATTATTCCTCGGGCGGCGGTGGCCATCGCGGTGGCGGTTGGTCTTGGCGCGGTCGCGCTCGCCATGGCGGTCACCGGTGCGGGCCGGCCGGAACTGCTCCTCGACCCGGGCGCCGTCGTCCGCTGGGGGCTGCCGCTCGCGACCGTCGCGCGCGAGCTCGCGGCGGCCGTCACGCTCGGTGCGCTCGTGCTCGCGGCCTTCGTGCTGCGGCCGGGCGAGGGCGGCCCGTGGGCCCCCGCCGTCCGGACCGCGGCGATCGCCGCCGTCGGCTGGACCGCCCTGTGTGTTGCCCACCTGGTGCTCAGCTACAGCCAGGTGTCCGGGCGTCCGTTCGGCGCGGCCGGCTTCGGCCGCGAACTCGGGTCGTTCGTCACCACGATCAGCTACGGGCGCACCCTGCTCGTGATCACGGTGCTCGCCGCGGTCATCGCGACGGTCACCCTCGCCGTCACGACGCCGCGCGGCGCCCTGTTCGTCTCGGTGCCCGTGCTGGTCGCGCTCGGTCTGCAGGCCGAGACCGGCCACACGGCCGGAACGGCGAGTCACGAGCTCGCGGTCTCCTCGATGTTCCTGCACCTGACCGGCGCCGCGATCTGGATCGGCGGGCTCGCCACGCTTGCCCTGGTGCTGCGGCGGCTCGGCGGTGATCTCCCGGTCGCGGTGAAGCGGTTCTCGCCGATCGCTGGGTGGTGCGCGGCGCTCGTCGGCGTCTCGGGTCTGATCAACGGATGGATCCGGCTCGGTTCGGCGTCCGGCCTGGAGACCCGCTACGGAGCGCTCGTCGTCGTCAAGGCGGTCCTGTTCGGCCTGCTCGTGCTGTTCGGTTGGCAGCACCGACGCTGGGCCATCCCGCGGCTCGAGTCGCCCGCTGCGATCGGCGTGTTCTGGCGCATCGTTGCGGTCGAGCTGCTGGTGATGGGCGCGGTGAGCGGCGTCGCCGTCGGGCTGGGCGCCTCTGCGCCGCCGGTTCCGCAGCAACCGCCGGCCCAGCCCAGCCCGGCCGAGATCGTCACCGGCCACCCGCTCCCGCCCGAGCCGACGACGCTGCGCTGGCTGACCGAGTTCCGCTGGGACGCGGTGCTCGCCGTAGCCTGTGCGACCGGGCTGCTGGTGTACCTGCGCTGGGTCCGGCGGCTGCACCGGCGTGGCGATGCCTGGCCGGTGACGCGGACGGTGGCCTGGGTCGCGGGCATGGTGATCTTCGGCTGGGCGACGTCGGGCGGGGCAGCGGTCTACGGCCACGTGCTGTTCAGCGCGCACATGGTGCAGCACATGGTGCTGGCGATGGTGGTGCCGATCCTGATCGTGCTGGCCGCACCGGTCACCCTCGCACTGCGCGCGCTCCCGCACCGCTCGGACGGCACCCGCGGTCCGCGCGAGTGGCTGCTCGCCCTGGTCGGCTCACGCTGGGTGCACTTCTTCTCGAACCCGATCGTCGCGGCGGTGGTGTTTGTCGGGTCGATGGTCGTCTTCTACTACACGCCGCTGTTCAAGCTGTCCCTGACGACCTACGCGGGGCACCTCGGCATGGTCGTGCACTTCTCCCTCGTCGGGTACCTGTTCGTCAACGCGCTGATCGGGATCGACCCGGGCCCGCGGCGTGCCTCGTACCCGTTCCGGCTGCTGCTCCTGTTCGGCACGATGGCGTTCCACGCGTTCTTCGGGATCGCCTTGATCGCCGGTACGTCGCTCCTGGTTCCCGAATGGTTCGGGTTGCTCGGCCGGCCGTGGGGGCCGACGGCGTTGGTGGACCAGCAGCAGGGCGGAGGGATCGCGTGGGGGATCGGCGAGCTGCCGACCCTCGCCCTGGCTATCGGGGTGGCGATGGCCTGGGCGCGCGACGACGAGCGGGCCGCCCGCCGCGGCGACCGTGCCGCGGACCGGGACGGCGACGCGGAGCTCAATGCGTACAACGCGATGCTCGCGTCGATGGCGGACAAGGAGCAGGGGAAGTAGCGGACCGCGACCGCTGAGCCGCCGCATCCATTCCCCGCCGCGTCCCCCTCCCTGCCCTCGAGAGGCGAAATCCGGCGACTCCCGCCATGCTCATTGGTAGGTGAACGGCCAGTCGTTCGCCATCAAGAGAGGTACTGACATGCGCCTGGGTAGCGGAATCTTCCTGCTCGTNGTCGGNGCGATCCTCGCGTTCGCGGTGCAAGACCGGTGGAGTGCGGTCGACCTCACCATGATCGGGTGGATCGCCATGGCTGCAGGTGTCCTCACGATCATCCTTTCCCTGGTGATCAACCAGCAGCGGCAGAACACCAGCCACCGCGAGATCACCGAGCAGTACATCAACAAGACCCCGCCGCCGCCGTCGGTCCTCTGACCAACTCCAGGGCTTCGACCGCCGGCTAAGGGGCGCGGCGGGCAGCGTGCTGTGCCGGTGGCCGCCGGTCGTGTTCACTGAGGCTGTGACCACGACCGGTTCTCGCCTACCCCGCGCTCGCGCGTCCGAGCTGCTCGGTCGCGGCTGGCTGAACACCGGCGGCCAAGACCTCTCGCTCGCCGACCTGCGCGGCAAGATCGTCCTGCTCGACTTCTGGACCTTCTGCTGCGTCAACTGCCTGCACGTCCTGACGAGCTGCGCGAGCTCGAGGAGCAGTACCGCGACGTCCTCGTCATCGTCGGGGTGCACTCGCCCAAGTTCGTGCACGAGGCGGACCCGGTCGCGCTCGAGGCCGCCGTCGAGCGGTACGAGGTGCGCCACCCGGTGCTGGACGACCCGGAGCTCGTGACCTGGTCCGCGTACACCGCACGGGCGTGGCCGACGCTCGTGGTGGTCGACCCCGAGGGCTACGTCGTGGCCCACCTCGCGGGCGAGGGACACGCGCACAACCTGTCGGTCCTGATCGCCGATCTGATCGAGGAGCACGAGGCGAAGGGCACGCTGCATCGCGGCGACGGCCCGTACGTCCCACCACCGGCCGCCGCCACCACCCTCCGCTTCCCGTCCAAGCTCATCGGACTGCCCGGCGGCACCTTCCTGGTCGCCGACGCGGGCCACCACCGCCTCGTCGAGCTCGCCGCCGACGGCGAGACGCTGCTCCGCGCGATCGGCACGGGTGAGCGCGGCCGGACCGACGGCGGCCCCGGGACGGCGCAACTCGCCGAGCCCGCGGGGCTGTGCCTGCTCCCGGGTGAGGTGGCCGGCCGGGTCGGGTACGACGTCGTCGTCGCGGACACGATGAACCACTTGCTGCGCGGCGTGCGACTGGCCGACGGCGAGGTGTGCACGGTCGCGGGCACCGGGCGCCAGTGGATGGCGAGTGATCCGAAAACCGGCGAGTTCGCGGCGCTCGAGGCCACTCTGTCGTCGCCGTGGGACGTGGTGTGGTTGCCCGCGTCGTCCACCGTCCTGGTCGCGATGGCCGGCATCCACCAGGTGTGGGAGCTCGACCCGGGTGCTGGTCGGATCCGCGTCCTCGGCGGAACAGCGAACGAGGGCCTGATCGACGGCCCGCTCACCGACGCGTGGTTCGCGCAACCGTCGGGCCTCGCGGTCGGGCCGGACGGCCGGGTCTGGGTCGCCGATTCGGAGACCTCCGCGTTGCGGGTGATCGACCCGAAGGCCGGCGCGGGCGCGCGCATCGAAACGGTCATCGGCGCTGGACTGTTCGACTTCGGCCACCGCGACGGGGACGCCGCGCAGGCCCTCCTTCAGCACCCGCTCGGGCTGACCGTGCTGCCGGACTCCTCCGTCGTCGTCGCTGACACGTACAACGGCGCCCTGCGCCGCTACGACCCCGCGACCGGAATCGTGAGCACGCTCGCGCGCGACCTGGCCGAGCCGAGTGGTGTGCTGCTGATCGATGGCCGACGCGGCGCCGACGCTGCTCGTGGTCGAGTCCGCCGCGCACCGACTGACTCGCATCCCGCTGCCCGCGCGCCTGGCCGGCGAGCTCGTCGACGGCGGCGCGCACCGGACCCGGCGCCCCGTGACCGAGCTCGCGCCCGGCGAGCTCCGGCTGGAAGTGCTGTTCACACCGGCGTCCGGTCAGAAGGTCGACGACCGCTATGGGCCGGCGACGTGGCTGCAGGTGAGCGCGAGCCCGCCCCAGCTCCTGGTGACCGGCGCCGGCGCCGGGACCGACCTCGACCGCGCGCTCACCCTGGCCGNCGACGTGCCGGAGGGCGTGCTGCACGTGACCGCGCACGCGGCGTCGTGCGACGCCGACCCTGTGATCGAGTTCCCGGCGTGCCACCTGAACCAGCAGGACTGGGGCGTGCCGGTGCGGATCTCGGCCGACGGCGCGCGAACGCTCCGGCTCCCGCTGCTCGGGTAGGCGGCGGCCCCTTCCGGGCAGGGAGCTGGCGGGTGATCTCGCCCGCAATCGGCCCGGCAGGGCCTGGCGCCGCGGAGCGACTACCGTCGTGCCATGGGCATCNACGAGCGGTCACCGGCGATCGAGCCGGACACGAAGAACTGGACCTGGGTGTTGCACGGGGTCTGCCCCGAGTGCGGGCTCGACGCCTCCATCCTCACCGGCCGCGAGGTGCCCGGCATGATCCGGGACAGCGTGGCCCGCTGGCAGGTCGTGCTCGCGCGGCCGGACGTGCGCGTGCGGTCGCACGCCACGGTGTGGTCGCCGCTCGAGTACGCGTGCCACGCGCGGGACGTGTTCCGGGTGTTCGCGGAGCGTCTCGCGCTGATGCTCGGCTCGGATGATCCGCTCTTCCCCAGCTGGGATCAGGAGGAGACCGCCGTCGCCAAGCGCTATTGGACGNCGGATCCGACGCGCGTGGTTGCCGAGCTGACCGCGGACGGCATGGCACTTGCCCAGGCGTTCGAGCAGGTGCCCAACGGCGCATGGTCACGACGGGGCCGTCGCAGCGACGGAGCCCGGTTCACGGTGGACAGCATCGCGCGGTACTTCGTGCACGATCTCGTCCACCACCTGTACGACGTACGCGGGTAGCTGTCGCGCCGGCTCCACGGCGGTCTCGGAGGGGCTTCACAAGGCCCCGTCGTCCACAATTTTCATCCACAAGGNTGTGCGTGACGGGCCCATCGTGCGGGGCTGGCTGTGGACGATGCTGTGGGTAAAGAACTTCCCAAAAATACTTCCCGCGAGCGGTTGCGGACCGCGGGGTGGAGGACTAGAAATCTCATTACCGGAGCAACGGACCGGAGCGGGAGACAGGGAAACCTGAGGATCGCACCGGGGACCGGGTTCTGGGACCTGATGGAAAACGATGGACTACTCTCTGGGGCAACCTGGGGAACCGCGGATGACGACGCGGGGTTCGTACGGACCGGACGGGTTGACTGCGATGCCGCATCNTGCTCAGGCAACTGGGCGGCGATGTGCAGCTGCACCGTCGGAGCAGCGTTGAGATCCGGGCAACCGGAACTTGAGGACTAGTAGTCACAGCAAGGCCCCTCGGACGCTTACTCCGAGGGGCCTTTGCTGTTGTCGAGACTAGAACGCGCGCGCCTCGACCCGGTGAACGACACGCGGCGTGTGCGCGAACTCGGCGCGGATCTTCGGCGTCCTCGC
>JGI24134J36421_10000351_pt1 | contig 14025 bp, 14 predicted proteins | sample BarGraNGADG00312_FD_36421 | JGI IMG/M metagenome (IMG submission 36421) | reverse complement strand
CCGGCGATGTCGGGAGCGGAGCCGTGCACGGGCTCGAACATGGACGGATGCCGTCGTTCGGGATTGAGGTTGGCGCTCGGAGCCACTCCGATTGACCCCGTGACCGCGCTGGCAAGATCCGAGAGGATGTCCCCCAGTAGGTTCGAAGCAACGATGACGTCGAACGCCCACGGGCGCAGAACGAGCGCGGCAGCCAGTGCGTCGACGAGCACGCTTTGGAGCTCGATCCCAGAATGGCTGGCCACGGTTTCGGCGATGACTTGGTCCCAGAACGGCATGGTGTGGATGATGCCGTTGCTCTTCGTGGCTGAAGTCAGCTGGTGTCGACGCTGGGCGGCGAGGTTGGCCGCGTACGTCCCCACGCGCGCGATTCCGACACGTGTGAAGATGGACTCCTGCACGGCCGCTTCTGTTGGCAGCCCGCGAAAGTAGCGCCCACCTATTTCGGAGTACTCGCCTTCGCTATTTTCGCGCACGATGACTAGGTCGACGGCACGATCATCCTTAAGCACCGAGGGCACGCCAGGTAGCGACCGAGCCGGGCGCACGTTGACGTATTGCTCAAATTCCCGGCGAATCGGAATCAGCAGCCCCCAGAGGGTCTCGGTGTCGGGAATACCGGGCGTTCCCACGGCGCCGAGGAAAATCGCATCGTGCGCTGACAACCGGTCGATTCCGTCGGTTGGCATCATTCGGCCGTGGGCATGGTAGTAATCGGACCCCCATGGGATTTCATCCCACTCCAAAGCGAGATCGTGCACCGAGCGCAGTGCCTCGATGCACTCGATCGCTGCGGGCATGACTTCCTGACCGATTCCATCGCCGGCTATGACGGCGATAAGTGCGTGTGTCACCCGAATCACCCTGCCAATTCGAGGCCACTGGCGGCGGCTGCTGGTTCGAGGCTGACTTTGTCGATCACTAAGTCATGCTGCGCCAGCATCTGCTCGTCGACGTCACGCAAGTCGCTGTCCACGATGAGGCGGTCGATCGCATCCCACCCACAAGTACGAACCATGGCGGATGTGGTGAACTTAGAGGAGTCGGCAATGAGAACGACAGTATCGGAGACGTCGATGAGCGCACGCTTTGTTATGGCGTCGAATCCGTTGCCACAGAACACTCCGCGGACGTTGAGCCCACTTGCGGCGAGAAAAAGCGTTTCGATGTGCAGGTTCGAGATCGCTGCAAGCGTGGCCGGCCCAGAAAAGGACAGAGACTCGGGGTGGAGCGCGCCACCAAGGCATGTGACCTCGACACCCGCATTGGTCGCCAGACTAGACACGACCGGGAGCGACGCAGAGATGACCATGACGTGCTGATCCGACGGGAGGATGGCCGCCAACTGAGCACAAGTAGTTCCGGCGTCGAGGCCAATAATCGACTTCGCTGTCACGCTCTCGAGCGCACGAGCTGCGATCGCGTGCTTGGCTTCGGTCATTCTCAAGTCGCGAGCACGATAGTCAGTGCCAAGCCTATCCAACGGCGATAAGGAACTGGCGCCGCCGTGGAATTTGCGCACCCGGCCTTCCGTGACGAGTCGCGCGACGTCGCGGCGAATCGTCATCTCTGATACTCCAAAAGCCTGTGACAACTCCAGTATCGTGGAGTAGCCCTGCTCGCTGACGAATTGCACGAGGCGATCACGCCTGTCAGGCGCCGATGTATGGGTGAACTCGCCGTCTACCTTGCTCATATCTCCTCTCCTTCCTTTCCTGTGATGCCTTCAATGGACCGTCTCCCTAAGTCTGAAATACGCGTCAGCCTGTCTCCCGACCTCGTCGCCAGGGCTCCCGGAGCTGCCGCCTTTCGCCATTCTTCACCTAGCGCAGGTGTGATGATGCCCTCCTCGAAGCTTGCGAGGGTGACCGCCTCGGGCGCATCAGGTCCCTCCGCGCTCATAACCCGGCGCCATAACACGCTCGTCTTCGACGAGATTCGCAGTAGCAACGCGATGGTGTCAAACATGGCCGAACCGACGCAGATCACCTCTAGATTGCCCACTCGTCCTCTCCTCTCGCCCACATGCGCACCCGCCCGGGACCCTCACCACGGCCCGACAGCTCCATCAGGCCCTGGCCCCGAGACGGCCCATCCTGCTTGTGCAGCAGGGAGTCCTCAACCTCCTGCTGGCGCAGCCTACCCCAAGATGTTGTAGATCACCCATCGGGTGTTGGATTTCCAACATGGGTCCGCTATGCTCGTGGTGCTGGTCAGGTGCGGCTCGGGTTCCTGAGCCTCGCCTCGTCCGCGTGACCCGTCCAGACTTGCTAAGAGAGCAAGTGAAGGGGGTCGAGGTATGGACACTCACGGCACTGCGGTGGACCTCCCGGTCTGGCCTTGCAGTGGGACGAAAGGGCCAAGAGTTATGGAGAACCGCAGGAAGCCTTCGCTCGGCTCACCCAGTCTGACCGGTGAGCCCATGAACTGGAGCCCGACGGGACACCCGCGGTGGCTTCTGCTCACAGCTGTGAGCGCAGCGAAATTGCCGCTTGCGCTAGCCTCGTGCCGTCACAGTGGGCGCCCTGGTCATCGCCCGGCGCGGGCGATCATGACTGCCCGAGCCGGCGATGAGAAGCGTTCGATGGCTGTGGCCGCCGCCGCCCCCCACGCGTCGCTACCCCGCGCGATCAGCCCCTTCGCTTCCGATTCCCCGAAACCCTGGGCGACATCCTGCGAGTCGATGCGCGTCGATGCCCGCCGACGGCTCCGGCATTCTCTCGGACTCACCCGCGATGCCGGCATACCTCCAGTATTCGGCAGATCCAGCCGCTCGACCACAGCACGAGGGTGTCACTTGGTAGCCCATCAAGCGCGGTCCGCTGCTGCATATGGCTGCTTAGTCAGATCCCTCGATGAGAAAGAGGTAGTGCAATGAGTGGACATGTAAGGACCGATGATCTTGGGGTCTTCGTGCCAGGCCGTCTTGAGACGTGCATCTCTTATGCCCGCAAAGTTCGTTAGTCCCTCTACGATGTCCGACGCTCTCCTCGTCACTCCTCCGGTCCCTCACAGCCGACGAGAACCGCTACAGCGGAAGACTCGACGCAACTGGAGTGGGTGGGGGTTTCTCGCTCCATTCATGGTATTCTTTCTGTTCAGCCTTGTTGCTCCCGTGATCTACGCGATCTACCTCAGTCTATTCCAAGACAAGCTCATCGGCGGGAACTCATTCGTCGGCCTTGAGAACTACATAACAGGCTTGGAGGATCCAAACTTTCATGCCGCCTTCTTCCGGGTCGCTCTGTTCTTCGTCGTGCAAGTCCCGATCATGTTGGCACTATCGACGATCGCCGCGCTCGCCATCGATAGCGCTCGTCTGTACTTTTCAGCGCTCTTCCGCATTGCCCTATTCCTCCCCTACGCCGTGCCATCCGTCGTGGCGGCACTGATGTGGGGGTTCATGTACGGGACGAATTTCGGCCTTGTCGGCAACTTCAACTCGTTCTTCAATATGAAGATCCCGGACCCCCTTTCGGGCAACTACGTCTTGGCAGCAATGGGCAATATCAGCACCTGGGAGTTCGTGGGATACAACATGCTCATCCTGTATTCCGCCCTACGCACCGTACCGAACGACCTTTACGAGGCAGCCGATATCGACGGTGCCGGAAGTTTTCAGATCATCCGCGCAATCAAGCTTCCAGCAATGCGATCGGCATTCGTTGTAGCGCTCCTGTTTTCTGTCATCGGAAGTTTCCAGCTCTTTAATGAGCCCAATGTGCTCAAGACCCTCGCACCCAACAGCATCAGCACGAATTTCACCCCAAACATGTACGCGTACAATCTCTCTTTCGCCGGTCAGCAGTTCAACTATGCAGCGGCGATCGCGATCATCATGGGAATAGTCACCATGATGATCGCCTACGCGGTCCAAGTGATCGGTATGCGACGGGAGAACCGCTGATGAGTGGCGCAGACGAGAGTAGGACGATAGTGCCAGCCGAACGCCGTCCACGCAGCGATGAACCGAGTCGTCCCAGGACGGTCCCTAAGGCCCGCGTCCGGAGCGGAACGAGAAGACCCCGAAAATCCTTGATGCTCACAGCAGTTATGTGGCTGATGCTCATCTACACCTTAGTTCCACTAGCTTGGCTCGTGATCAACTCAACAAAGACGCAGGCTGCCTTTCTCTCGACATTCGGCTTGTGGTTCTCCGGTGACTTCGCACTGTGGGATAATATTGGACAGACGTTTACTTATGATGGTGGAGTGTTCGGTCGTTGGCTGCTGAATACACTTCTCTATGTCGTCGTCGGTGCGGGTGGGGCAACAGTTCTGGCGACGCTCGCAGGGTACGGCCTGGCACGTTTCGTATTCCCTGGGAAGCGCGCTGTGTTAGCTATCATTCTCGGCGCGATTGCTATCCCAGGCACAGCCCTCGCTGTGCCCACATTCCTCATGTTCAGCGCGTTAGGCCTGACGAACGGCCCCTTGGCCGTTATCCTTCCGTCACTCATCAGCCCTTTTGGGCTATATCTCATTTGGACGTATGCGACGGAGGCCATCCCGGCTGAGCTGTTGGAGGCCGCCCGTGTTGACGGCGCTGGCGAGTTCCGCATTTTTCGTAGTATCGCACTGCGACTCCTCATGCCCGGTTTCGTCACGGTGCTCCTATTCTCTTTGGTCGCCACATGGAACAACTATTTCTTGCCACTCATCATGCTGAGCGACCCGCGTTGGTTCCCCCTCACAGTTGGACTTAACCAATGGAGCGCGCAAGCGGTCACGGCAGGCGGGCATCCCATTTACAATCTTCTCGTCACCGGTTCCCTGCTGACTATTGTGCCGATCGTCATCGTATTCCTGTTGTTGCAGCGCTATTGGGAGTCCGGACTCATCGCAGGCGGTGTAAAGGAGTGACGAGTAGACGGATGTACTTGACGTAATACCGCGTTTGGCCCAATGGCCGATCGTTAGCAATAGGCTATTTTCGACGAAAGGAAGGTATGTCATGATTGCAAACCCGAGAATGAACCGTCGGGGCTTCGCCGGGGCTGCGATTGCTGTGGGAGGGGCGGCAGCGCTCGCACTCACGGGCTGCGGGTCCAGCCTCGTTAGCGGTGGCGGTAGCGCTTCACCGAGCGGCAACCCACAGGCCGACATCGACGCGGCACTCGCAAAAGATGCAACGCTGACTTTCTGGGCATGGGGGCCCCAGTACAAGGATGTGGTAGCCGCATTCGAAAAGGCTTACCCGAGCGTGAAGGTGAACCTCGTCAACAATGGAAGCAACAACGCAGAATACATCAAACTGCAGAACGTGGTTAAGGCGGGTTCTGGTATTCCCGACGTCGCGCAGATCGAGTACACCGCGCTTCCTCAATTCCAATTCGGGAAGTCGCTCCTCGATCTCAGCAAGTACGGTGTTTCGTCTATGGCTTCCAAGTATTCGCCCACTATCTGGTCCCAGGTCAACATCAATGGCGGTATCTATGGACTGCCGCAGGATGGAGGGCCGGTTGCGATGTTTTACCGGAAGGACGTCTTCGACCAGTACGGCTTGACCGTTCCGACGACTTGGGACGAGTACTTTGCCGCCGCACAAAAGCTCCATGCGGCGGACCCGTCCAAGTTCATTGCTGCTGACGCAGGCGATCCTTCGTTCACGGAAGCAATGATCTGGCAAGCCGGCGGAAAACCATTCGCGGTCTCCGGAACGGACATTAAGGTCAACCTCGCGGACAAGGGCAGCACCCAGTGGGCGAGTATGTGGAGCAAGCTTCTCGACGGCGGCTTGACCGACACGAAGAGTCCAGCATTTTCGCCGGAATGGTCAGCCGGACTCGGCAACGGAAAGTATGCCACCTGGCTCTCCGGCGCCTGGGCAGCGGGCACGCTCCAGAACCGCATCCCGCAGGCGTCCGGCAAATGGCGCGTCGCTCAGCTCCCGCAGTACGCGGTAGGCGATAATGCCGCCGGAGTCCAGGGCGGATCGTCGTCTGCGGTGATGGCGGCGAGTGCTAACAAGCTCGCCGCCATTGGTTTCGTGCAGTGGATCAGCACGAACCAAGGGGCGAGCCAGATCTGGGTGGATGAGGCGGGATTCCCGGCGGCTTCCCAGACTCTTTCGTCGGATGCCTGGGTCAACAAGGCGGTCCCATACTTCGGGAACCAGAATATCAACAAGGTCTTCGCCGACACCCTCAACGGTGTGCCGTCGGGCTGGCAGTTCCTGCCGTACGAGATCTATGCAGACAGCGTCTTCAACGACACTGCGGGCCAGGCGTGGGCGAACAAGAGCGACATCGCCCCAGGTCTCCTCGCCTGGCAGAAGGTGATTGTCAGCTATGGCAATCAGCAAGGATTCACCGTCCAGTAGGGCGTTCCATCTCGTCGAGGGTGCCCTCGTCTGACACCGACAGTCATCGAGGGCGCCCTCGGCACCTGTATCGAAGGATTCCAGCTCATGAGAGCATTTCTGGTCACAAGTGCCGGTGTCGGCAGTGTTGAGGATGTCCCGTGCCCAAGGCCGGAGCGCGGCCAAGTCGTCGTCGAGGTGGCCTATGTGGGCATTTGTGGCACGGACGTTTCGCTGTTCCACGGTGATATGGCCCGCATACGCCATGCGCGTAGCAACTATCCGCTTCGCCTCGGACACGAGTGGAGTGGCAGGGTCAGCTCCCTGGGTGATGGGGTGGAGCCGGTGTGGCTGGGCCGGCGCGTCACCGGCGACACGATGCTCGGTTGCGGGCATTGCCAGCGGTGCCTCGACGGCCGCCATTATGTTTGCGAGGACCGCTATGAGATCGGCGTGCGACGCGGATGGCCGGGCGCTCTGGCGGAACAATTGCTGGTTCCCGTGTCCGCTCTTCATCGCTTACCCGAGGCCGTGACTGACCGGATGGGCGCACTGGTGGAGCCGGGTGGAAACGCTTACCGAGCTGTAGCTGCCACGGGTGCGAAAAGGGGATCGCGCATCCTCGTGCTCGGACCGGGCACGATCGGTCTGCTGTGCGCGCAGTTTGCCCTTGCAAACGGTAGTGAGGTGCACGTCCTCGGCCGTCGTGCCAAGTCGCTCGAACGCGCCCGCATCTTGGGTGTGCACGGGGTGTGGCAGCGGGACGAACTGCCTTCACTTACCTGGGATGCAGTCATCGACGCGACGGATTCACCGTCAATGCCTCAGCTCGCAGTAGACCTCGTCGAGCCCGGTGGGCGTGCAGTCTTCGTGGGTATCTCGAACGCGCCGAGCCCCGTCGACTCTCGCCTTCTTGCGCGCAAGGACGTGACTGCGGTGGGCATTCTCGGCGGATCGCTGGGTCTTGAACCGGCCATCGCGGCCTACGAATCGGGCGCTGTCGATCCAAATTCGCTCGTTGCAGCCACCATTCGCCTTGAGGACGTTGCCCAAGCTCTCAACGGCTGGCTTCCTGAGTCCGCCAGCAATGGGCCTAAACTCTTAGTCGATCCCACGTTGCGCAGTCGTGACGAGTGAGACCGCAGCCAGCCGTAGTTGCTGCGGCACCAACGTTTTCTTCGCCCGCCCAGAAGACCTGGCAGGGGGGTCGAGCCGAGATTGTGTGTCAATGAGGGCCCGACATCGGCTGAGCAACTTGTTGCTGGGCTACGGCACCATATATCGATCACGGTGTGCTCAACGCAAGCGGCATCCCTGGCCTCATCCGCGATGCGGCTGCCGCGTCGGTGTCCAGCTCGCTGGCTTTGCCGCCCGCTCCAGCCACGAGCCGCGTTCACACCAGACCCCACCTACGGCAGCTTCCGTGGCTCGAGGCAAGCCAACCTCTACCGCGGTCGCCGTAGGCGGTGTAATGTTCTAGATGTAACATAGTATGTGCGTAACCGAAACACCTGCTCACCGCCCACCAGCTCAAAGGAGCGTCATCACTGATGAGGATCTCAGTCTTCCCTAAGGCCTATCTCGATGCCATGGCCGTTCGCCGGACCAAGAGCGTCTTCGAGTGGATCGAGCAAGCACGCGCGCTACCGGTCGAAGGGCTCGAGATGCATTCTGGCTTTTTCTGGGATAAGTCGAATGACGGGATCGATAAGGTAGGTGCAGCACTCAGCTCTGCAGGCTTCGAGATGCCAATGCTCTGTGTGTCGCCCGACTTCGCCAACCCTGACGCCGATACGCGCTCGCGTGACTTCGATCTCGAGGTCGAGATGATCAGCATCGCTGCGCGACTCGGTGGAGAAGGGGCGACTTGTCGTGTACTCAGTGGCCAAGCCCACCCAGANGTCTCGGTGGCCCAGGGACTCGAGTGGGCGAGTGACGCGATTCTCAGGCTGATTCCGATTGCCCGNGAACAAGGCGTCACGCTCGCGCTAGAGAACCACTACAAGGCTGGCACGTGGAAGTTCCCTGAATTCGCTCAAAGNCGCGAGGTCTTCCTTCAGCTGTTGGAACGTATCCCGGAGACAGCCTATTTCGGTGTGCAGTACGATCCGTCAAACGCGATTGTCGCAGGGGAGGACTCGGCCGACTTCCTTGAGTGCGTGATCGATCGTGTGGTTACGATGCAGGCGTCCGACCGCTACCTCGCGCCTGGCGCTAGTCTCGACGCGCTCCGTCAGGCAGATGGCACCATCGGCTACTCGCCCGACCTGCAGCACGGAGTGATCGGCGCTGGGCTCAACGACTACGAGCGCATCTTCAAGACCCTTGTGGGTGCCGGATACGACGGCTGGATCAGCATCGAGGACGGGATCAACGGGATGGATGAGATGCGTGCTTCGGTCGACTTCCTCCGCGCGGCCCGCGATAAGTGGTTCGGCGGTTCGATGGCCAATCACGTACGCAACCACGAGGCTGCGCTAGCAGCCCAAAGCTAGACATGCCTGCACCTACTTTCAGGCCCTCGACCAGCACCCATCGTGGATGCCCCCGGGGACTCACTCGGCATGTTTGACCATCGAATGTCTGCACGACTTTTGCGGCGGCGGCGGCGGGACTGTGACCTTGGACCCGGACACTGTCCGATCGATGCGTGTTGGCCGATCACTTGGAGAGCCCCGCAGCTGGTCGTATGGCGGCCAAGAGCAAATGCGGGTTCGCACCGTGAAGATTTGCTTGGCTTAGGTGCGCGAGCCGAGTAAGACAACCTATCTTGAATCGACCCACGNAGAGAATCGGAGAAANGCTAATGAATGAGCACGGGGCCAGTTCCACGGCCACCAAGACACAGCGGGTCAGATTCGACACGGATTGGCTGTTCGGGGGTGAAATCCCAAGCCCTGGAGTTGTGGATAGACGCGATCTGCAAGTCATCGGCGCATATTCGCGCACTGATCTCGATGACTCGTCCTGGGATCGCGTCACCGTCCCACACACGGTCACTCCCCTATCATGGAAACTGTGGGATCCTGCGACCTGGGAAAAAGTGTGGGGATATCGACGACACTTCGTATTGCCGCCAGAATACGCTGGCAAGCGTGTCTTCATTGATTTTGACGGCGCGATGACTACCGCAACTGTGACCCTCAACGATACTCTCCTGGGCGAGCATCGTGGCGGTTACCTGCCATTCGGCTTCGAGATCACAGATACTGTGGCGGCCGATGGGCCGAATACACTGGCTGTTGTGCTCGACTCTCGGTTCAATCTCAACGTTCCACCAAATATTCCGGACCCTGCCCTAAGCTCATCGCTTGACTATTGGCAGCCGGGTGGTATCCATCGGGATGTGTGGCTCCGGGCGGTACCACAGACATTCATTGCGACCGTCTTGATGACCCACGACGACGTGTTGGATCCGGGTAAGCGTCATTCGACGTTCGTCGTAAGAGTTGACTCGGCCATTGGGCGATCCAACATCACTATCGTGCTTCAGCTCGTGGATGCCAAGGGACGAAGCATCGCGTCCACACGGTGGTCTGTAGGGCAACTCGCAAAGGGCATGACCGATGTAACCCTCGAGCTCCACGATCTTGCTGAAGTGGAACTCTGGGATCTGGACTCTCCAATCTTGTACGACGTGGTCGTGTCTCTCGAGGCCGATGGCGAGGTGGTTCACGTGGATGGACTACGCACCGGTTACCGTGAGGCCCGTTTTGAGAAGAATGGCTTCTTCCTCAACGGCACTCGACGGTATCTACTCGGCGTCAACCGTCACGGATACTTCCCATTCACAGGTTTCTCGATGCCCGACCGGGTCCACCGCCGAGATGCCGAGATCATCAAGCAGGAATTGAACTGCGTCATGGTGCGGTGCTCACACTACCCGCAGACTACGTCTTTCCTCGATGCCTGCGACGAACTTGGCCTGCTCGTCTGGGAGGAGTCGCCCGGCTGGCAGTATGTCGGAGACGCCGAATGGCAGGACCAGGCTGCCGACGATATAGCGAAGATGATCTCTCGTGATAGGCATCGGCCCTCGGTGATCGTCTGGGGCGCCCGTCTTAATGAAACGCCCGACAGACCAGAGTTCTATGCCAGGACTGAAGCTCTTGTGAAGTCGTTGGACCACACGCGCGCCACGAGCGGGACGATGTACGGCGACTACTCGAGAAGCGCGGTGTTCCAGCACGATCTCTTCAGCTACGACGATTACCAGACGACAACCGGTGAAGACGGCGAGCGTCGCCCGGCTCTGCTCGCTCCTGTCGAGGACCGGCCCTACCTTATAAGCGAAGCGATCTCCACCCGAAGCAGTCCGACCACTCTCTATCGTCGATCCGAGTCGGCAAGGGTTCAACAGCATCAGGCACTTGATTACGCATATGCGCACAATGACGCTATGGGTGATGAGCGCTTTTCGGGGCTTCTCGCATGGGTCGGGTTCGACTACGAGGCAAGTCAGGGCAATCACTATCGCGGCGTGAAGACGTCGGGCCTAGGAGACGTGTTCCGCATACTTAAGCCGGGTGCCGCGATCTATCGCGCACAGGTTGCTCCGCGCGAACGCATTGTGGTCGAACCAGCCTTCACGTGGGATCCGCCAGAATCCGGTCAAAGACATATATATGGCGGTCGCCCCGAGGGCAAGCTATGGGGACCCGGCGAGAAGGCCATGATTTGCTCCAACTGTGATCGTATTGAGGTCTTCCTTGGGGATACTTCTGTTGGGGTCGCCTATCCGGACATAGAGAGATTTCCTCACTTGCCGTACGCGCCGTCCTTCGTCGATCTGAGGCTTGGCAACGGTGAGTCCAGTGATCTGCGGATCGACGGGTATCTCGGCGATGAACTCGTCGCCACGCGACGCTACTCTGGCGACCGAACTGGGGATTCGCTTGCATTGATTCCAGACGACACTGAGATCGTCGCGGATGGCGTCGACGCCACGCGTGTCGCCTTGATGGTGGTTGATCGGTTCGGTGAGTCGCGCGGTCGCTCCCGTGCGCGAGTAACGCTCGATATCAGCGGACCCGGCACCCTCATCGGAGATAACCCGTTCGATCTCGAGGATTCCGGCGCCGTTGGGGCCGTGTGGATCCGCAGCGTCGTCGACGTAACAGGCACCATCGTCCTACGGGCGTTTACCCCAGAACTCGGAAGCCAGACCGCGCTGCTCTCGAGCGTGCGGGCCGACCAAGATTCTTTCTCGAAAGGTAATCTTCATGCACATTAACCTCGGAGGTCGCGTTGGCGTCGTTACCGGCGCCGGGCGCGGAATNGGGCGCGATCTCGTGCTGCGNCTGGCGAGCGAAGGCGTAACAACGGTCGCTATCGACGTCAACCAGGAAGATCTCGACTCACTCGGCGCCGAGCTGGCAATCACGGGCGTAAGCTCNAGTCAGTTCGTCTGTGATGTCACAAAGCTGGAACGCATCCAAGAGGTCGTTGACGAAGTCATNCGTCTTTACGGCCGCCTAGATATCCTTGTCAACAACGCTGGCGTGACCGCCACTGGCCCTATCGACACTCTGTCGGAGGAGGCATGGCGGTTCTGTCACGATGTGAACCTCACGGGAACTTTCCTGATGTGCAAGGCCGTGATTCCGGTCATGAAGCGCCAGCGCTCCGGTCGCATCATCAACGCCTCCTCCTTCGCGGCGATTATTCCCAGCGTCGCCCATGCCGCATACGCGTCGTCGAAAGCAGNGGTCACCCATTTCACACGCGCGCTGGCGGGCGAGCTCGGGCCATGGGNCATCACTGCAAACGCGTATGCGCCTGGCATGGTCCCCACCACGCTCAACCACTTCACAGAGCGTCCGCAGGATGAACAGAATCTACTCTTGGACACCCTGACNCTTCGGCGATGGGGATCGAAAGATGACATAGGGAATCTCGTGTGCTTCNTGGCGTCCGATCAGGCGGGCTACATCACCGGGTCATTGATTGACGTGAGTGGCGGCAAATTCGCCACGCANATACCACGCGTTGCCTATGACTATGCGTCCGCGGGAGATNCGTCCGCGATAATCTGACTTCGAGTGGCGTGGAGGTCTATGCGAGGCTCTTNGCTGAGCGTGGCAGGCAACGCCCGGCTCGAATTGGCTGTCACGGCCAGGGAGCCGTCGANCTTCGCCTTGGGTGATGATCGAGTCCCGTGACGAGTGGCACGTCGCCGACCGTCGCTTCTTGTACGAGGAATCCATGGCCCACTTCAGCCGACCAGTCCCGGCTGCGATCACCGAGACCACCAACAAACCGGAGGTGATCAACCCAACCTCGCTACACAAGGCATAGTTCACAACACCCAAGAGCAATACGCGGAGCGAGTTACACCACCTCGCGGGATTTCATCATTGAAGGCGAAGAGAACGGGACAGCACATGGGTATGGCGGACCAGATAACCGAGCCCCCAGGATATCANAGCGAAGGGGCGGTGTGGTACTCCGGTTNGGGTGGGCTCAAGTGGGTAGACATGCTCGCCGGTGACGTCCTTTCACTCGATTCTGATTCCGGTCACGTAACACGCTTGAACGTCGATTCGTCCATCGCTGCGGTCGTGCGCCCGCGTTCACAGGGCGGGTTCGTCGTCGTGACCGAACGGGAGTTCGCGCTTTGGAATCATGAGGTCAAGGAATGGTCCACGCCGCCTCTATGGTCCGATGCGAAACGTCGATTCAACGAGGGAGGTTGTGACCCTGCAGGGGGCATCCTCTGCGGATCGATGTCCTACCAACGCGAGTCGGGGGCCGGTGAGGTCTTCCGGATGGATGTTGACGGCACGACCGAGCGCCTCTTCGGCGATGTGACGATTTCGAACGGCCTGGGCTTCACCGCCGACGGCATGCGAATGTATTACGTTGATACAAGAACGCGGCGCATCGACGTGTTCGATGTGGATGGCCCAAGACCTATAAACCGTCGCCCATTTGTGTCAGTACACGAGGGCCTCGGCAATCCCGACGGACTCTGCGTGGACGAGCACGACGGAGTGGGGGTCGCGCTGTACGGGGGTTCGGCAGTGCACCNCTACAACTCAGGCGGTGCGCTTGAGGACGTGATCGAAGTCCCGGCTACGCAGGTAACCTCGTGCACCTTCGGCGGTCCAAATCTCGACCTGCTCTTCATCACAACCTCGCGGGAGAACCTGGCCCCTGAAGACNAACCCAGTGCGGGAGCTGTGTTCTGCGCACCTGTCGGTGTACGGGGCCTACCAGTATTNACTTTCGGCGGCTAGATGTACTGACCGGGCAGGTTGGTTGAGTGGTTGTGAGGACACGGTCTGATTGATCGAACGCGCGGAGGACCTCCCGCGGTTCAGTGGAACTGCTCACAGTGTCCGGTCGAAACAGGAGGTCCTGCATCTCCCACGCCAATGCAGCACTGCACCGAGGCATCGGTTGAAGGTGGCTCAGCTCGTCGTCGACGACGAGTATCCGAGCTCATCACAATCGACGTGTAGTTGGGGCCTGAATCCGCTGGTCTCGAGGAGTGATCTGGCGATGGTATGTCGACCGCGTGATTATGCTGACCGGCCCGTGAACGCCCTGGCCTGGCGGGGGTGTCGCGTCGAGCCGGTCAACATAACAATCGGCGGAGGAAGCGGGGTTGGCTTGATCTGACCGGGTGATCACTGGGATCGCCTGGCACAGGTCAAGGAGGACCAAGATGCCGATTCATCGGAGCATCGCCGCGCTGATGTGCGGGGCGTGCTGGACGAGTT